>Ga0335076_10000474_pt1 | contig 36944 bp, 33 predicted proteins | sample Lox_Sample_25_FD_206717 | JGI IMG/M metagenome (GOLD analysis project Ga0335076, IMG submission 206717) | Soil microbial communities from Loxahatchee National Wildlife Refuge, Florida, United States - Lox_Sample_2.5 | ecosystem: Environmental > Terrestrial > Soil > Wetlands | place: USA...
GCGCCGTCGTCAGCTGGCCCGGAGTCGCGACCGCGATGCCGTCGGCCATCGTCGCCCCGGCCGCCACCGTCACCGGACGGCCGGCCGCGATCGAGGCCGGCACCGGCGCCACCGCCTCGGCCTGGACACCGATGACCCGCGCAGCCGGCAGCACCGAGCTGGTCGCGACCGCCAGCCCGGAGCACAGCCCGCCGCCGCCGACCGGCACCACTATCGTCCGCGCCTGCGGGCACTGCTCGGCGATCTCCAGGCCAACGCTGCCCTGCCCGGCGACCACGTCGGCGTGATCGAACGGGTGAATGAACACCGCGCCGGACTGCTCCGACAGCTCGCGTGCCCGCGCGAGCGCCTCCTCGACCGAGCCGCCGTGCAGGATCACCTCGGCGCCATAGCCCCGGGTCGCTGCAACCTTGGGCAGCGGAGCCGCGGCAGGCATCACGACCGTCGCGCGCGCGCCGAGCCAGCCCGCGGCCAGCGCGACGCCCTGCGCGTGGTTCCCCGCGCTCGCGGCTATGACCCCGCGGGCCCGCTCGTCCGGGCTGAGCCTGGCTATCCGCACGTACGCGCCGCGGACCTTGAACGAGCCGCCGCGCTGCAGGTTCTCGCACTTGAGGTACACGGGTCCGTCGATGAGAGCCGACAGCGCCCCGGACTCCAGCAGCGGAGTCTGCCGGACCACCGGCCGCAGCACCTCGCGCGCGGCGAGCACGTCATCGAGCCCGACCGGGAGCGGAGTTGATGTCACGCCTGGATTGTCGCACTCCGGTGACCGGCCCGGACAGGCCGGACTGGCTCAGTCAGCGGCCCAGTACCGGTCCGCCGCGAAGATCAGCGCCGCGGCCCCCACCAGCCCGGCACTCTGGCCGAGCGCCGCCGGGACGACGCTCACCCCGCGGGTATAGCCGAGCCTGGCGTGCGCGCGCAGGTATTCCTCCAGCGGATCGAACAACAGCGGTCCCGCCTGCGACAGCCCGCCGCCGACCGACACGACCTCGAGGTCGCACAGCGCGGTGGCGGACGCGATGGCGATGCCGAGCGCGCGGCCCGCCCGCCGCATCGCCGCGAGCCCGATCGGGTGCCCGAGCGCTCCGTCATCGGCCAGGTCCCTGGCGGTCGCGTTCTTCTGGTCTGGCCGCCATCCCTCCGCCTGCGCCCAGGCGACGAGCGCGGGCCCGCGGGCGATGGCCTCTGTGCAGCCCCGCCCGCCGCACTCGCACACCGGGCCGGTGTCCGGGTCCACCACGACGTGGCCGATATGACCGGCATTGCCCGATGCGCCGGCGATCAGTCGTCCGTCCAGCACCAGCCCGCCGCCGACGCCGGTCGAGACGACCACGCCCAGCACGTTGTCCCGGCCCCGCCCGGCGCCGCGCCAGTGCTCGCCCGCGACCATCGCGATCGCGTCGTTGTGCACGCGCACCGGAATCCCCGGCAGTCGCTCGGACAGCCTGCCGCGCAGCGGGAACCCGCGCCACGCGGGGATATTCAGCGGGGACACCAGGCCCGAGGGCCACTCCATCGGGCCGCCGCAGCCGCAGCCGCAGCCCGCCAGCTGCGCCGGGCCGATCTCGGCCCGCTCCAGGACCTGCGTGATCAGGGAGTCCAGCGTGCGCCACATCTGCTCGGCGTCGACCTGCGTCGGCGTTGGCACCTGCGACCAGGTCAGCACCCGCCCGCCCGGCTCCACCAGTCCGGCGGCAAGCTTCGTGCCGCCGATATCCACCGCAAGTACCGGCCGGGAATCCTCCATTCGCGCCTCCCAGGATGCGAACATGCCCCGCAGCGACATAGTGTCGAATGGTGCAGCCAACAACAGCCTCAGCCCAGCGACCCGTGTCTCCGCCGCCAGCAGCCCGCACCCTGGGCGAGCTGAAGGCCAGCGGACACCAGCTTCGCACGGTGAAGGAGGAACTACGGCATAACCTGCTCGAGCGTCTCCGCACCGGCGAGGACGCGTTCCCCGGCATCGTCGGGTTCGGCCAGACCGTGCTGCCGCACCTTGAGCGCGCGATCATCGCGGGCCACGACGTGATCCTGCTCGGCGAGCGCGGCCAGGGCAAGACCCGGCTTATCCGGACGCTGACCGGGCTGCTGGACGAGTGGACGCCGGCGATCGAGGGCTGCGAGATCAACGACCACCCGTACGCGCCGGGCTGCGCGCGGTGCACGCGGCTGGCGGCCGAGATGGGCGACGACCTGCCGGTGACCTGGCGATCCCGGGCGGACCGCTACGGCGAGAAGCTCGCGACGCCGGACACGAGCGTCGGCGACCTCATCGGTGACATCGACCCGGTGAAGGTCGCCGAGGGCCGCACGCTGGGTGACCCGGAAACCATCCACTACGGGCTCGTGCCGCGCACCAACCGGGGCGTCTTCTGCCTGAACGAGCTGCCGGACCTGGCCGAGCGGATTCAGGTGGCACTGCTGAACGTGCTGGAGGAGCGCGACATCGGCGTCCGCGGGTACTCCCTCCGGCTGCCGCTTGACCTCGTGCTGGTAGCGAGCGCGAACCCGGAGGACTACACCAACCGCGGCCGCATCATCACCCCGCTGAAGGACCGCTTCGGCGCGGAGATCCGCACCCACTACCCGATCTCGCTCGAGGCCGAGCTCGGGCTCATCAACCAGGAGGCGCAGCTGGCGTGGCGCGGCGCCGACCCCGGCGCGGTGCTGCCCGCCCATCTCGTCCAGGTCATCGCGCGGTTCACCCGGCTGGTACGCGCCTCGCCCGCGGTCGACTCGCGCTCGGGCGTGTCCGCCAGGTTCGCGATCGCCGCGGCGGAGGCCGTCGCGGCCTCCGCGGTCCGGCGGGCGGCCATCAGCGGCGAGGACGAGCCGGTCGCGCGCGTGTGCGACCTGCCGGCGATCGTCAGCACGCTGCGCGGGAAGGTGGAGTTCGAGGTGAGCGAGGAGGGCCGGGAGCAGGAGGTGCTCGATCACCTGCTGCGCCGCGCCACGAGCGACACGTTCCGTGCCGCGCTCGGGAACGCCGACCTGTCGGGACTGCTCGCCCGCTTCAGTGAGGGCGGCATCGTCGAGACCGGCGATCTGGTGCCGGCCTCCGACCTGCTGCGCCGCATCGGCGAGGTACCAGGGCTGGCGAAGATCATGGAACGGCTGCAGATGACGGGCGGCGAGTCCTTCGGGCAGGCCGCCGCCGCACTGGAGTTCGCGCTGGAGGGCCTGTACCTGATGCGCCGGCTCTCGAAGGAGTCGATGGATGGCGGCGCTGTCTACCGCACGTGAGGTGAGCGCATGAGCGGCTACCGGTACGGGCCGTACCACGACGGCCCCGACCCGCTCGAGCCGCCGTACGACGTGCGCGGGGCCGTCGACGCGCTCGGCGAGTCCGTGCTGGACGGCGCCGACCCGGCGAGCGCGCTGCGCGACCTGCTGCGGCGCGGCATGTCCGGGCACCGCGGGCTGGACGACCTGCTGCGCCGGGTGCGGGAACGGCAGCGCGAGATCCGCAGCCGCGGCCGGCTCGACGGAATCCTCGAGCAGGTCCGCGCGCTGCTCGACACCGCCATCGGCCAGGAGCGCGCCGAGCTGTTCCCCGATCCGTCCGACGAGGCGCGGCTGCGCGAGTCCGAGCTGGATGCCCTGCCGTCCGACACCGCGCAGGCGATCCGCCAGCTCGCCGACTACGAGTGGCAGTCCGCCGCGGCCCGGCAGACATTCGAGGAACTGAAGTCGCTGCTGCGCCGCGAGGTGCTGGACAGCCAGTTCCGCGGCATGAAGCAGGCGCTCGCCGATCCCGACCCGGAGGCGCTGCAGCGGGTCAAGGACATGATGTCCGGCCTGACGAGCATGCTCGAGGCGGACGCCCGCGGCGAGCACACCCAGCAGGACTTCGACGATTTCATGCGCCGCTACGGCGACATGTTCCCCGACTCGCCCGCCAACCTGGAAGAGCTGGTGGACAGCCTGGTGCGGCGGATGTCGGCGGCCCAGCGGCTGCTTGACTCGCTGACCGACGCGCAGCGCGACGAGCTGGCGAGCCTGATGTCGCAGGCACTGGACGATGCCGGCCTGGCGGCGGAGATGAGCAGGCTCGCGGACGCGCTCCGGTCCCGCAGACCGGACATGGACTCCGGCTACCCGCAGGCGCGGATGACCGGCAGCGAGCCGCTCGGGCTCAGCGACGCTACCGCGGCGCTGGCCGAGCTGGCCGACCTCGCCGACCTCGAGGACGCGATGCGGCAGGACTATCCGGGCGCCCGCCTCGACGACATCGACGAGGAAGCCGTCCGCCGCGCCCTCGGCCGGTCGGCCGTCGACGACATGGAGGCGCTGCGGCAGATCGAGCGGGAGCTGGAACGGCAGGGCTACCTGCAGCGCACCGACGGCAAGCTCGAGCTGACCCCGAAGGCGGTAAGACGCCTCGGCCAGACCGCGCTCAAGAAGGTGTTCGCGCAGCTGCCGGACGGCGGCACCGGCGACCATGACCAGCGGGACGCGGGTCAGGCCGGCGAGTTCACCGGCAGTACCAGGCCCTGGCGGTTCGGCGACGAGCAGGCTATCGATGCGGCGGCGACGGTCCGCAACGCGCTCATGCACCAGGCGGGGCTCTCGACGACGACCGCGGAGCGGGAGCACGCCAGGGTGCAGCTCTCCGTCCGCGACTTCGAGGTCGCGGAGACCGAGCGCCGCGCGTCGGCCGCGGTCTGCCTGCTGGTCGACCTGTCCTACTCGATGGCGCTGCGCGGCACCTGGGGCGCGGCGAAGCAGACCGCGCTGGCCCTGCACGCGCTCGTCCGGACGCAGTACCCCCAGGACGCGATCCAGGTCATCGGGTTCTCGAACTACGCCAGGGAACTCCGGGAGACCGAGCTGGCGGGACTGAGCTGGGACATGGTGCAGGGCACGAACCTGCATCACGCCCTGGTGCTCGCGGGCCGGTTCCTGGACCGGCGGCCCGAGCACAACCCGGTAGTCATGATCATCACCGACGGCGAGCCCACCGCGCACCTGCGCCGTGACGGCAGGTTCTGGTTCGACTGGCCGCCGTCCCCGGAGACACTCCAGCTCACGCTCGCCGAGGTCGACAAGATGACGCGCAGGCACGCGACGCTGAACGTCTTCATGCTCGCCGACGACGAGCGGCTGACCTCGTTCGTAGACGAGGTGGCACGGCGCAACGGCGGCCGGGTGCTGCGGGCGATGCCCGACAGCCTCGGCGAGTACGTGGTGAAGGACTTCCTCCGCACGCGGCGCGAGCACAGCCGGTAGCGCTGGTTATGCAGATAAATCCGACTGGCGGTCTACGATCGGCTCATGTCGTTTGCCGACCATCTCGTCCTGTGGCTGCACATCGCGTTCGCGGTGTTCACGGTCGGGCCGGTGGCCCTCGCGATCTCGTCCACTCCCCGCTACATCAGGAAGCGCGAGGTCACGATCGTCCGCTACCTGACCCGCATTACAACGATCTTCACCGCGGGCTCCCTGGCCGTGCTGATCCTCGGCATCGCCGCCGGGCAGATGCTGCACGAGCTGAGCAAGCCGTGGCTCACCGCCGCCATGACGCTGTTCCTGGTGACGCTCGTGCTCCTGGTGGTCGTCATCTCCGACCAGCGCAAGGCGATCAGGGCACTGGAGGCCGAGACAGCGGCAGCCGACGTTCCCGCAGACCAGCCGGAGCAGACGGTGAGCCCGGAGGAACGGGCGCCCGTGGCCGCCCACCAGGCGTCCGTCGAGCGCGGGCGGATCGCGGTCATGGGCGGCGTGGTGAACCTGATCTGGCTCGCCGTGCTGGCGCTGATGGTCTGGCAACCCTAGTCACTCGGGTCCCAGCCGGAGCAAGCTGTCCCGGTCCCGGCCAGTGGGAGCCAAGATTTTACTTTTATTCTCTTTGTGGCGTATACCGGCAGAGCGCACGAGCGGTACTGTTCCGCTGGTAATTCATCCGCCGGTCTCCTGGCCCCCGGTTCCGTCAGCGTGGCGGCACGCCGGAGGCATCCGGCTCCCCTAGGAGGACGAAGTGAGTTCTGCAAGCGTTTCCGGCGCCGGTTCCGGCAAGCGCCCGCTGGTCATCGTGCTGGCGGTAGTGGGCGGTCTGGCCCTGATCTACGGCATCCTGAACCTGGTCGTGAAGGGCCTGCCGAAAGCGATCACGCTCTACAGCACCTCGAGCAAGACCAACATCACGCATCCGCTGCACGGGGTCATTGCGATCGTCATCGCCGTCGTCCTGTTCGCCCTCGCGTGGTGGCAGAACAAGAAGGCCTGAGTACAGATCAGCGTGCCTGTGCCGGGCGCACGACGGCGGGATGCCTGCCGGACGAGCGCCCGGCACCGTCATGCCCGGGCCCCGCGAGTCAGGATGCCGCGGGGTCCAGCGCGGACCGCAGGTCCTCGATCAGGTCCTCGCACGTCTCGATGCCGACCGACAGCCGGACCAGGTCGCCCGGCACCTCGAGCGGCGAGCCTGCCGTCGACGCGTGCGTCATCCGGCCGGGGTGCTCGATCAGTGACTCCACTCCGCCGAGCGACTCACCGAGCGTGAACAGCCTGGTGCGGCCGCAGATCGCGAGCGCCTCGCCCGGCCCGGCCGCGGCCCGGAACGACACCATGCCGCCGAATCCGCGCATCTGCTTGGCGGCCACCTCGTGCCCCTGGTGGGCGGACAGCCCCGGGTAGAACACCGCGCTGACACGAGGATGACTGATCAGCATCTCGGCGATCCGCTGCGCGTTCGCGCAGTGCCGGTCCATCCGCACGCCGAGCGTCTTGGCGCCGCGCAGCGTCAGCCACGCGTCGAATGCGCCGCCGACGGCGCCGGTCGCGTTCTGCAGGAACGCCAGCCTCGCCCCGAGCTCGGGGTCAGCCACCACCACCGCACCGCCGACCACGTCGGAGTGCCCGCCGATGTACTTGGTGGTGGAGTGCACGACGGCATCCGCGCCGAGCGCGAGCGGCTGCTGCAGGTACGGCGAGGCGAACGTGTTGTCGACCACCAGCAGCGCCCCCGCCTCATGCGCCACGTCGGCGAGCGCGACCAGGTCGGCGATGCCGAGCAGCGGGTTGGTCGGCGTCTCCACCCAGATCAGCCTCGCCCCGCGCGCGGCCAGCGCGGCCCGCACCGCCGCCGGGTCCGACATCGGAACCGGCTGGTAGCTGACATTCCAGCCCTGCAGGACCTTGTCGAACAGCCGGAACGTGCCGCCGTACGCGTCCAGCGGGATCAGTACGTGATCGCCGGGCTGGCACAGCGCGCGCACGAGGCAGTCCGACGCGGCCATCCCGGAGGCGAAGGCGAGGCAGCGCGCGCCGCCCTCCAGCGCCGCCAGGCACTCCTCGAGTGCGCCCCTGGTCGGGTTCGCGGTGCGCGAGTACTCATAGCCCTCGATCCACCGCGCGGCCTCGCCTAGTTCCTTGCCGCGCAGCCCGCCGACGCCGTCCTGCTTGTACGTCGAGGTCTGGTAGATCGGCGGCACGACGGCACCGGTGACCGGGTCCGGCTCCTGGCCGGCGTGGATGGCGAGCGTCTCGAAACCGGGCATATCCCAAGCGCCCCTTTGCGCAGTCGGATGGCGGAGGCCGCCAAGTCTACGGGCCGCCGGCTAGGAGCTCTGGCTGGACAGGAACGTCAGCACGTCCTGGCGGGTGATCAGTCCGGCCGGCTTGCCGTCGACGAGCACGACGGCCGCGCCCGCGGTCTCCAGCGCGCTGGCGACGACGCTCACCGGCTCGCCGGAGCCTACCGAGGGCAGCGGCGGGGACATCAGGGCCGCGACCTGGTCGTCCGGGTGGGCCTTGCCCGCCACCAGCGCCTCCAGCAGATCGTGCTCCACGATCGAGCCGACCACCTCGGCCGCCATGACGGGCGGCTCGGCGCTCAGCACCGGGAGCTGGGAGACGTCGAACTCGCGCAGCGCCGAGATGACGGTGCGCACCGTGTCGGTCGGGTGCGCGTGCACGAAGGCCGGCAGCCCGCCGCCCTTGCGTTCCAGCACGTCGCCGACCCTCTGCTCGGCGGTCTCGGCGGTCAGGAAGCCGTAATCGGCCATCCACTCGTCGTTGAAGATCTTGGCCAGGTAGCCGCGGCCGCCGTCCGGCAGCAGCACCACGATGACGTCGCCGGGCGCTGCGGTCTTCGCCACCGCCAGGGCCGCCACCACGGCCATGCCGCACGAGCCGCCGGTGAGCAGCGCCTCCTCCCTGGCCAGCCGGCGCGTCATGAGGAACGACTGGGCGTCGCTCACGGCGATGACCTGGTCGCAGATGCCCTTGTCATAGGTCTCGGGCCAGATGTCCTCGCCGACGCCCTCGACCAGGTACGGCCGGCCGGTCCCGCCCGAGTAGACCGAGCCTTCCGGGTCGGCGCCGATCACCTGCACCCGCCCCCCGGATACCTCCTTGAGGTAGCGGCCGGTGCCCGAGATCGTGCCGCCGGTCCCGATCCCCGCGACGAAGTGCGTGACCCGGCCGTCGGTCTGGGCCCAGATCTCGGGGCCCGTCGAGTGGTAGTGCGAGGCCGGGTTCTCCATGTTGGTGTACTGATTGGGCTTCCAGCCGCCGGGGGTCTCCCTGGCCAGCCGGTCCGAGACCGAGTAATAGGAGTCCGGATGGTCGGGCGACACGGTGGTCGGGCACACCACGACCTCGGCGCCGTAGGCCCGCAGCACGGCGATCTTGTCCTGCGCGACCTTGTCCGGGCACACGAACAGGCAGCGGTAGCCCTTTTCCTGCGCCACGATGGCCAGCCCCACGCCGGTGTTACCGGAGGTTGGCTCCACGATCGTGCCGCCCGGCCGCAGCGCGCCCGACTTCTCGGCGGCCTCCACCATGCGCAGTGCTATCCGGTCCTTGACCGAGCCACCGGGGTTGAAGTACTCCACCTTGGCCAGCACCTGCGGTGCGTCCGGGCCGAGCTGCCGGGTGACCCTGCGAAGCCGAACAATCGGGGTGTTCCCGAACAATTCGATCAGGGAGTCATGGACCTGCATCTGTCGCCGCCTTGTGCGTGAATCCCGTCGAGGCCCCGTCGCCTCCGGGATAGAGGCTATCCAACCGGCTATCTGACCCGATCACGGCCGGATCCCGCGGTTCAGGTCACCGTTCTGATGAGTTACTGTGCGGTTAACTAGCGAGACTTACCGAGGGAGCCGTCATGCCAGAGGCCGTCATCGTCGCGACCGCACGTTCTCCGATCGGGCGCGCCTTCAAGGGCTCGCTGACGACCATCAGGCCCGACGATCTGACGTGCCAGATGGTCAGGGCGGCGCTGGCCAAGGTGCCCCAGCTGGATCCCGCGCAGATCAACGACCTGATTCTCGGCTGCGGCCTGCCCGGCGGCGAGCAGGGCTACAACATGGCGCGGGTGGTCGCCGTGATGCTCGGCTACGACTCGGTGCCCGGTACCACGATCACCCGGTACTGCTCCTCCTCCCTGCAGAGCACCCGGATGGCGTTCCACGCGATCAAGGCCGGCGAGGGCGACGTGTACGTCTCCGCGGGCGTGGAGTGCGTCAGCCGCCTCGCCTTCGGCAGCAGCGACGGACAGCCGAACACCAAGAACCCGGTGTTCGCGGACGCGGAGGCCAGGGCCAAGGAGATGGAGCAGGGCGGGTTCAGCTGGCACGACCCGCGCGAGGACGGCGGCGTCCCCGACATCTACATCGCCATGGGCCAGACGGCGGAGAACGTGGCACAGCTGCGCGGCGTCAGCCGCGCCGAGCAGGACGAGTTCGGCGTCCGGTCACAGAACATGGCGGAGAAGGCGCTGGCCAACGGGTTCTGGCAGCGCGACATCACACCCGCGACGCTGCCCGACGGCAGCGTCGTGTCCGCCGACGACGGCCCGCGGCCCGGCACGACGCTGGAGAAGGTCGCCCAGCTGCAGCCGGTCTTCCGGCCCGACGGCACGGTGACGGCCGGCAACTGCTGCCCGCTGAACGACGGCGCCGCGGCAGTGGTCGTGATGAGCGACACCAAGGCCGCCGAGCTGGGCCTGACCCCGCTCGCGCGGATCGTGTCCAGCGGCGTCACCGGCCTGTCGCCGGAGATCATGGGCCTCGGTCCGGTCGAGGCATCGCGGCAGGCACTTGCCAGGGCCGGGATGACGATCGAGGACGTGGACCTGGTGGAGATCAACGAGGCGTTCGCGGCCCAGGTGATCCCCTCCTACACCGACCTCGGCATCGACATCGACAAGCTGAACGTGAACGGCGGCGCGATCGCGGTCGGCCACCCCTTCGGCATGACCGGCGCGCGGATCACCTCCACGCTGCTGAACGGCCTCCAGTTCCATGACAAGTCGATCGGCCTGGAGACCATGTGCGTGGGCGGCGGCCAGGGCATGGCGATGATCTTCGAGCGGCTCGGCTAGGCACCCGCGGGTCCGGCTCACTCGCCGCGGCTCGCGCTAAGACACGTCATGGGCAGCTTAGGCCGACATCGCGGGCAGCAGTCTGCACGGCCGGATATGCCAGTATTCGGGGGCTAACGATAAACGGGGCATTACGGAAGGGTGACACCTAGGTCTTGCCACCGGCCAGGCTGTGGTGCAGTCTCGACAGCAAGGACTCCCTCACCCTGGAGGTGCCACTTGTCCCTGAGCCACTCCCCGGAGATGCATCAGAACCTGATCGCCCGCATCCCGTCCGTGACGGGACTCCAGCTCCGTGAGTGGTTCAGCCGACTTGAATCGGGTCCGGCATTCCTGCGCTGCAACGAGCGCGCGCACTGGCTGTCCGACGAGCACGGGCTCTCGCACGGCTACGCGTCCGCGATCGTGCACGAGTACGAGTTCCAGCGCCGCAGCAGGCTCAACGGGGCCTGACCGCCAGCGGTGGACATAGCGAGCGCCACCGGCTTTCTGGCAGCGCACCCGCGCGCCGTCCTCGCGACCATGCGGGCCGACGGCCGCCCGCAGCTCTCGCCCGTTGTCGTCGCTGTCGACGACGACGGGCGCCTGCTTGTCAGCACCAGGGAGACCGCCATCAAGGCGAAGAACCTGGCCAGGGATCCCAGAGCCTCGGTGTGCGGGCTCAACGACGGGTTCTTCGGCGAGTGGGTGCAGGCAGAGGGCAACGCCGAGCTGATCCACCTGCCCGACGCGATGCCGCTGCTGGAGGACTACTACCGCCGGATCTCCGGCGAGCACCCGGACTGGCAGGAGTACCGGGAGGCCATGCGGCGCGACAAGCGCCTGATTATCAGGGTCGTGGTGGACCGTGCGGGACCGAGCGTTAGCGGCTAGCGCGGCACGGCCGCGCGCAATTAAGCGCACCTTTATACGCCCGAATGGTGCGCCGCTGTCGCTTGTCGTCACATTACTTCCCCGGTGACCGAGAGTTTATGCTCTCAGTCAGGTACCTGAACCTTCAGTCAGGAGAGCGAACGATTGCAGAGGTATAGCAGCACGTCAGGGCCTCATCGGTACCCCCGGTCGGGGTCGAACCGACACTGGGGACCCTTTTAGGGGGCCGGCCTCTTCCTTTGGGCTACGGGGGCATTGCGATGATACCTCGCACCGATCAGCCAACTCTAGATATGGCAATTAACGTTTGCCGATTCAAGGCCAATGTCTTGGTTTTTAATCCATGCGAAGTTCCGCGGCTGACACAATGAGTGACTATTGAGCCATTCTTATTACTGTCAGTAGCGAGAGGTCACTCTTCGGCCGCTGTCGCACCGGTGAGCGCGCGGGCCCGGCCGAAGACCGCGTCGAGCATCGCGTCGGTGACCCGCCCGGTGAACGTGTTCTGCTGACTGGGGTGGTAGCAGCCGATGACCGTCAGCGGCCGCGCGCCGCCGGCCGCGGCCACCACGGTCTCGGCCCCGTGCCCGAACACCGGCCGGGGCCGCGGCACCGCGTAGCCGAGCGCGGCGAGCTGCGGCCAGAGTGCCTGCCAGGCGAAATGGCCGAGGCACACGACCACGCGCAGCTCCGCGCGCAGCAGTGCGAGCTCGGCAGCCAGCCACGGCGCGCAGGTGTCGCGCTCAGCCACGGTGGGCTTGTTGGCCGGCGGTGCGCAGCGAACCGCGGCGGTCATCCGGGCCGAGAACAGCCGCTGGCCGTCGCCTGCCGTGACCGAGGTCGGCTGCGCAGCCAGCCCGCACCGCCACAGGGACGCGAACAGCACATCACCGCTGCGGTCCCCGGTGAAAACACGGCCGGTCCGGTTGCCGCCGTGGGCGGCCGGCGCCAGGCCGAGGATGAGCAGCCGCGGCTTGTCATCACCCCAGCCGGGCACCGGCCGGCCCCAGTAGCGCTCCCCCGCGAAAGCCCGGCGCTTGCTGGCCGCGACCTCTTCCCGCCAGCTGACCAGGCGGGGGCATGCCCGGCAGACCGACTCGCGCGCGGCGAGCTCGCCGACCGAGCTCGCCGCGGCGGCGAGCTCGCGGACCTGCCCGGCGGTCACCGCTACCGGCGTCGCCTCCGTGGCCGGATCCTCGGGCCAGCCCGAGCCGGGGCGCACCGCCGCCACCAGGGGCCGGCGTTCCTCACTCACGAGCCATCGACCACGCGATGCCGTCGAGGATGTCATGCTCACTGGTGACCACCTCGGCGAACCCGAATCGCTCCATCAGCCGGTCGAGGATCAGCGCGCCGGCGCCGATCACGTCTACGCGGCCGGGATGCAGCGAGCCGATCGCGGCGCGCTCGGCGTGCGTCTGGCCGAGCAGCAGATCGGTGACCCGCCGGACGTCGGCCGCCCGCAGCCGGGCATGGTGGGTTCTGCGCGGGTCGTAGGCCGGCAGGCCGAGCGCGATCGCCGTCACCGTGGTGACCGAGCCTGCCAGCCCGACCAGCGTCCTGGCCTCCGCCACCGGCACCACGGCCGCCACGTCAGCCAGGGCGCGGTCGACGTCCGCGCGGGCGGCTGCGACCTCGGCCGGGGGCGGCGGGTCCGAGTGCAGATGCCGCTCGGTAAGGCGCACGCAGCCGACGTCGACCGAGATCGCGGCCAGGCCGGCCCCCGGCTCGCCGCTGCCGAGCACGAACTCGGTGGACCCGCCGCCGATGTCCACCACCAGGTACGGGGGCTGCGGCGGCGCGGCACCGCCGGCGACGCCACCGCGGCCCAGCTCGGCGGTCGCGCCGGTGAACGACAGCGCGGCTTCCTCCTGGCCGCTGATCACCTCCGGCAGCACGCCGAGCGTCTGCCGCACGCCGTCGGTGAACTCCGCGGCGTTGCTGGCGTCCCTGGTGGCGCTCGTCGCGACCATCCGGATCACGCTGGCTCTCGTCCTGGCGATGTCGCCGGCGTACTGGGCCAGGACCGCCATCGTGCGCCCGAGCGCGTCGGGCGCGAGCCGGCCGGTCGCGTCCACACCCTGGCCCAGCCTGACGATCTCCATCCGCCGCTCGATGTCGGTCAGCGCATGACGCACGGTATCGACGTCCGCTATCAGCAGCCGCAGCGAGTTGGTCCCGCAGTCGATCGCCGCAACCCGCTGTGTCATCCGGCCGCCTCTCCGGCATCTCCGCTCGTGTCCGGCACGCACTGGCCAGCTTCCCACCACGCGCCCGCCTCGCGCACGGCCTGCGCGCCGAGCGGGTTGACGCCGGGCACCGCGAGTTCGTGCGCCGCGAGGGCGTGCAGGCACTTGACCCGGTCGGGCATGCCGCCCGCGCTCTGCGTCCCGGCCGGCAGCGGCCGCAGTCCGGCGGCGGCAGCGGCCTGGTCCCGGCGAGCCAGGTAGTCGGCGTGCGCGGCGCCGTAGGCCGCCTTCAGCGCGGGATCGGTCCCGAGCCTGGCCTGCATCTCTCGCATGGCCCCGGCGGCCTCGAGCCTGCTCATCGCCGCCGCGGCGCGCGGGCAGGTCAGGTAGTACAGCGTCGGGAACGGCGTGCCGTCCGGCAGGCGGGGCTGGGTCTGCACGACGTCTGGCAGTCCGCACAGGCAGTAGTGCGCGATCGCGGTCACGCCCCGCGGCTGGCGGCCGAGCTGACGCGCGACGATGTCCAGTTCGGCCGGCTTCGGGCTCTCCGGCGATGTCACCGGGACGGCTTCGGCGGTGTCCCGTCCGCCTCGCGGACCGAAGTCCACAGGGCCCCGTACCAGGCAGGCGCGTGCTGAGCGCGCACAGTCTTGGCGTGGTGCGACGCGGGCGCGATTACGACGTAGCAGGTCTGGGCGGGGAAGCACATGTTCAGCCGGTCCCGCGCTTCCTGCTCGATGAAGGACGGTGACGTGACCGCTCGCTGCTGTGCCCGCAGCTTCTGCACCTTGGTGGCCAGCTGCGAGTTCTCCGCCTCGAGCTGGTCGATCTGGCGCCGTTCGGCGATGTACTCCCGGATCGGGTATGCCAGGCTCAGCCCGATGGCGCAGATCACCACGACAAGGACGGCCGCGCGGCTGGTGAACCTGGGGCGCGAGGCCTGCTCAGATTCGGCGGCGGCCGGGCGGCCTGCTCCCGTCGCGGTCCTCACGACCCGCCCGTCCGCACGATCAGCCCGTCGCCGAGCGCGGGAACGCGGCGCGCCCGGCATAGACCGCGCCGTCGCCCAGCAGTTCCTCGATCCGCAGCAGCTGGTTGTACTTGGCGACCCGCTCCGACCGGCACGGCGCCCCGGACTTGATCTGGCCGCAGTTCAGCGCGACCACCAGGTCCGCGATGGTCGTGTCCTCGGTCTCGCCGGAGCGGTGGCTCATCATCGTCGTGAAGCCGCTGCGGTGGGCGAGGTCGACGGCGGAGAACGTCTCGGTCAGCGTGCCGATCTGGTTCACCTTGACCAGCAGCGAGTTGGCTGTCTTCTCCCTGATCCCGCGCCGGATCCGGTCCGGGTTCGTGACGAAGATGTCGTCCCCCACGATCTGCACCCGCTCGCCGAGCCGGGCCGTCAGCTCGCGCCAGCCGTCCCAGTCCTCCTCGGCCAGCGGATCCTCCAGCGAGACAATCGGGTAGGCGTCGAGCCAGTCCGCATAGACCGAGGTCATGTCCGCAGCGGTCTTGCTGCCGCCTTCGAAGTTGTAGCTGCCCTCGGACTCGAAGTTGCTCGCGGCGGAGTCGATTGCCAGCGCGACGTCACGGCCGGGCGTCAGGCCAGCCTTGCCGATCGCCTCGACGATCAGGTCCAGGGCCGCCCGGTTGTGCTCCAGGTCGGGCGCGAAGCCGCCCTCGTCACCCACGCCGGTGTTCAGCCCGTGCTGCCTGAGCACAGCCTTGAGCGCGTGATACGTCTCCGCGCCCCAGCGGACAGCCTCGCTGAACGTAGCGGCGCCGACCGGCGCGATCATGAACTCCTGGATGTCGACGTTAGAGTCCGCGTGCGCGCCGCCGTTGAGGATGTTCATGCACGGCACCGGGAGCACGTGCGCGTTCGGCCCGCCCAGGTAGCGGAACAGCGGCAGGCTGGCCGAGTCGGCTGCCGCCCTCGCGACGGCCAGGCTGACTCCGACGATCGCGTTCGCGCCGAGCCGGGACTTGTCCGGCGTGCCGTCCAGCTGGATCATGTCCTGGTCGACCAGGCGCTGATCCTCGGCGTCATAGCCGAGCAGCTCGGGCTGAATCTCGTCGATGACCGCCCGCACCGCCTTGCTGACGGACTTGCCGCCGTACTCGCCGCCGCCGTCGCGCAGTTCCACGGCCTCGAACACGCCCGTCGACGCGCCGCTCGGGACTGCCGCGTGGCCGATGCTGCCATCGTCGAGCGCCACCTCGACCTCGACCGTGGGGTTGCCGCGCGAGTCGAGGATCTGCCTTGCGTAAATGCCTTCGATCGAGGCCACGGTTACTGCTCCTGCGGTCTGGCTGCTTAGGGGATCAATTCGGAGCCTAGTAGAGCGCTGGCCGGCCGGCGCAGCGGGCACGCCGTACGTCCGCGATCACACCGCCACCTCAGGGGCAGCCCGGCCCGCGATCAGCGGCAGGTCGAGGTAGGTCCTGATGCCGGGCTGCGCCCGGCACACGTAGGGGACCGCGTTCACGCAGTGGTTCGCGGTGGCGACCACGCCAGGGTTGCGGACCAGGCCGTCGGCAACCGAGCCGGGCTGCAGCCCGGTGAGCGTGACCTTCATGCTCGGCTCGCCGGTGATCTCGATCTCGAACCGGTGCCCGGCCGGGCCGAACGTCCGGGGCGGGTCGAGGTTCTCCTCGCCCATCAGCCAGTTCACCGCCGCCGTGACAACCGGCCGGCCGGCCACCTCGGCCTCCCACCGGAACCGGCGCGCCGCCACCTGCCCCGGCAGGATCACGCCGGCTGGCGAGTCGATCGCGGCGGTAGCCACCGCGATCTCCTGACGGGTCGCTATCTTGCCCGCGGCGGCGAATCCCATCGCGTCGACGATCATGCGCACCGAGGCCTTGAACCCGGCACCGAGCAGCGCGGCCATCGGGCTCGCGAGCGCGTCCTCGGGCGTTCCGCCGAAACCCATCACGTGCCGGATCACATCCGGTGCGTCGTAGGTCCTGATGTCGGAGAACTCCTCGGCGCGAATGTGGGTGACGGCCGAGCTCAGCGCCGACAGCGTCAGCGGGAATCGCTCGGTAATCCCGCCGGGATGGATGCCGGTGCCGTGCAGCGTCACCCCGCCCGCCTGGCAGGCCGCCTCGATCTCGGTGACCCTGGCCGGGTCGGGATAGATCCAGCCCACCGGCGTGACGACGTTCTTGCCCGACCGCAGCAGCCGGGCGACGACGCCGGCGTCCGGCACCAGCGGCGCGTAGACAACGCAGTCGGCGTCGGTGGCCAGCAGCCGGCCGGCATCCGTGCTGGCCCGGATGCCCGATGGCGGCAGGCCGGCCAGCTCGGACGCGTCCCGGCCGTCCTTGGCCGGGCTGTGCACCCAGCAGCCGGCCAGCTCCAGCTCGGGATGACGGGCGATCGCCTCGATCGCGGCCCGCCCTACGCCCCCGGTGGCCCACTGAATGACCCGGTATGTCATGCCGCTAACCCAACCAACGCGCGCCGATCGCCGTCAACGGCGTGCCCGCGTTACCGGCGACTCATTCATTCCGGCCGGACGAATAGTACGTATCGGGCGCGTGAGCGACCGGAATGAATGAACCGTCGCGCAGGTCAGTCCGGCTCGGCGGCTTCCCACGCGCGGACCCGGTCCGCGTAGGCGCGGGCAGCAGCGCGCAGCTCCAGCTCGGGGTCCAGGCCCTCGGCCTGCGCCCGGCCGACGAGCGCGAGCAGTTCCTGGCCGAGCCCGCCGGCCGGGCCGCCGCCGCCAGGACCCCGGCCAGCGCCCGCGCCCGGGCCGACCTCGTCCCTGCGACCGGTGCCTGGGTCGACCAGGTCGGCAGGAACGCCGGCCCGCTGAGCGCGCCGCAGCAGCTGGGCCGCGAGCGACAGCGCGGGCTGGCTCATCGGAACGCCGTCGAGCGCCGACACCCGGTCACCGCCGGCCTTGGCCTTACGCTCCGCGGCCTTGATCGTGTCCCAGTTCACCAGGACCTCATCCGGCCCGGAGACCGCGACGTCACCGAACACGTGCGGATGCCGCCGCTTCAGCTTGTCGATGATCCCGGCGGCGACGTCATCGATCGTGTAGCCGGTGCCGTCCGTCCGCTCCTGCGCGATCCGGGCATGGAAGACGACCTGCAGCAGGACGTCACCGAGTTCCTCGCGGACCGCGGCCTGGTCGCCGGCCGCCAGCGCGTCCAGTGCCTCGTAGGTCTCCTCCATCAGGTGCGGCGCGAGGCTCGCCTGCGTCTGCCTTCTGTCCCACGGGCAGTTCACCCGCAGCGTGTCCATGACCTCGACCAGCTCGGTCAGCCTGCCGCCCGGCGGCGGATCAGAGCGCCCGGAAGCGGGGCCGCCTGCGGGCCTGTCCGGCGGCGCGGTCATCTACTGCACCGGGTCAGCAGGGCGGCGTCCGCCGGATCGAGCTCGCCGACGGCGACGGCGTCGGATCGGCGGCCAGCGTCGACGGGGCCGCCACGACCGAGAACCCGCTGTAGTCGTACTCGCCGTACTGCGGGTTCACGTTGATGGCAAGGCTCTTGGCGGCCAGGCACTGCTGGTGGCTGAGCGCCTTGTCGACTGCCTGCTGCTCGGCCGAGGTCTTGGGCGCGGTGCCGCCGTTGAGCTGGTCGATCAGCGCGGTCTGGATCGCGCCCGCGCGCTCGATCTCGGGCAGCAGCGCGGGCGGCAGCGCGCCGCCGGCCGACCAGTACTGCTCCAGCGAGACGTTGCTCTGCTTGGCCTGCGCGGCATACTGCTCGCGGGCCACCTGGATCTGATGCGGCGTCACCGAGATGTGGTGCTGGCTGGCCATCCGGTCATACACCTGGAAGAGGATCAGCCAGGTCAGCACCTGCTGGGTCTCCTGCGCGACTGGCCGCTGCGGCTGGATCTTCTTCTTCCTGTCGGCTGCGTAGGCGCTGTTGAGATTCGCCACCTGGGACGTCAGCGTCGAGATAGTGATCCTGCTGCTCGAGGTGACCGCGGCGGCGCCGAGCTGGGTGGAGCTGCACGCGCACACCGCCAGGCCGCCGGCCAGCGCGACCGCCGCGGCCTTCAGGACCGAGCGCGGCCTGGCCCCGGTGCCCAGCACGCCGACGTTCCTCCTCATGACCAGCTTCCTCTCAACGCTCAGGTCCGCCGCCGGCCGGCGCCAGCCCGCCCAGCACCGCCTCGATAAGTTCCTCGCACCAGGCCAGCAGCTCCCGGTCTCGCAGCGGCGGCGCGCCGAGGGAGACATTCCTCCCCGCGCCCGCTCGAAGTCCGCTGGACCCTGCGTGCCTTCCGGGCACCGCCTTCGGCACCGGTACGAGCATCGTACGCACCGCGGGCTTGAGGATAGTGCCGGGGTACAGCCGCTGGACCCGGACGGTACGGGAGTCGGGCAGCTCCACCGGGCCGAACCGGACGTGGTTGCCCTGCAGCATGACGTCGGTCAGCCCGGCCTGCCGGGCCACGTACCGCAGCCGGGCGACGGCGAGCAGGCTCTCCACCTGATCAGGCACCGGCCCGAACCGGTCGTTCAGCTCGTCCCTGACCGCCTCGATGTCGGCCGCGGAGTCGATCGACGCGATCGCCGTGTAGGCCTCGAGCCGCAGCCGCTCGCCGGTCACGTAGTCGTGCGGGATGTGCGCGTCCACCGGCAGCTCGACCCGTACCTCGGCCCGCTCGGCCGGGCCGTCGCCGCGCAGCTCGCGGACCGCCTCGCCGATCATCTTCACGTACAGGTCGAACCCGACGGCCGCGACGTGCCCGGACTGCTCGCCGCCGAGCAGGTTGCCCGCGCCGCGGATCTCCAGGTCCTTCATCGCGATGTGCAGGCCGGCCCCGATGCCGGTGTGCTGCTGCAGCGTGGCGAGCCGCTCGTGCGCGGTCTCGGTCAGCGGCTTCTCCGGCGGGTACAGGAAATAGGCGTAGCCCCGCTCCCGGCCGCGCCCGACCCGGCCGCGGAGCTGGTGCAGGTCCGGCAGCCCGTAGGCGTCCGCGCGGTCCACGATCAGCGTGTTGGCGTTCGGGATGTCCAGCCCGGACTCCACGATCGTGGTCGAGACCAGCACGTCGAACTTGCGCTCGATGAAGCCGGTCATGATCTGCTCGAGCGTGTGCTCGTTCAGCTGCCCGTGCCCGACGCCGATCCGCGCCTCGGGCACCAGCTCGGCCAGCCTGGCCGCGACCTTGTTGATCGACGACACCCGGTTGTGCACGAAGAACACCTGGCCGTCGCGCAGCAGCTCGCGCCGGATCGCGGCCGCGATCTGCTTCTCGTCGTACGGGGTGACCGACGTCAGCACCGGGTGCCGCTCCTCCGGCGGGGTCAGGATCGTGGACATCTCCCTGATCCCGGAGATACCCATCTCCAGCGTGCGCGGGATCGGGGTTGCCGACATCGCCAGCACGTCGACCTCGGTGCGCAGCTGCTTGAGGAACTCCTTGTGCTCGACCCCGAACCGCTGCTCCTCGTCGATGATCAGCAGGCCGAGGTTCGCGAAGCGCACCTCGGGTGAGAGCAGCCGGTGCGTGCCGATCACGACGTCCACCTTGCCGGCGGCCAGGCCCTCCAGCGTGTCGGCGACCTCGCGGTCGGACTGGAACCGCGACAGCGGCCGGACCGTGACCGGGAACGGCGCGTACCGCTCCGCGAACGTCGCGAAGTGCTGCGCGGACAGCAGCGTGGTCGGCACGAGCACCGCCACCTGCTTGCCATCCTGCACCGCCTTGAACGCGGCCCGCACCGCGATCTCGGTCTTGCCGTATCCCACGTCACCGCAGATCAGCCGGTCCATCGGCACCGCGCGCTCCATGTCGGACTTGACCTCGTCCACGGCGGCGAGCTGGTCGGGCGTCTCCACGTAGGGAAACGCGTCCTCCAGCTCGCGCTGCCAGGGCGTGTCCTGGCCGAACGCGTGCCCCGGCGAGGCCATCCGCGCCTGGTACAGCCGGATCAGGCCGGCCGCGATGTCACGGACCGCCTTGCGCGCGCGGCCCTTGGCCTTCACCCAGTCCGCGCCGCCGAGCCGGTGCAGCGCCGGCGCCTCGCCGCCGGTGTACCGGGTCACCTCGTCGAGCTGGTCGGTCGGCAGGTACAGCCGGTCCGGCGGCTGCCCGCGCTTGCTGGGCGCGTACTCGATCACCAGGTAGTCACGCGTGGCGCCCTGAATGGTCCGGCTGGTCATTTCCAGGTACCGGCCCACGCCGTGCTGCTCGTGCACGATGAAGTCGCCGGGCGTGAGCTGCAGCGGGTCGACGCCGCCGCGGCGCCTGCTGGGCATCCGGTGCGACTGGCGGGTGCCGGTCCGCGTCCCGGACAGGTCGGCCTCGGCCAGCACCGCTAGCTTCACCGCAGGCCAGACAAACCCGGTCTCCAGCTGCCCGGTCGCCACGTGCGCGAGCCCGGCCTCCGGCGGCTGCTGCAGGTCGCCGTCCCTGGCACCGAGGCCCTCGCTGCGCAGCAGCTCCGCGAGCCGCTTCGCCGGCCCGTGCCCGCCGGTCACCAGCACGACCCGCCACTCCTGCGAGAGCCACTGGCGGACGTCCGCGACGGCGCGCGCGGTCTCGCCCCGGTAGCCCGGCGCCGGATCGGCTTTCACCAGGAACGCCGGCCCGCCTTCGTCCGCGGCCTGCGCAGGCTCGCCGTCCGGTGCGGTGTCAGCCGGGGCCGCGGTGGCGAACGGGGTGATCGTCCACCAGGGCAGCGCCAGGTCGGTGGCCGTGTCCCTGACGTCGGTGATGGGCCGGATCGCTGCTTCACCAAGGTCAATCGGCACGTCGCCGCCCGCCGCCGCGCTCACCCAGGACGCCTCGAGGAACTCCTGGCTGGTCCAGACCAGGTCGGCCGCCCTGGCCCGGATCCGCTCCGGGTCGCAGGCCACGATCTTGCTGCCTGCGGGCAGGTAGGCGAGCAGCAGCTCCATCCGGTCGGTCAGCGCCGGCGCGAGCGCCTCCATGCCCTCGACGGTGATGCCCTCGGCCATCTTGCCGAGGATGTCGTGCAGACCCGGCCACTCAGAGGCGAGCTGCCGGGCCCGGTCGCGCACCTCCCGGGTCAGCAGCAGCTCGCGGCAGGGCGGCGCCCACAGCCCGTCCGGAGCGGTCGCGAGGCTGCGCTGGTCGGCCGCCCTGAAGTAGCGGATCTCCTCGATCTCGTCGCCCCAGAACTCGATCCGCAGCGGGTGCTCGTCGGTCGGCGGGAACACGTCGAGCAGGCCGCCGCGGACCGCGATCTCGCCGCGGCGCTCGACCAGTTCCACCCGGGCATAGCCGACCTCGACCAGGTGGGCCACCGTGTCATCGAGACTTGCCTGCTGGCCCGCCTCGAGCTTTACGGGAGTGAGCTCGCCGAGGCCGGCGACCATCGGCTGCAGCAGGCTCCTTACCGGGGTCGTGACGACGCCAAGCGGGCCCGACCGCGGATCGGACGAGTCCGGGTGCGCGAGCCTGCGCAGGATCGCCAGCCGCTGGCCCGAGGTGTCCGAGCGCGGCGACAGGCGCTCGTGCGGCAGGGTCTCCCACGCGGGGAAGTACCCGACGGCGTCCTCGCCGAGCAGCGATCCGAGGCCGGCCGCCAGCTCCTCGGCCTCGCGGGCGGTGGCGGTGACGGCAAGCACGAAAGGGCGCGCGTGGCCGTCGCCGGCGGGCCCCTGCTGGCCGGCGAGAGCGGCTACCAGCAGCGGGCGCAGCGCCGCAGGCGCGATCAGGTCGCCGCCGAGAGCTGGCAGCGTGACGGCCTGCTCGACTGCAGCCTGCAGATCCGGGTCGGCACTGATGACCGGAAGTAGGCCGGAGAGACTCATTGTGTCCTTACATAGGCAGCACGAATGGCCCGCTGCGGCGCGGATGGGCACCACCAGCGGGATGCCTCTAGCTTACGGGCTGCGCGCCGCCGGAGGGCGCAGCGGCCGCGGTCTCGGCCGCGGCACGCAATCTGCGAACGCAAAGTGTTCAGAGCGCTACGCTTTGTCATCGTGGCGACTGCGGAGAACCTTCCGGGACTGTGCACCAGGCCAGTCGTGGTCGATGATGGCCCTGCGCCCGGCGTGGCCGGGCTGTTCACCAGGTTCGCGCTTGACCTGGCCGCGCAGCGGCCGGGGCGGCCCCTGGTCCTGCTGCAGGCCGGCTGCACCACGGCCGGACCCGAGCTCGATCTCTCCGTGCTGCGCGCGCACGGCCACGACCTGGACGTGACGATGGCCGACGACGAGACGGCCGCGAGCCGCGCAGCGGTCGCCGGGCGGCCGGAGCTGCGCACCGCTGCGCTCGGCGAGCTGCGGCTGCTGCCGCTGCGGCCGCGTTCGGTCGACATCGTGCAGTGCTCGCTGCTGCTGCACCGCGTCAGCGATGCGGAGATGCTGCTCGGCAGGCTCGCGGCCGCCGTGCGGCCCGGCGGACTGCTGTTCCTCCGCCTGGCCGATCCCGCCAGCGCCGTGGGCTTCCTGGACCGCAGGCTGCCCGCGATCCTGCGGGCTGCCGCGTGGCGGGGCACGCGGCGCGGTACGGCCGGGCCGCATCCCGCCCGCTATGAGGCGGTCGCGTCGGCACGCGGCATCGAGGCATTCGCCAGCAGGCACGGCCTGGCGATCGCGCACCGCGGCACGGCAAGCTCGCCGCGTGCCCTGACCCGGCCGCCGCTGGAACGGGTGGCGGTCTCGCTGGTGGCCCGGCTGTCTGGCGGCAGGCTTGCCAGCGATCACGACGAGCTGTGCTACGTCATCCGCCGGCCCGAGGACCGGTTCGCCAGGGTGCTGCCGTAGCGCGCGGCTGACCGGGCCCGGCACGGACTTGGAGTAGCCTCGGGGTTGCTCTGCAGGTTTTGTGCGGCGTCGGCCGTGGGCTGGCGCGCGGCTGGCGGGCTGGCCACGGCGCGCCGGAGGAGGGGACCACGTGACTGCTGGAGCTGAGGCTGCACCGATGGCAGCGCTGGATGACATGCATATATACGCGCTATCGGCCGATCAGCTAGCCGACCTGGAGCTGCTTCTGTCCGGCGCGCTCGACCCGCTCACCGGCTTCATGACCGACGCCGACGTGGCCGGCGTCCGGTCGTCGGGCCGACTCTCGGACGGGACGCCGTTCCCCGTCCCGGTCGCGCTCGACGTGCCCGCGGATTCGCTGCCGCAGCAGCTGGCGGCGGCCACCTCCGGTCGCCTGCTGCTGGCGGACCCGGAGGGCACCCCGGTCGGGATGCTGCAGATTACCGAGCGGACGCCGCTGCAGGCCCCGGCCGCGGGCGGCGGCGCCAGTCCGGAGCTGGTACGGCTGGCGGGTCCCGTCACCGCGAACCGCACGCTGGAACACGGGCCGTTCCGGCGGCTCATGCTCACCCCAGCGCAGACCAGGCAGAGGCTGGCCGACGGCCCGGTGCTCGGGTTCGCGACGCACGCACCGCTGAACAGCCGGCAGATCGGCCAGCTGCGGCACCTGGCCGGTCAGCTGCGGGCGCAGATACTGCTGCTGCCGCTGATCGGCGGGCAGGCCGAGGTGGTGCACAGCCCGCAGGCACTGATCAGGACGGTCCTGGCCGCGGCCGGCAGTCTGCCGGCCGGGTCGCTCGTCGTTCCGGTCCCGCTCGGCCCCCGCGCGGGCCTGGCCGGCGATCCGCAGGGCAGGGCGCGGGAGGTCGCGCTCTGGGCTCGCGTTGCCGCCGCGTACGGTGCCACGCACCTCATGACCGACGACGGGCTGCCGGCCGATGCCGCGGGTCCCCGCGCTGCGGGCGCCGGCGTCACCGCGGAGACACTCACCGAGGCGGCGGTCATCCCGGTGGTGCGCTCCGGCGACTGGGCGTATGACCCGCGCGCCGAGGTGTGGCGGCCGCTGTCCCTCATCGAGGCGGGCACCGAGCTGGCGGACCTGACCTCCGACCAGCTGGGCGACCTGCTGGACGCGGGCAGCGAGATCCCCGCGTGGTTCACGCCCGCGGGGGTGGCCCGCGAGCTGCGGCGGGTGCGGCAGCCGCGGTCGGAGCGCGGCCTCGTGCTGTTCCTGACCGGGCTCTCCGGGTCGGGCAAGTCGACGATCGCCAGGGATCTGTCCGACGTGCTGTCCGAGCGCGGCGATCGCCGGGTCTCGCTGCTGGACGGGGACCTGGTCCGGCAGCTGCTGTCTGCCGGGCTGTCGTTCTCGCGGGCGGACCGCGACCTCAACATCGCGAGGATCGGGTACGTGGCGGCCGAGATCGCCCGGCACGGCGGGATCGCGATCTGCGCGCCGATCGCGCCGTTCGCCGCGGCCAGGGCGCGGGTCAGGCAGATGGTGAGCGAGGCCGGCGACTTCTTCCTGATTCACGTCGCCACGCCGGTGGACGTCTGCGAGGCCCGCGACCGCAAGGGCCTGTACGCCAAGGCCAGGGCGGGCATCATCACGCAGTTCACCGGCGTGTCCGACCCTTACGAGGAGCCAGCCGACGCCGAGCTCGTGCTGGACACCTCGGCGATGTCCAGGCCCGAGGCGGTGACCGCGGTAATCGCGATGCTGACCGGTGGCGGCTGGCTGAAGCCCGAGCCGCAGTAAGCCCAGCGCCGTCGCGGCGGCGGGTGGCTAGCCGGGCCGGCCGGGCTGACTAGTCGACGTCCTCGGACCTTGCGCCCTCGTCGAGGCGGGCGCGGAACCGGCCGAGCCGGCCGCTGAGCGCGGTCGACATCGAGTCACGCAGCCGGGACAGCAGCACGTAGCTGATCAGCGCGCTGATCACGGCCGCGAGCAGCACGAGCATGAAGCCGCCGACGCCAGCCCAGAACAAGATGAGCAGCACCGCGAAGAACAGCAGCAGCCGCAGGACGGTGTAGGACATCGTGGCGCGCATAACGAGTCCGAGCATATTCCCTGCGTGCACTCGCCGGGCCGTCGGTTCCGGTTCCGCCCGGCCCTGGCAGCCCCGGCGCGAGAACCTTCGCGGGCCGAGGCAGGCGAAGCCGCGCGCTGCGCGCGGTTTGCTGCTGCTATCGGCACGGCAGATCGGCGCGGACGCGGGCAGCAGCCATTCCGGCGACACATTGCGCTCGCAACGCTACGCGCTGCAGCCGGATTGACAAGGCCGGCCGTTCTTGTGCGAGTTGCAGGCTGCAATGTCCGCTAGTTTCTCACACACTAGGGCACATATCGTCCTGCGACACTGGCAGAATTCAGTATTGTTTAGCTGCTAAGCCACGATTTACTAAGAATCTTATGTTGCTAACAGGACTCTTGGGATAAAACTATTCTTTGTCGTTAGGTTAGCCAAGTTAGCGAACATCTGCGACACTTGCGACAGAGGTAAGGGAGCCCACCAAGGGGGACAAGCACGATGGATGGCACTAGTGAGCGATTGCTCACCCCGGGGGAAGTCGCCACGCTCTTCCGAGTCGACCCCAAGACCGTGACCCGGTGGGCCGCTTCGGGGCGGATCAGCAGCATCCGCACGCCGGGCGGGCACCGCCGGTTCCGCGAGGCCGAGGTCCGGGAGTTGCTCGAGGGCAACGACCGCACGATAGATCCGTCGTCCTGAGCTTCGGTTCGGGCGCGGTGGTGTCAGCGCGCTAGCGGTCGCTGCCCGGCGTCTCATCGTCCCAGCCGCCGGCCGAGCCGTGCCGCGCGAGATAGTCGAGGAACTCACGGCGCAGTTCGTCGTCACCCTCGCGCCACTGGCGCCTGCGCGCCTCGTACTCCTCCTGCGTCATCGCCTCGGCGGCCAGGGCAGGGTAGTCCTGGTCGTCCGGGCCGATCTCCACGTACGCGTCGCCGAGCACGCGGCCGTCACCGCTCACCGCGGAGTCGGGCACGAGCAGGTTGCCGTTAGCTAGCCGGATCACGAACATCGCTGCATGGACTCCATCAGATGCCGTAGCGCACGTTGAAGTAGAGCATGACGTCCAGGGCTGCCCTGGTGTCACCGGACAGCATCTCGACCAGAGCCGGGCGCTGTCCCGAGGCTATCGCCGCGAACGAGTCGGCGAAGAACTCCCGCCTGCCGAGCGGACCGCCCTGCCGGTGGAAGGCACTGGCCAGTCTCGACATGCACCGCTGGTACAGGCGGCAGAACTCGGCCGAGTCCGACTGCCACCGCCCCTCAGGGCCGTCGAGGTCGTCGAGGGCGTGGCCGATCTCGTGACACATGACGTCGGGCGTAGGCGAGGGCCGGGAGCCGACAATGATCTTCTTGTCGCCGTAGGCGCCGGCGCAGGCATCCCAGGTCGCCCGGCCGGACGGCAGCAGGACGCCCTTCAGGTCACCCATGTCGTCGAGGTCAGGAACTCCGCCGCCGCCCACGTGAATCGCGTCCAGGCCCGCGGCGAGTCGTTCCTTGATCAGCTGGGGCAGCTCGGCCAGCCTGTTGACTGCGGCGACGGTGGCGGGCTCGGGCACCGCGCCCGCCGCCCACTCGCGGATCAGGATCGGCTCAAGGCAGCCGCAGTCGCGCATGCCCGGCGCGGCCCTTCTCGTCGCCTGCTGCTCGTACCACGGGCGGCTCGCGGCTCGCTGCCGGGCCGCCGGCCGCCGCTGGGCTGGCCCGATCCGCTCCCTGGCGGCGTGCGCCGAGCGAATGGCCGCGCGCGCGTTGCCCGCGGTCACGGCCGGCTGCTGCCTCGCCGGCCCGGCCGGGCTGCTGCCCGCGCCGCGGCCTGGAGCCGCAGGGCCAGGAACCCGGGCCGGCGGCTGCGCCAGACGGCCCGCGGCACCGCCGGGAGCCGCAGGGCCAGGAACCCGGGCCGGCGGCTGCGCCAGACCACCAGCACCACCGCCGGGAGCCGCAGGGCCAGGAACCCGGGCCGGCGGCTGCGCCAGACCACCCGCACCACCGCCGGGAGCCGCAGGGCCAGGAACCCGGCCCGGCGGCTGGACCGGACGGGCCGGCGCTCGCCGCCGCGGTACCGCCCGGCTAGCGGCTAGGCCAGCGTCGTCCGGGAACTGTCCGGGCCCGGCGGCGGCCGCGTTGGCTGGCAGGCCGCGCACCCGCCGGTGGCTGCCGCCGCGCTGGTTGCCGCGCCGCTGCGCGCCCGGGCCGGCGGCATCCGGGCGCTGGCCACCTGGCCGCTGCTCAGCGAGGCGCCGGCCGCCGGGCCGCAGCCGCGCTGCCAGCCACGCGAGCAGCCTGACCCGCCTCACTAACCCCAGCGGCATGGCCTCAGCTCCTGCGGGAAGGACCGGCGAGCCCAGCGCGTGCGGGCCAGCCCACTCAGCGTAAGCCCGGCGCCCCAGGGCCTCGGTCGTTGTCACGGAACGTAGCGGTGGATGTGAGCAAGGTGACGACGGACAGATCATGAAATATGTGAGAAGCATGTGACGCAAGAGGCTAGGCTGCCAACATGTGGCTGGCTTGTGCTCTTATTGTCCTATTTAGCGTCGGATTTGTGCTGCCGTGCATGCTCGACATCACCACCACGCCTGACACGGAGTTCGGCACGCTCTCCAAGGGCATGTGGCTGCTGATCGCCGGCGCATTCTGGATCTTCGGCGCAGGCGCGTGGCTGCTCGTCGGCCGGCCGCAGCGACCTGCCCTGCACCGGTACGGCCGGTACGGCGACGGCTTCGGCCAGGCAGAGGCGCTGCTGCGGCACCCCGCGACCCAGGCAGCGGGCGGCTACCCGGAGTCCGGCTGGCTGACAGCGATGGGCGCGCCGCGGCCGCTCGGTCCCGATGACGACCCCGACTTCCTCGAGGAGCTCAGCCGCCGCATCCACGGCCAGGGCGACGACGCCTGATCGTCGCGGCCGAGGTTCCGGCCGGCGTCAGGGCATGCCGGCGTAAGAGTGCAGGCCGGTGATCCACAGGTTCACGCCAACCAGGTTGAACATCAGGCACACGAAGCCAGCCAGGTGAATCCACGCGGCCCGCTTGCCGCGCCAGCCCGCCGTCGCGCGAGCGTGCAGGAACATCGCATACGCCACCCAGGTGATGAAGGACCAGGTTTCCTTCGGGTCCCAGCCCCAGTACCGGCCCCAGGCATGGTCAGCCCAGATCGCGCCCGCCATCACGCCGAACGTCCAGACCGGGAACGCGAACAGGATGCTCCGGTAGGAGAGCCGGTCCAGCACGACCGAGCGCGGCAGGTGCTGCAGGATTCCCGCGCTCCAGGACGGCTGGCCTGCCGCGACCCTGCGCTCGCTCCGGTCCGCTACCAGGTAGAGCGTCGTGACCACCACGCCGAAGATGAACAGCCCGGAGGCCACGATCATCGCGGTGACGTGAATCGCGATCCAGTACGACTGGAGCGCGGGCACCAGCGACCCTGCGGGCGTGTAGATGGTCGTGAGGTCGATGCCCAGCGTGAGCACGACCGGCACCAGCACGAACAGGCCCATGTAATACGCGCGGTACCGGACCGACGCCGCGACCAGCACCAGCACGGCCATGCAGGTGATCGCCGTGAGGAACTCGTACATGTTGCCCCACGGAGTCCGGTGCTCGGCCAGCCCGCGAGCCAGGATCGATAGCACATGGCACGCCAGGCCGATGCAGGTCAGGCCGAACGCGGTGCGCAGCCATGGTCCGGTCGGCCACCGGCCGCGCTGGTCCCCGGCCGTCCAGACGGCCTGCCGACCCGGATCGGCAGGCGCCGGGACCGCCACCGCGTCGGCTCCGACCGCTACCAGCGCCGGGGCCGCGTCGACGCCCGCCAGCAGGCGCTGCCTGGCGAATGCGAAGTCGCACGCGTAGGCGAGCATGGCGAGCGCGTACAGGATCACCGCGGCGAATAGCAGCGCGTTGCTGGCATCCGCCAGATCGATATTGACTGGCATCTACTGCTCACTCCGCTCTTGTTGAGGAAGCACTGTGCTAGGAACACGGCTGCCGGCGTGCAGCTCATTGAACCGCGCGGTCAGCTCGGTGAACTCGGCCTCGAAACCGCCCGCGGCGTCGGAGCGGGCGAGGCCGCCGAGCACGACCTCGGCACGGCCGTCGGCGGCGGGCTCAGCCCGCACGAAGACGCGCCGCCTGCGCACCAGGAAGGACAGGATCAGGCCCGCCAGGGCCACGATGCCCGAGATCAGCGCCGGCAGCTGGCCAGGGTCGTAGGTGATCGCCAGGCTCGCCCACTGGGTGTAGCCGGTGAACTTCAGCGTGCCGTAGCCGTCGGGCAGCCGGACCGACTGGCCGGGCGCCAGCGGCTTGGGCGGGACGGGCAGCTGATGCATCTGCCGGGTGTCCAGGTCATACACCGACTGCGCCTGCGGCCCGTTCTCGCCGAGGTTCCCCGCGTAGGCGACCAGGCTCACGCGCGGGAACAGCGCCGCGGGAAACGCGGACTGCAGCTGGCCGTGCACGTCCACCGCGGTGGGCAGGAATACCCCGGCGAAGCCCAGCTGGGCCGGCCGCGCGTCGGGTACCTTGATGACGCCTTCCGAGGTGAGGCTCGTCTGGTCGACGGGGATGAACGGCACCGGCCCCTGCCAGCGGACGTGCCCGGTGCCGTCGGTGATCGTGAACTCCGGTGCGTAGCCGTGCCCGATGAGGTACACGCTGACGCTGTCGACCACCAGCGGGTGGTTGACCGAGAGCACATAATGCCGCAGCGGCGCGCCCGGACTGGACCGGTAGCTGAGCGGCGCCTGGTAGGTGATCGGCTGGTCCAGCTGCGGGCCCGAGGTCACGTACCTGGCCCGGAAGTTCTGCAGGCTGATCTCGAACGGCTGCAGGCTGGCCGGGCCGACGAGCCGGCCGGGGTGAAAGACATCGAGGTCGGTCGGGGTGTTGGCGAAGCTCTGCCCCACGACAAGCAGCCGGTTGGCCTTGTACCCGAAGATGCCGCCCATGGCGACAGAGAAAAGCAGCGCGAGCAGCGCGATGTGGAACAGCAGGTTGCCGACCTCGCGCAGATAGCCCTTCTCCGCGGACACCCAGCCGTCGCCGGTCTGCACCCGGAAGCGCCTTGATCGCAGCAGCCGCTCTGCGCTCCGGAGCGCGTCCGCCGGCGCCTCCGCGGACGACATGCTGGCCGAGAACGGCAGCCTGGCCAGGTTCCGCGGCGCGCGGGGCGGCTTCTGCCGCGCCGACCCCGCCAGCCGGATCGTCCGCGGCAGCACGCAGCCGGCCAGCGACGCGAACAGCAGCAGGTACACGGCCGCGAACCAGGGGGCGGCGAACACGCTGAACAGCGACAGCTTGTCCAGGATCGGGGCCAGCCCCGGATGGGCAGCGTAGTACTGGCTGACCGCGGCCGGGTCGATGCCCTCCTGCGGGAGTACCGAGCCCGGCACGCTCGCGAGCGCGAGCAGAAACAGCAGGATCAGCGCCGTCCGCATCGACGTGAGCTGCCGCCACAGCCAGCGCAGCCATCCGGTGACGCCCAGCCGGGGTCCGGCAGGCCCGCCGCCGCCTGGCCGCTCGGCGGCCGGGTCGACGGTGTCGGCGAAGGCGTCCTCGGTGCCCGGCGCCGCGGGCGGAGGCGCCAGCGCGGGCCGGGCGTACTGCGGGTCGGTGCGCTGCGGGCCCTCGATCCGCGCGTCTGGGTCGGCCGTGGTCATGCGTGCTCCGCGACGATGGGAGTGAGCAGCGTCCTGAGCGTCCGGTAGCTGACCGGACCGATGATGCGTGCCGCGATCCGGCCGCTGCGATCAATGATGATCGTAGACGGGATGGCCGACGGCGGGTCGGTGGCCCGGAACTGGAGCGCGATGAGATCGCCGGGATCGGAGATACTCGGATAGCTGATCCGGAAGGTGCTCATGAAGGCCAGCGCGGAGTCGGGCTCGTCCCTGATGTCGACGCCGACGAATCGCACGCCTTCGGGTGCCAGCTTGCCGGACAGGGTCCCGAGCGCGGGTGCCTCGTCGCGGCAGGGCGCGCACCACGAGCCCCAGAAGTTCAGGACTACCACGTCGCCGCGGTACGAGGCCAGGCTCAGCCGCGAGCCGGTGACGGTGGTGCCCGACACCCCGGGCGCCTCGGGCCGGCTGCCCGGCCTGAAGACGGTGCTCTCGTAGCTGCTGCCGACGAAGCTCTGCCCGCTCGACAGCGGCGTGCTGGCGCCGATGGGCCCGGCCGTGCAGCCGGCCGCCGCCAGGGCGGCCAGCGCGGCCACGGCAGCGAGCACGGGGCGGTGCAGCCGGGACACTGGGAGATCTCCTACAGGCAGTAGTACGGGCCCCATTGTGCCCGATGACGCTGGCCGGGCGGACGCCGGGCCGGGTTTTGGCCCCGTCAGGCGCCTGCCACCCGGCCGGGAGTGGCGCCGGACGGCTCGGCGTAGTGCACGCCGACGACCTTCTCGCCGGCATACATGAGGCTGGTCACACTGCCGAGGGCGCACTGGCGCCGGCGCGGGTCGTGCCACAGCCGGACGCCCTCCACCGATCTGCGGGCGATCCAGATCGGCATCTGATGGCTTACACAGACGGCCTCGTGCCCGGCGGCCGCGCGCGCCGCGTCCGCGGTGGCGGCCAGGACCCTGGCGGCCACTTCCGCATAGGGCTCGCCCCACGAGGGCCGGAACGGATTGCGCAGTGCCGCCCAGTGCCTGGGTTTGCGCAGAGCGCCGTCACCGACGGCGAAGCGCATGCCCTCGAAGTAATTCCACGGCTCGATGAGCCGCTCGTCTATCTGCATCTCCAGGCCGAATTCGGCCGCGATCGGCTCGGCCGTCTCGGTCGCGCGCTGCAGCGGGGACGATTTCAGCACGCTGATATCCCGGCCGGCGAGATAATCGGCCGCGGCCTTGGCCATCAGCCGGCCCGCCTCGGACAGGTGGTAGCCGGGGATCCGGCCGTACAGGATGCCCTCGGGATTGTGGACCTCGCCGTGCCGGACCAGGTGAACGATGGCCGTGGTGCCGCCCGGCGGCCGGATCGCGCTGCTGCTCATGACGCCCGACAGCCTACTTGACCTGCGCAGAGGCGGTCGGCTCAGACCCGGACCCAGATGTACTGGGTCACCGTGTCGTTGCCGTTCGGGATCGCCGCCGCCAGCCGGTACAGCGGATCCGCGGCGAGTGTCTTCGCGATCAGGCTGTCCACCGCCGGGGTGGTCTGGAAGTTGTACGCGATCACCCGGAAGTAGCCGGCCTTGATCGCGGCCACGAAGGCAGCGTCGCCGGTCAGGAACTGGCCCTGGCTGTCGACGTAGCCGATGTAGTACGTGGAGGTGAACTGATCCGGCTGCGCGTCCTTGTGGCTTCTGAGGTAGTAGATCGGCACCTCGTCGACCTCAACCAGGTAGCGCGCACCGGGCTGCAGGTAGTGCGCGAAATCCGCGACGAAGACCGTCGTGTTCGGCCAGGCGTTGAACAGGTTGTTGGCCTGAGTCATCCCGAGCGTCAGCACCGCGCCCCAGGCGGCGATGCCGATCTGAGCCCTGCGGAAGTGGTCGCCCACCAGCCTGGCCAGGCCTACTCCGGCGATTGGCGCGGCCAGGAACAGGCCGAAGCCGATGTGCTTCTGCAGCGAGACGAAGGTGTGGATGCGGATCTGCTCGGCCGGGGCCAGCAGCGCGCTGCCCGCCATCACCACCCCGAGCGACGCGCGCCGCAGCCGACTGCCGCCCTGGGCAACGTGCTCGCCCGGCTCGGTACGCGGCCGGATCGCGTAGCCGATCGCACCGACGACCGCCAGCGCGAGCGGCAGGCCGGCCCACTGCAGGCAGTCCCACACCAGGCTGCCTGTCGAGGATGCGCCCGAGAAGCGCTCGAGCGTCGTGAACTCGATGCCCTGGCGATAGTTGGGCCCTGCCAGGCGCAGCGTAGTCAGCAGGATCGCGGCGATCACGGTCGCGAGGGCCACCGGCGGGATGAGCGCGCGGCGCCTGCGGGCCGGCCAGGCAGCCAGGCCCGCCATGACTATGACGGACGGCACGAAGAGCAGCGAGGCGTATTTGGTCGCCACCGCCAGCGCCGCCACCGGCGCTGCGAGCAGGTAAACAGGCCAGCGGAACTCCGCCGTCCGCACCACCACCCAGGCGGCCAGGGCGAGCAGGAAGAGCGCCGAGGCGTCATAGGTGGCGAGATAGCCGAGGAAGAGGGTCGGCTCCACCACGGCGAAGACGACGGCAGCGCACAGCGCGACTCGCTCGTTGAATAGCCGCCTCGTCAGCGAGTACAGCAGGGCCGTGACGCCGAGCATCTCTGCGAGGCTGAGCAGGCGCGCCGAGGCCAGCCCACCGATGCTGTCCGCAAGCGCCCCGAGCGGCGGATACAGGACGGGGGCGCCGGAGAAGTACGAGGCGTAGTTGCCCTGCAGCGCCGTCCCGTGCAGCCAGTGCGCTATCTCCAGGTGGCCGACGTACAGGTACAGGGCCTCGTCCTCGAACGCCGTATTGTGCATCCGGATCGTCAGCAGCGCCTGCATGGCCAGGACGCAAAGGAGCACGCCGCGGCTGATCCAGGTGCGCCGCGCCGAAGGCCGCCAGCCGGGCCCGGGCCCGGGCTTCGCATCAGGGCGAGCCGCGGGGAGCTCGATCGCGGCAAGGCCGGCCGCGGCAGGGCCCCTATCGGCAGGCTCAGCGATGTCGGGGTGGTCGGTGGTTCGCGCGCTCGCCGTGCCCCGCGCGCCGTCGTCTGACTCGGTCAGCGCCTCGGTGAGGCGGGAAGCGAACAGCAGAGTCTCGGCGTCGCTGTGGCCCGGCCGCACATCGTGCGAGGGAGAGTGGCCGCGACGGTACATCGGACCTTTACGCGGAGCGACCGGCCGTTCACGCTGCGAGCTCATTCGCGCACGTTTGCGAGCGGCAGGCCGGCGATCGCACCCGCCAGGTAGGCACGCACCTGCGGCCTGGACTCAATCCGCCAGTCCACGCCGTTCTTGTCGAAGTCGAACCAGATGAATCCGATGACTTCCCTGTTCGCGGCGACCCCCCGGACAAGGCTGTGCGTGCACCCGCCCTCATCCGGGCTGGTCTCGACAGCCGTCTCGGCGACGATGAAGGGCTTGGTGGTAAATACTCGTATCTCGCGCATCGTCGGGCCGAAGATGCCGGCGAACGTGTGCGGCCCGGTGACCGCGCAGTAACCGGTCATGCCTACCCAGCTGACGTAGCTGCTGCCCGGCCAGTAGGGCCGGAGCGCCACGGTCGGCATCGGGTTGATGATGTTGGGGTTCCAGACCCACACGACATTCCTGGCACCCGCGCGCGCGAACTGGGCGTGGATATGCCGCCAGGCCGCGACGAAGGTCGCCGCCGAGGTCTGCTCCGTGCCCCACGGATACCAGTTGCCGTTCATCTCATGGCCGAAGCTGATGGCGACGGGGATACCGAGATCCTTGACGGAGGTCGCGAACCTGCGGATATAGCCGTCACTCGAGCCAGCGGCAATGGCTGCCACCGAGGTGCTGTACGGCTCCCAGGCCATGTAGTACAGGGCGCCGTAACTCCACGCGTCGGCGGCCCCGGAAGCGTCGAACGGCGCTCCCCAGGCCACGTACTGCCCGGCTACGTTCGGCTTCCGGCCGATGCTGGCCGCCACCGAGATCAGCGGGGTCAGCGAGGCCGGCACCCCGTCGGCTTCGACTCCGATGAACTTCCCGCGGCCGGGGTGCAGCAGGGCCTGCATGTCGTAAGGCCTGGCCGCCGGCGCGGGAGCTGCTGCTGGCGTGCCTGCGCCCTGCGGCCCCGGACTGCCCTGTCCCGGAGCGCTCAGCGAGCAGCCGGCAGCGAGCAACCCAAGGGTGAGCGCCGCCAGTACCCGGGTGACAAGCCTGCTGCTCATATGGGCTCGGATGCCTTGGGCTGGATCAAGATGCGGCCAACGACGACCAGCTGGAAGACCCCGAGCACGAAGATCAGGAAAAAGTTGTAGGCGTCCATCGTCATCATCCGCCAGAAGGCCAGGCCAGCCCACAGCGCGGAGGACGCGAAGCTCCAGCCCACCAGCCCGACCCACAGGCGGCGCCGGCCATCTTGCCTCGTCGCCGACCCGGACGCCTGCCACCCGCGCATGTTTCCGCGCAGATGGTCGAAGAAGGCAAACGCGTGCGCCCAGCCAGACAGCACCCGTACCGCCCAGGCCTCGAGCCGGTAGGGCGATCGGTGCCACATCGGGTAGATGACGCCCGCGTAGAACAGCACCGGCGCGACAAAGATCATGTTCTTCAGGAGCAGGTAATTCGGCCCGAACACGAGCATCCCGATTGCCAGCATCGGGGCGACGAAGGTGAAGACCGCCGTGTAGATGTAGCCCACGCAGCCGGACAGGTAGCACAGCCGGGTATACAGCGGAACCTTGGCCCGCCAGAACTTTCGGTCACCGAGCAGGCTCATCGTGCCCGAGCACCAGCGGTACTGCTGATTGACGAACGCGCCGACATTGTCCGGGCAGTTCCCGGTGGAAAACGCTATCGGCAGGTAGACCAGCCGCCAGCCCAGCAGGTAGAGATCGAACCCGGTGTGGATGTCCTCGGAGTGATGAGCGAGGGACATGCCGTCGTTCTGGGTAAGCGCCGACCGCCGGTACAGGGCGCAGCTTCCGACGCAGATCGCGCCGTTCTTACTCGCGCGAGCGGTCTGGATAGACCGGTAGAAAAGCTCCTGGATGGAGCCGGCGCCCCGCTCCACCCAGGTCTGGTCATCGTCAACATGGAAGAACTGCGGGGTCTGCACGATGCCCACGTCCGGATACATGTCCATGTACGGCAGCGTCTCGGCCAGGGTGTCGGGCCGCGGCGCAAAGTCCGCGTCCAGCAGCAGGATGTACTCCCCGGCGGAAACCTTGAATCCCCAGCGCAGGTTTCCCGATTTCAGGAACCAGCCGCGGTTGGGCCGGTTGGCATACGCGAAGCCGAACTCCCTGGCCATCGCCCTCACCTCCGGCCGTGCGGCATCGTCCAGCACATACGGAGTGACGGGCCCCTGGTACTGGCGCCTGAGCGCATCCACGTGGGACCACGAGTTCCGGAGGATCTCGATCGGCTCGCCGCAGGTGGGCATGAAGATGTCGACGGACGGATACCAGAGCGGCCGCCAGGTCGCCACGACCCGTTCGTGGGCCCGGAGGTCGAAGCTCCTGCTTAGCCCGTCCACTACCAGCGAGAGCAGGAAGCACAGGGTGCCGAAGGCCATGAAGGGCGCGTACAGCAGGAACCAGCGGGAGTCCTGGAACATCTTGATCTGGCTGTAGACCAGGGGCGGGAACGTGAGCAGCATGCAGACGGTCAGCACCCAGGAGTGCCGGCGCACATAGGAGTACTTCTCCCGGTCGTGCGGGGGCACCGGCAGGACAAGCGGCGATGCGGCCGGGCTGGCGCTGGCCGGGGCCCTGACCTGCGCCGCAGCGGGCGAGACGCCGGCTGGCGGCGCGCCGGGATCGGTGGTCTTGGCATGCCGGGCCGGCTTGCGATGCTTTGCCGTGGTCGGCTCGGGGCCGCGCGCCCGTCTGTCGAGAACGGCCATGCCGACCCTCCTGGACCCGGTAGAGATAACAGCAAGATCACCTAATGGCCCGCGGCGGCCGGCAAGTATGCGACGTTAGGTGCGTCCAGTGATCCTAGGTCATCAAACAGACGTTACACACGAGGGCGCCGCGTGCAGGCCCGTTCGGGACAAAGCAGCATGCGAAGCGTGACCCTACGGCCAGTTAGCCCAGGGCGGCGGCGGCAGCAGCCGCGGCCGCCGGCAGCGCCTCGGCGATGCGGTTCAGCGCGCCGTCGTCGTGGGCCGCCGACAGGAACCAGGCCTCGTAGCCGGA
>Ga0335076_10000475_pt1 | contig 36929 bp, 36 predicted proteins | sample Lox_Sample_25_FD_206717 | JGI IMG/M metagenome (GOLD analysis project Ga0335076, IMG submission 206717) | Soil microbial communities from Loxahatchee National Wildlife Refuge, Florida, United States - Lox_Sample_2.5 | ecosystem: Environmental > Terrestrial > Soil > Wetlands | place: USA...
GTGACCTGCTGGAGTTGGCTTCCCGGCTGCACGGCAGCCTGCTCGACCGTCACCGTCCACTCTGGGAAGCGCACCTCGTCGAGGGCCTGCAGGACGGGCGGTACGCGGTCTACACGAAGTACCACCAATCCCTCATGGACGGTGTATCCGCGCTAAGGCTGGTGCAACGCGCGTTCACCCCCGATCCGGAAGATGACGAGGTGCGGGTTCCGTGGAACGTCGGCCCGCGTAAACCTGGGAAGCCTCGGAAACGGCCGTCGCTGCTCGAGCGAGTCGGCCGCACCGCGGGTTCGGCGTTCGCGTTGGCGCCATCCACGGTGAAGCTCGCGCGGTCCGCGCTGCTCGAACAGCAACTGACACTCCCGTTCCGGGCGCCGCGCAGCATGTTCAACGTTCGAATCGGCGGTGCTCGACGGGTGGCGGCACAGTCCTGGTCGCTGGACCGCATCAAGGCCGTCAAGTCGGCGGCCGAAGTAACGGTCAACGACGTGGTGCTCGCGATGTCCTCCGGAGCCCTTCGTGCCTATCTACTCGAGCACAACGCCCTGCCGGATGACGCGCTGACCGCAATGGTGCCGGTCAACCTCCGCAAGGACGACGACGACCGCGGGGGCAACTTCGTCGGGACCTTCCTGTGCAACCTGGCGACCGACCTCGACGATCCGGCGAAGCGGCTCGAGGTCATCAGCTCCTCCATCCGCGACACCAAAGGTGTGTTCGGCCAACTGCAGCCCGTTCAACAGCTGGCCCTGTCGGCGTTCAACATCGGGGGACTTTTCTTCGGGCTGATCCCCGGCTATCTATCGACCGCGTCGCCGCCGTTCAACGTCGTCATTTCGAACGTCTCGGCCGGCTCCTCGGAGCCGCTGTATTGGCGTGGTGCCCGTTTGGACGGAAACTATCCGCTGTCGATTCCGCTGGACGGGGCAGGCGGTCAACATCACCGTGACCAACAACGCCGACAACCTCGACTTCGGTCTCGTCGGCTGCCGGCGCAGCGTGCCCCACCTGCAGCGGCTGCTGGACCATTTGGAGACGTCGCTGAAGGATCTGGAGCGCGCCTTCGGTGGGTGAGGTTGCCTGACGACAGAATCGGTTGGAGACCGAAGCTCGTCTTCCGTGTCTGCTGCGCCGGTGTGTGCTTGTGAGTTTGGGATGAAGTGGAACGAAACGAATTTCGACCGCGTCATTCCAGATACACACGACATCGGACGCTGACGGGACAGCCGCAATGCCGATCGCGAATACGGGACGATCAGCGCTTGGACGACGGTTCCTGGGCAGCTTCGCTATCGCTCTCGGCTGCCGTGTTGGGGAAGCCGCGCCGGCAGGAGCCGACCCGACCCCGGTCGGCACCGACCCGAACCCGTTCGGCACGCTCAGCTGTAGCTGCCGAGAGACGGCTCCTGCCGCCGGCGCGGACCCAAGGGAAGAGATAGCTCGGGGAATCCGGGAGCGGCTTTCCGCCTGGTTGCCGGGATCGCCGGCACCGGGCCAGCCGCTGCAACCGCCGCGTTGATTCGCGTTCGGCCGTCAACCGGTCTCCAGGTCATTGGGTCGCCGCCCCGGATGTGGTCGCCTCGTTGCTCAAGCTTCCCTGGGATTGCCAGCCCGGCACCATCATTCGCGCCGGCAGACGGGCCGCACGAGCCGCGCGCGGCTATTCCAGAACGAAGACCGGGATCTGCCTTGCTGTTTTCGTCTGGTAATCGGCGTAAGGAGGATAGGCCTCGACGGCCAGCCGCCACCACTGCTCTCGCTCGGACCCTTTCAGCTCACGTGCGGTGAGAGCGAGAACCTTCTCGCCATCCTGCAGTGTCACCGCCGGGTTGGCCTTCACGTTGAAGTACCACGAAGGGTGGGCAGGTGCGCCACCCTTCGATGCCACCATGGCGTAACGCCCGTCTTTTTCGACGCGCATCAATGGCACGTAGCGCTGTTTGCCGGACTTTGCCCCCGTCATCGTCAATAGGACGACGGGCCGGTCGATGATTTCGACTCCGTCCGTGGTGCCTTGTTTCAGGATTCGTTCGGTCTGCTCGCGCACCCAATCAGTGGGGCTCAGTTCAATCCGGTCAGTCATGGACCTGCCAACGCCGAGGCACGTCGTATCCATTCCCGGACCGGCGTCGGTTGGCGGAGGAGCCGGGTCCTCCGTGCTGCGAATCCTTCATCGGCGGAAGCAATGGCGGCGCCATGCGGTTGCACGGTGAATGCGCATTGGTGTCGTGTTCCCGCAGACCGAGCTTGGTGGAGACCCCGCGGTCGTACGCGCCTACGCGCAGCGCGTCGAGGAACTCGGCTTCACCCACATCCTCGCCTATGACCACGTCGTCGGGGCCGACCCGACGGTGCACCAGGGCTGGCAGGGCCCCTACGAGATCGACTCAACATTTCACGAGCCGTTCGTGATGTTCGGCTACCTGGCCGCGGTCACCTCCCTTGAACTCGTCACCGGCGTCATCATCTTGCCGCAGCGCCAGTCGGTGTTGGTGGCCAAGCAGGCCGCCGAGGTCGATCTGCTCACGAATGGGCGGTTCCGGCTAGGTATCGGCTTGGGGTGGAACGCCGTTGAGTACGAGGCGCTCGGGGAGATGTTCACCAACCGCGGCCGACGCTCCGAGGAGCAGGTCGAGGTCCTGCGCAAGCTGTGGACCGAACGGTCGGTGACCTTCAACGGCAAGTACCACACCGTGACCGCGGCGGGCCTGGCGCCGAGGCCGCCCCAGCGTCCGATCCCGGTCTGGTTCGGTGCGGCATCCGACCGCGCCTACGAACGCGCCGGACGGCTTGGCGACGGCTGGTTCCCGATGATGGAGCCCGGGCCCGGTCTCGACTACGCGCGTGAACAGGTGCACCTCGCGGTTGCGGCCGCGGGCCGCGACGTCGAGAGCCTGGGGATGGAAGGCCGGGTCAGCTGGACCGGCGACCCGGACAAGGCCGCCGCCGACATCGCCGCCTGGCACGCCGCCGGCGCCACCCATCTCTCGGTGAACACCATGAACGCCGGCCTGGCGACCGTCGACGACCACCTCGCCGCGTTGGAGCGGGTCGCCCCTGACCTGAGGTAGTGGCTCTTGGTTCTAGGAAAGTTCTAGAAGACCGCGAACCAGATGGCGATGTATTGGCAGATCGCCGCGACCGCGGTAAACGCATGAAAGAACTCGTGGTAGCCGAACGTGGTCGGCCAGGGGTCGGGCCAGCGCAGACCATAAAACAACGCACCCAGGCTGTAGAGCAGGCCGCCCACAGCCAGCAACACGGTCGCGGCCATTCCGGCGTTGTGCAGGATCATCCGGGTATACCAAACAGCCACCCAGCCCAGCAGGAGATAGAGGGTCACGCCCAGCCAGCGCGGGGCCGTCGGCCAAAACAATGTCAGCGCGATCCCGGCCAGCGCGCCACCCCAGACGATCGCGAGCACCAAATGCCCTGTCCCACGCGGCATGTTCAGCCTCGCGAACGGTGTATATGTGCCGGCGATGAGCACGAAGATCATCGAGTGGTCGAGCCGCCTCATCCAATTCCTGTAGACCGCCGATTGCCAGTGGACGCGGTGATAGATCGCGCTCACGCCAAACATCGCCACTATCGCCAAGGTGTATGTCAGCGTCGAGTGTCCGGCCCGCTTGGATGCCTCCGCCCACGACACCGCCACCAGTGGCGCACCCGCAATGACGGCCGCGACGGCGCAGTACTGGTGGATCCAACCGCGTAGCCGTGGCTTGGTCAGGACACCGCCAGCGTCCCCGGCGAGCTGTACGGTGTCGCCCACAACGGCGGCGATCGGTCCGATTGGTTTGGGCTGGGCGGCCACATCGGTTGGGTAGCTCAACGTCCCTCCCCACCTCACACGAGGATCGTCGCTAAGTGCTGTCGCCTCAAACGATCTGGGTCTGGCTACATCGTTCCGCCGCAACCTAGGGAACGGCTATGTCGAATCTGTGAATAGCGTGTACCCGCCCGTGCCGCCCTGCTGCACGCGTGCGCGAATTCTATGAGGTCGCCTTGAATTACGCCCGCCGGCGCCACCAATTCAACTGCCGCTGGCAAGCTTTCAGGTGAACCGGCGGAAACTGGTGAATCTCGAGGAATGAGCATGACATGACGATTGCGCGCCAGCACGTGATCTCGAAGATGCTGGTCAGCGGTGCTGTCGCTCTTGGCACCTGTTTTGGGGCAGCAGCACCCGCCACTGCCGAGGACAACCCGGGCGGTACTGACGCGAACCCGTTCGGCACCCTCGGCTGCAGTTGCCGAGAGGCAGCTCCAGCCGGCAGCCCGGAGGCGAGAGAACGGATAGATCGGGGACTCCGGGAGGGTCGCTCTGCCTGGTTACCAGGACTGCCGGCACCGACCCAAACCCGACAACCGCTGCCGTAATTTGCACGCGGCCGCATCGGAGCCAATCGGCCTGCCGGAGTGCGGTTCTCGGTAACAAGCTCACGCCCATGAAGACCAGCGTCACGGGTCCGCAGCTGCGAGCGCATTCAGATCCTTCGCGGTCCAATGGGAAACGACGACAGCGCGCTTATCGATCCCTCTCTATTTATGTCGTGGCCCCGTTTAGCTTCGCTCGACACGTAGCCGACCTGCGTTATCCAACCACCGCTAGACCTCAATCCGCGCACCCATGACCACCGTCCGGTCGCTGGGCAGGCCGAAATACTCGGCGGCGTCTGCGGCGATGTAGGAGGTGGCGACGAAGAGGCGCTTCCGCCACGCCGCCATGGTCGGCGCGGAGCCCGCCCTCAGTTCCAGTTTCGAGAGGAAATACGACGCGTCGTCGATGGCGATTTGGCCTTCGGTTTGTTTCGGGTCGAGCAGGCGCAGCGCGCTCGGAATGTTGGGCCGTTCCATGTACCCGAATTTCGCGGTGACGTGGATAACCCCGTCGCGGGCATAGCCCAGTGCATCGACTTCAGTTCGTTCCGCGTCCGGCACTCGCGGCACCGGCAGGGTCTCGATCGACATGATCACCACATGTTCGTGCAGCACGCGGTTGTGTTCGACATTGGCTCGCATTGCCAGCGGGGCGGTCTCTTTGCCGCGGTTGAGGAATATCGCCGAGCCGGGGATTCGCACCAGCGGTGGGCGATATTTTGCGAGCTGACCGATAAATTCCCGCAGCGGTCCCTCCGCCCGGGCCCGAGCCTGTGTGACGAGATCGCTGCCGCGCTGCCAGGTGGTCATGATCGTGAAGGCCGTGGCGCCAATCAGTAGCGGCACCCATGCCCCGTGAACCAGCTTGGTCAGGTTCGCTGCCACGAACAGCAGATCGACCGACAACAAAGCACCGGCGCCGATCATGATCAGCCACATCGGTGTGCCCCAGCGAGTGCGGGCGATGTAGAAAAAGAGCAACGTGGTAATGGTGATCGTCCCGGTCACCGCCATGCCGAACGCAAAGGCCAGTGCGGCCGAGCTACGGAACGCGAAAACCAGGATCAGCACCGAGACCATCAGCAGACCATTGATCCAGGGCACATAGATCTGGCCGATTGTCGACTCGGACGTGTGTACGACCCGCACCCTGGGCAAGTAGCCGAGCTGAGCGGCTTGCGATGCCACCGAATAGGCGCCGGTGATCACCGCCTGGGAGGCGATGACCGTTGCTGCAGTCGCCAGCAAGACCATCAATAATCGGGCCCATCCCGGCGGGAGCAAGAAGAAGGGGGCATCGACAACACTCTTGTTGCCCAACAGCAGCGCGGCCTGGCCGAAATAACTGAGCACGCACGCCGGCATGACCACAAACAGCCACGCCCGGGTGATTGCCGGCCGACCGAAGTGGCCCATATCCGCGTAAAGCGCCTCCGCACCCGTCACCGCCAGCACAACGGCGGCCAACGAAAAGAACGCGACGTCGAAGTGCTTGCCCATGAACGTCACCGCGTGTACCGGTGACAGTGCCCGAAGAATTTCGGGATGCACGGCGATCCCCTGAACACCGCACGCGCCGATCGCGGCGAACCACACAACCATCACGGGTCCGAACAAGCGTCCGATGGCGGCGGTGCCACGGCTCTGAAAGGCGAACAGTAGAACGATAATCACCGCGGTGATCGGCACGACCCAGGCACCCAGACGCGGCTGGATCACTTTGAGACCCTCCACCGATGACACCACCGAGATCGCTGGGGTGATCATGCTGTCACCGAAAAACAAGGAAGCGCCGAAAAGGCCAAGCGCGGCTAGCATTTTCGCCGTGCGACTACCCCCTCGGCCGCCCAACCGGCGCACCAGGGTAATGAGCGCCATGATGCCGCCTTCGCCGTCATTGTCGGCACGCATCACCAGGGTGACGTAGGTGAGCGTGACGATGACCATCACCGACCAGAAGACCAATGACACAACCCCGTACAGATTGGCCGTGGTGATCGGTATGGGATGGGGGTCGTTGGGGTCGAAGATCGTCTGGATGGTGTAGATCGGACTCGTCCCGAGGTCTCCGAACACGACACCGAGCGCGCCGATCACGAGTGAAGAGCGGGCTTTCTCGGTGCCGAGGATGGTGCGCAGGGGCGACGCGGGCTTGACACGCGTGGGCATGGCGAGGTTCCTCTACCGGGGGGCTAGCCGGAGGTGACGCGGCGGGTCGATCGTAAGACGCGATTCGATATCACACCATTCGGCGGGTATCACCTATGCCCACCCTCGTCCGCGTGGACGAGTTCACGGGGTGAGGTGATATTTGGGGACCCAGCATCGGTTCGGGTCTGCTCGCCCATGAGTACTTCCGGTTCACGCATGGCTGCATAGCCAAAGATCAACGGCGGAAGACCACCCACCTCATCGCGCAGTACATGTACACCGCTTCACAAATACCTGCCACCACTCGCGACAGCTGATAGTGCACTCCAACGGCGGCCAACATACTGGTCACCCCGAGGATAACGGCCAAGTAGTTGACGACGACCACCACGACATAGACCACAACCTGTGGTCCCACCGGCGCGTGGTTCTGAAAGTTAAAGGTGCGATTGAGCACGTAGCTGAGCGCGAATGCACACACATAAGCGGCTGTGACGGCGATCGGCACCGGAACGCGAAGCCCGCTGTGCAGGCCAGTGAGGATCGCCAGGTCGATGCCGAAGGTAAGACCGTTGATCAGGCAGAAGCCGAGAAATGTCGGTGCAACGATCGATCTGAGTCCGAACGGAAGCCGATTGACGACCGCCTCACAGAACAGGTGGAATCGGTCGACCTGGCGTTTTTGACTGGCCCGCGATCCGGTTGGCACACGGGTACGGTGCCATGATCAGGTATCCACTATGTGATCAGTTGGCCAATTCGCCGCAGGGCGCGAAGGCAACTAATCATCGCCTGCCGCGTGCCCGCTGGGACAACCGTCAGTCGGACGCCGCGCCGTCAATGCGGCGCGGTTCCGTTGATCGCGGCTACTGCCTGCGGCTCCCCCGCATCTGCCTCCCGCTTCAAGACGGGGCGCAGAGCGTGCAGCACGCCGGGGTCCTCGATGGTGGAGGGCATCTCATCGTCGTGACCGTGGGCAATTCTGCGCATCGCCTTGCGGAGGATTTTGCCGGAGCGCGTCTTCGGCAACGCCGAGACGACGTCGACCTGCTTCAGGCACGCCACTGCGCCGATCTCGTCACGGACCAGCGCCACCAACTCGTCGGCGAGCCCCTCCCCCGACGATCCGGCCTGCAGAACGACGAATCCGCGCGGAATCTGGCCTTTGATGTCGTCGGCGACGCCGATGACCGCGGCTTCGGCCACCGCAGGGTGCGATGCCAGCACCGCTTCGATGGCACCCGTGGACAGCCGGTGGCCGGCCACGTTGATGACATCGTCGATCCGGCCCATGACGAACAGGTAGCCGTCCTCGTCGACATATCCGCCGTCGCCGGTCAGGTAGTAGCCGGGATGCTCACAAAGGTAGGACGATTCGTACCGTGCGTCGTCCTGCCAGAGCGTCGGGAAGGTACCGGGCGGGAGCGGCAGACTGAGGCAGATCGCGCCCTCCTCACCGGATGAGCAGCCGGTGCCGTCCGGGTGAAGGATCGCCACCTCGTAGCCCGGCATGGGCAGGCCCGGCGAACCGGGTTTGATCGGAAGCTCCCCGGCGCCCAACGGATTGGCGGCGATGGCCCAACCCGTCTCGGTTTGCCACCAGTGGTCGATGACGCGAACGCCGAGCTTCCGGGACGCCCAGAGGTACGTGTCGGGGTCGAGCCGCTCCCCGGCGAAGAACAGCGACCGCAAGTGAGCACGGTCGTGTACCTGCAGCCAGGTGCCATCGGGGTCATCCTTGCGGATCGCGCGGATCGCGGTCGGCGCGGTGAACAGCACCTTCACGTCGTGCTCGGTGATCACTCGCCAGAAGGCGCCGGGGTCGGGAGTTCCTACGGGCTTGCCCTCGTACAGCACGGTGGTGGCGCCCGCCAAGAGTGGCCCGTAGACGATATAGGAATGCCCGACGACCCAGCCGACGTCCGAGGCTGCCCAGAACACGTCACCGGGGCCGATGTCGTAGATGTGCCGCATGCTCCATAGCAATGCCACCGCGTGGCCGCCGTTGTCCCGCACCACGCCTTTAGGTTTGCCTGTCGTACCCGAGGTGTAAAGGATGTAGAGCGGATCTGTCGCGGCGACGGCGACGGCGGGCACGGGTCCGGCCTGCCTGATCAACGTCTCCCAGTCCTTGTCGCGACCGTCGACCATGCTGCACCGCAGCCGGTCTCGTTGAACGATGACGCAGTGCTGCGGCGGATACGCACTGGCGTCGATCGCCGCATCGAGCATCGGCTTGTACTCGACTAGCCGGGTCGGTTCGATGCCGCACGACGCCGAGACGATCACCGTGGGACGGGCGTCGTCGATGCGAGTGGCGAGTTCGTGGGCGGCGAATCCGCCGAAGACCACGGAATGTACCGCGCCGATTCGGGCGCACGCCAGCATGGCGACAACCGCTTCGGGAATCATCGGCATGTAGATGATCACGCGGTCGCCTTTGCGCACCCCCAAGTCGCGCAGGACCCCGGCGAAACGCGATGTGAGGTCCAACAATTCGGAAAACGAGAAGGTGCGCTTCATCGCGGTGACAGGTGAGTCATAGATCAGCGCCGGCGCGCTGCCGCGGCCGGCATCGACGTGCCGGTCGAGCGCGTTGGCGCACGTGTTCAGTTCCGCGTCGGGAAACCAGCGGTAGAACGGCGGCCGGCTGTCGTCGAGGATCCGCTGCGGCGACCGCGTCCACGTCACCGCTGACGAAGCTTCCGCCCAAAATGCCGTCGGATCATCGAGGCTGGACTGGTAGAGCTCGCGATAACCGTTCATGGCTCTCCTCTGCCAGATTCGAAGGTCGCCGATGCCAGACGATATGGCCGGATCCCGCGGGGCGATAGGGTCTTTGGGCACCACCGCCGGAGGCCTCCGGCCGCCATCGCCGAGCATGCATCAGCGGCTGGTCCGAGCATCGTAGGCCGTCGCGAGCAAAGGTGACCGACCCTTCTGGGCAGCAATCGAAACGTCGGATCTTGGCCATCTTCGAGTTCGAACACGTCACAGCACGAGACGTCCATTTGTTTGCCTGTAGCGGCCAGCTCGCCAAAGGGAAGCTCCAGCGGCGCAGGCTTCTGGCCTAGGTGCAGGGGTGATTTTGTGTCGGGTGATAGTGGCCCGAGGTGTAGGTTCTCAAACTTCGTGGCGGATGGCGACGTCTCTACCTGCGACTCTGCAGAATTCTCATCAAAATGGCGGACGCGTTTTTCTCATCTTCGTGGCGGATCCTATAACCATACGTTTGTGCAGATCTTGATCGTCATGCTGGCGTGGGCACTGAAGCGGTGGCCGGGTGCGAGAGCGCCCGCAACTTTAGTTTCATGACGGGGCATTTGAAATTTGTGGCGGCCCAACAGCGTCCGTCGTGGCTTTACTCGCCATGGGGCGGGTGAACAGCACGGCGTAATCTTTGTCATCGACAGTTAATGTACGCGAATTGCGTTGTACGGCAACATATTGCGATATATGGATGTGCTGGCAGAGTTGGTGCGTGCGGCCTACTGCGTTGGGGTGGGTCGGGTGCGCAGCCGGATGACGGGCAGTTCGCGGTCGGTTTTCTGCTCGTATTTCGCGAAACGGTCTGCGGTGCTGGTGATGTGGTGCCAGGCGTGCTGGCGGGCGGTGCCGTGCAGCTGCTGGGCGCTGACCTCGATGGTGCGGCCGGCGATCTGGATCTGCACGGTGTCGGGGTGGGCGGCGAGGTTGTAGTACCAGGCGGGGTTCTTGGCGGCCCCGTTCGCGGACGCGACGATCAGCCAGCTGTCGGCGCCGTCCGGGAAGTAGGCGACCGGGGTGTGGCGTGGGGTGCCGCTCTTGGCGCCGACGGTGCTTAGGATCAGTGCCCGCATGCCCATCACCTTTTCGGCGTTGCCGCGGATCCGGTGCATGTTCCAGCGGTTCATCCAGGCCATCAGCTTCCCGCCGGGCTGGCGGGCACCGCGGGTGCCGTGGGGGGTGTCAAAGCTCATCAGATCTCTCTCTTTCTCCTCGGTTGGTTGACGGTCAGCGGCGGCGGAGCCGTTACCGCTGGCCACTTCTCACGGGCCGGTGCTGCGGGCCGGCGCTCTGTTCAGGGTCGTAGCGGGCCGCGGAGTCGGGTGGTCTCGTGGCGGTGTTGGCGTACTCCGATGAGGCGGTAGGCGAGTCGGGCGGGTGCGGGTATGGCGGCGAGGAAGTCGGTTCGTTCCCGGGGGGTGGCGTCTTCGAGGAGGTAGCCCAGCACGATCAGTCGCCGTGTCAGGGGTATCGACACCAGTCCCCGTTGGCCCACCTCGTGGTATTCGGCGGCGGTGATCACGCGTTCGACGATCGGTAGGATCTCCGCTTCTTCCTCGTCGAAGTGCTCGTCGAGTCCGTTCGAGATCTGCTCCAGCAGCGTGGTCAGTGGTGTGCTGGTGTGCGGGTTGGGCGCGTCCTGCCACGCGGGCAGTGCGGTCGCGGCGTGCTCGAGCAGCACCGCGAGGCCGTGATGCTGGCTGTCCATCCGCGCGAGCAGATCGGTGTGGAACCGGGTCCGGGCCGACAGTCTCGGCCACAGCAGTTCGTCCTCGCCCAGGTGGTGGTGATGGAGCATGTCGAGAACTTCGCGGGCATGCCTGGCGACGGTGCGGGCCCGGGCGACGTCGCCGGCAGGTACCGCAGCGACGAGTTGGGGCAGCAGTGCGCATTCGCGGCGGAACATGCGGTGCACGATCACCATGTCACTGGTGTCGCACAGCTTGGGCGCGGCGCTGGGGGCGTTCATGGCAGCCCAGGCCGCCGCGTCGATGGGCTGCTCGCGGTCCCTCCCGCGGATCTCGGCGAGGATGCGCTCGCGGGACAGTTCGGTGTTCTCGTGCTCACGGGCGTGTGTCTGCACGTTGCTCACCAGCTCCTCTTCGGTCTCCCCGGTGATGACGGTGCCGGACGGACCGCAGGTCAGGCTGATACTCATGGCGATACTCCTTCTACTGGGTGTTGCGGGCCTGCGCGCGGTGCCAGGCCCGTGCGGCGCCGAACCCCTCACGCCTCCGGGGGTGGCGGCGGGCCGTTCAGATACTGTCAGAATCACTGACCACATTAGTCAATAAAGCTGACTATATCAAGAGGGGTGAAGCCAGCTGACGCTCGCCGGCCCAGGTTGGGTCGGCTGGCCAACGGGTTCGAGGGCCGACGGCTCGGCGCAGCTAGGGTTTGTGGGCGTACGGGTCGGTGATCTCGCGGAGTTGATCCAGGATCTGGTGCAACAACGTGAAGTTGCGGGTGCCCAGGAAGGTCGTCCACTCCGCCAGGATCTCGGTGGATGTCGCCCTCGCCACCTCGGCCGCCCGCCGGCCACGTTCCTTCATCACGATCAACCGGGCGCGCCCATCGGTTGGGTCGGGGACCCGGCGGACATAGCCCAAGCGTTCCAGTTGATCGACCAGCACCCCGGCGCTCTGTTTACTCATTTGCGCCTGATCAGCGAGGTCCGTGAGACGCGAACCGTCCGGGGCGAGGCGTTGAAACACCCGAACCTGGGCCAGGGTCCAGTCGTCGAACCCGGCATCCTGGACGGCCCGGAAGATTCGGTCCTCCATGTAGCGATACGGGATGAAAAACGCCACCCCTAGATCAACCGGGTGCTCGTCGTCCATACCGTTCTCGGCTCCATCGCCCACCTGCTCTCACGAGGTACACACCTTACGTCAGCACTGCCGAGTCAGATCGCTGCCGACACGACGGCAACGCCGCGCGCGCATCGCTGCGCTCGCTGGGTTCCGCACGTGTCATCTATCCGCTTCAGCGACTTCGCACGTGTTGTCATCGGTCCTACTCTATGACTACAGTAGTCATACTACCTGACTAATGTGGTGCGGGCGGCGATCTGAAAGCTGGGCGATTCCGCCACCGGAGGCGTCGGTGAGGCGATCCATCACAAGACCTGGTCAAGAATCGGCAGGCGGAGTCCTATGCCGACCTGGTCCGACGGCGAATTCTTCTTCACCCAACCGCGCGCTAGGTCAAGGATTGCGTCCTTGCCCAACAGTTGGGCGATCCGCGTTTCGTGCGCGATCATCACGGAGGTCGCTATTCGAACCATGCTCATCGCAACAAGCACAGAACTACTTTCATCCTCTGGGCCGTCAATGAACGTTTCAGCGTATTTGCATTGCAGCACAATTGGTTTGGATGCAAATCGATCGACTCTTGGAACGAGCAGACCAGATGCCCGTTGCCTCATATGTGGGTCTCGTTCGAGACATGGGCCTAGATGGAGGCGCTGAGTCTTAACGCACTCCGAGGGCCCTGAGGTAGTCGATCATCGTGTCAACGGCGGCTTCGAGGGGGGCGGTGTCCCTGCGGACCTGGCTGAGCAGCAGGCCGCCCTGGATGGCGGCCAGCATCGCCAGTGCGAGGTTGTCGACGTCGGTGCTGTCGGGTAGCTCGCCGCGAGCGGCGATCACCTTGAGCCCGTCGTGAATCATTTTCTCCCACTGAGCAAACGACCGCGCGAGCTGGGCGCGGGCGATCGGGTCAGTCTCGGCGAGCTCGTTGGCGAGCGATCCGATGGGACAGCCGCCGACACAGCCCAGATCGCGGACCAGATCGACCATGATGTCGCGCCACCGACGTAGGTCCTCGAGGCATTCGAGGCGGTCCAACCCCAGATGCTGCACCGCAAGGACCTGGTCGGTCTGGAAGTCGATGACGGCTGCGACGAGGTCACCCTTGTCGGCGAAGTAGTGGTACATCTGCGAGGTGCTCACCGCGGCACCTTCCTGGATGTCCTCGATGGTGGTCCCGGCCACTCCGCGCCGGGACATCAATTCGGCCGCGACGGCGACGATCCGTTCGCGAGTGGCGCGCCCCTTGGGTGTGAGTTTTTCTGGTGCGGTCGTGGGCATTCGGTCACTTTCTCGTAAGTGGTCGGTTGCAGAGCGCTGAAGCTGTGTGGCGCACTGGCATCGGGCGTAGGCGGTGGCGCCGCCGTCGACGACGACGTTGGCGCCCGACACGTAGTTCGCGCGGGGTGAGGCCTCTAGCTGGGTACTCAACCCATTCCAGCCCCACAGAAATGGAGTGTCAACTCCAAATTCTGCTTAATGCCTAGTTGGGTTTTGGAGTTGACACTCCATTTTTATTCGCGCAAGCTCGCGTTGTCTGAAACTGAACGCATGTCCGAACCCGTTGCGCGGCAACGGCATATATCCGAAAGGGCTGGCTGATGACTACCTCTGCTGACACCACCCGCACCACGATCGCCGATCGGGTGGCCAAGATGCACGACGGTATCGCGGGCAAGATCCCCGAAGAGGTGCTCAACGCATTCAGCGCCGACCAGGCTGGCCTGGATGCCCGCGGAATCCCCGACGGGGTCGCCCAACCCGGAGACAGCCTCGGCGATTTCGATCTCCTCGACGTCCACGGCTCACCGACCACCCTGTCGAGGGAGCTGGGCGGGCGCACCGCAGTCGTCGTGCTCTATCGCGGCGCGTGGTGTCCCTACTGCAACCTGGCGCTGCGCGCCTACCAGGACGACCTAGTCCCGACGCTGGACGACAAAGGGATCACACTGGTCGCCATCAGCCCGCAAACGCCCGACGGTTCACTGTCGGCCCAGGAGAAAAACGAGCTTAGCTTCGTCGTTTTATCCGACCCAGGCAATACGATCGCCACACGACTCGGCGTGATGACCGCCCCGACCCAAGACGCCCAAGCTGCACAACGCGCGATCGGTGTCGACCTGTCCGACCTCAACGCCGACGGCAGCTACGGGCTGCCCATGCCCACCGTCGTCATCGTCGACGAAATCGGGATGATCCGCTGGATCGACGTGCACCCCAACTACACCAGCCGCACCGAGGTCGTCGACATTCTGGCCGCCCTTGCCAAACAGCCCAAAGAATAAGGAGGCAAACATGTCTCAAGATTTCGTCGGTCAAGCAGCGGTGGTCACCGGCAGCACAAGTGGCATTGGCCGGGCATCTCCGAGTAGTTCCCATTCCTCATGGCGGACCGCGATGCTTCTACCTGTGACTTTGCAGAATTCTCATCAAAATGGCGGGCGGGATTTTCTCATCTTCGTGGCGGATCCTAGAACCGCACGGTTGTGCAGATCTGGATTGTCATGCCAGCGGGCGGCCTGAAGCAGCGAGGACGCCTAACGTCCGCGACGAGTGGTTGCGCAGTCACGGCAAAGTGATTGTCCCGCATCGGTTTACGGATTCGATGGATAATCTTCATTCAACCCGCGAGCAGCGGCCCGGCCTGGCCGGTGTGCTTGACTAGGCGCGCTGGTCGGCGTTCGCGGTCGCGCGGCACTCGGCACAGCATTGATCGGTCCGCCCCAAGCAATTCCGCCATTTCGCGGAGTGCGCTATGACTTGGACAGCTGCTGCGGGCAGTAGAACTTCGCGGCGATCATCGCGAAGTTGGATGCGTTCTCCATGTCGAATCCGGGATTGTGGGTCTTGATGTCGTGGACCAGCCCAAGGCCCGATTCGCCGTGGTTCAAACATGTGCACACCGCTTTGCCCGATGCGACCGCCGCATCCTGGCTGGCATAACTGATCCCAACTTGCCGCAGAGCGGTGAGGAAGCCCGCGTCGTCACCCGCCTGGGGAGGGGGCGGGTCTCCATGCGCGGGGGCGGCGAGGCCAATGGCGGCGCAAAAGCCGACCGTCGCTAGTATGAGTCTCATAGCAAATCTCCCAATTACGTTGCGCTCTAACCTATTTGCGCATCCGAGGGCACGACTGTGGCCTTGCCGCCTTTTTTCAGGTGCACTGCGTGGATGCCGGGTTTCTTCGCCAGCTGCTCAAGCAGGGCGTCAAGGCCTTCCTGATCGACGTTGTGGTGCTGCACGCTCTCCGGCTTATCGGATATTTGTGCCACCAGCCGCTTGAGCTTTTCCGGCGAAGTCGCGTCTTTGAGGTCTTTGAGCGGGGTGAGCCGCCCTCGCACGCCAGCACGTTTCACAACGGTGGGAGCCCCGGCACCGGCGGCGCTGCCCAGCATTCCTGCCAATGACATCGAACCGAGCAAGCCGCCCTCGCCCAGCGCGGCGGCCGGCACGGCGTCCGGGCCGGCGGCGGACAGCGCCGCGGCGACTGTTCGGATGGCCGGGGTAGCCGTCGTCCAGCTCGGCGGAACCCTCAGGTTGCCGACCAACGTGCCACGCCCGAAATCCGCCGTCGGCGAGACAGCGTTGAACAACGTGCCCCGTCCCCAGTGGGGCGCGCCGAGCCCGGCCCCCAGTGCTCCTCTCGGGATCTCGCCCAGCGCGGGGTGGGGAGCGAACTTGAGGAACTGCGACGCCGGGAAGTTGATCAGCAGGCCGATGTCGTTGAACTGGGTGGTCAGGCCCAAGGGAACCTTGACCGAGTTATACAGCGCGTTGTACCACGCATTCCCGTTTGCCCCGAAAAGGCTGTTCAGCATCCCGTTGATGGTCTGCGTGTAGTCGGTGCTGAGGTTGGCGCCAAGCTGCGACAGTCCCGCCAGGGGGCCGCTACTTAATAGCGAGTTCGCGCTCGACACGATCGACTGCGCGCTGCCGGCCGATACGCCGGCGGCTTGGCCGACCGCTGCGGCCTGAGTAGCCGCCCCGCTTGCGCTGGTGACCTGGGGTGCCGCGCTGAACGGCGTCAACTGGGTGGCCGATGCCGACGAGGCGGCGTAATCGTCCATTGCCACGGCGTCCTGGACCCACATCTCCCCGTATTGGATCTCGGTGGCCGCGATCGCCGGGGTGTTCTGCCCGAAAATGTTGGTGGCCACCAGCTGCGCGAGTTGGGCACGGTTGGCCGCGATCTCCACCGGGGGAACGTGAGCCGCGAAAGCCGTTTCGTATGCGCTGGCCGCCGCGGTGGCCTGGGTCGCGGCTTGGGCGGCCTGAGCTGCGGTGCCCTGCATCCAGGCCAGGTAGGGCGTGACCGCGGCCACCATGCTCAACGACGAGGGACCCGTCCATGGCCCGCTGGCCAGCCCGTCGATCACCGACGAATACGCACTTATCGTTGATTGTAGTTCGGTGGCGAGGCCGTCCCAGGCCTCCGCGGCGGCCAGCAACGACCCCGCTCCCGGACCGCTGTAGATCCTGCCCGAGTTGATCTCCGGCGGAAACGCTGCGTAAAACATGTTGTGCCCCTTAGCTGGTCGTATTTGCCGAGTCGGTGGTCGTCGCGGTCAGTCCTCGAGCGCCGGGATCACGATGATGGTGGCCGCGGCGGGGTCAGCCTCGGCGACTACACCTCCGAGCGAGCTCGCCGCGGCACTGCCGCCGGAGTAGGTGCCTGCAGCCGCCGCGGCGCGTCCGGCCAGGCTCGACAGCGCCATCTGACTGAACACGCTGCCCTCGCCGGACAGCGAGGCGGCGGGGATGGCCGCCGCATTGCTGGGTAACACCGAGGCCAGTGTCCTGATCGCCGGGGCGGCTTCGGTCCAGCCCTGCGGTACCGACATGCTCCCGACCAGGGCGGCCTTGCCCATAGCGCCCGACACGGATCCCCCGCCCAGGCCCGCGGTTGCCCCGGACAGGTGCGGCATCTCGCCGGTCAGCGGCGCCAACGCTCCGGTGATGGCTTTCGGGGTGAAGAAGGCTTGCACACCCTGCCCGTTTTGTGCGTAGGCGTACAGCTGGCCGAACGACAGGAATGGTCCGCCCGGGATGCTCGTCCAGCTAAACAAGGGACTGTAGGTACCGGTCAGGGTCGACCAAATCGTGTTCCAGTTGGTCAGGGAGCTGTTCACCGCCGGCAGATCAATCAACTGCGGCAAGGCCAGCCCCGACAACAGGTTGGTCGACCCCGTGGTCGGCGCATTCAGCAGGCCGCTGCCGAGGGTTTGCAGCGCGGTCGGCAGCGAGCTGGTGAGCTGGGACAGCTGCGTGCCGATGTTCAACCCGCTCGCGCCGCTGGCCTGGGACACCGCGGCCGCCTGCGCCGGTGCGGCCGCGGCGTTGGTGGTCTGCGGCGGCTCGGTGAACGGGGTCAGCTGGGACGCGGTCGCCGAGGAGGCCGCGTAGGCGTACATCGCGGCGGCGTCCTGGGCCCACATCTCCGCGTATTGGGCCTCGGTGGCCGCGATGGCCGGGGTGTTCTGCCCGAGAAAGTTAGTGGCGATCAGCGTCATCAGCAGGGCGCGATTGGCCGCGATCACCGGCGGCGGCACCGTGGCCGCAAACGCCGTCTCGTAGGCGCCGGCGGCGATCTTGGCCTGGCTGGCCGCCTCCTCCGCCTGAGCACCCGTCGCACTCATCCACGCCACATACGGTGCGGCCGCGGCCGCCATCGCGATCGAGGACGGCCCGGTCCAGGGTCCGGTCGCGAGGGTCTCGATCGTGGAGCCATAGCAGGCCGCCGTGGACTGCAACTCCGTCGCCAACTCGTCCCAGGCCGCCGCGGCTGCCAACATCGGCCCTGACCCCGCGCCGACATACATCCGCCCGGAGTTGATCTCCGGTGGTAGCGCCCCGAAATCCAACATCTATTTCCTCCGGTCCCCTAAGTGGCCGCCATGGTAAGCACGACTTCGTAGCTCAGTACGCGACCGCACCGTAGCTCCAATCGAATTCATGGGAAGTCCTTTATGGAACAGTCACGTTGATCCAGCGTGTTTGCGGACAACAGAATCCGACTCTCCTATTTGAAATGTTCGAGGGGCCACAACCCCGCGATTCGTTACGCTCCACCCTTAACGCGGCATCATCATGATTGAAACGTATTTTTCGCTCGTTCCAGCGGTGTAATCGTAAGGCACAAAGTGAGCGTCACGGCGCCGCTACCCCTGTGAGTATGCTGCCGGTCAGCTAACGCATCGCTGTGTTAAAGATGTTGCTCAGCATCTTTGCAGGCGGCATTCAGCAACAAACCAGAAAGCGGTCATAAACTAACCATAATTTATAGCACTTTTCCGCGGATCGGCGCCGCTGCCGGATCTAAGTACTGGTATTGAGCCCATTTACTACTCGCGTTACTACTCGCGTCAATCGCGGCCCTCTGTTGGACTATCGCCAAACAACGAGAACTTCGCTAAATGTGCATGATGACGTTCGGCTCGTGACCCCACCGCGATTGGTTGAGAAATGCAATTATGTACACCTGGAGCCGACGTCGCTATCGGTCCAGGCCATGTTGCTGTAAGCGGTATATGCTCTTTGCTGGTCGGTATCGGCCCGCTAGCTTGCTGCTCGGCCTCCACCGGCGCGCGCTACCCCGGTAGTGTGCCGTGGGCTCCGACACCAACCCCTCCAAGCGACCGGACCCACGACTACTATAGCACTATGAAATAGTTGCACTAGGGAGAGGAACCGAAAGGGGTGACGCGCCACGTTCCAGTTCCGGCGGTACTCGCACCAAATCGCCACTTCATAACGCCCAGCGAATCCTGGATCAGAGAACTCGCGCTGCTGTGGCAGTAAAGGCCGTGGTCAATAGCTAGCAAGCCGGGCGGGTAGGCGTGATTGTCCGATAACGCGCAAACGACCTAGGAGGCTTTAGCGGTGGTGGGCATCGTCCTTGGTTGTCTCGATGACGCCAACCAAGGTGCGCCTGGTGCTGGTGGAAGGTGAAAGCGCCGATGGGGTCACCGTCGACCAGGACGACTTCGATGTATCCGGGGACGCGTCGCCGGCCACGGCGCCCAATCAGGTGGTCTCCGCCATCCTGGGCACGCGGGAGCGCGCCGACGAAGGCGGCTATCAGCTGCTATCGACCGGAGTGACCTGGACCGATCACGTCGAGGCCGCGCTGCTGCGCGACGCCCTAATCGCCCACAAGATCGAGAACGTCATGCTCGTCTCGGCCTTCATGGCCGCGGCCGCGCTGACCCAGGCGATCGGCCACGCCACCAACTATGCGCACACCGCGCTGCTTTTCATCGAGCCGTATGCCGCGACCCTGGCCGTGGTCGACACCACCGACGGATCGATCTCCGAGGTGCGCCGGAGAGTTCTCGCCGACGACGAAGACCACGCGGTGGCCGACCTTGCCAGCATCGTGTCGGGTGCCGAAGCGCTGGAAACACGCCCCCAGGGTGTAGTGGTCGTCGGTTCCGGCGTCGATATCCCGCTGATCAAACCGGCGCTCGAGGCCGCGACTTCCCTGCACCTGTCTGTGCCTGAAGAGCCGAAGATGGCCCTGGCCCGCGGTGCGGCCTTGGCGTCGGCGAATGCGCCGTTGTTCGCGTCCTCGACGGCTGCGCAGGCGTACGCGCTGGACCCCGGCACGGGCGAGGTCGACCCGTTGGCGCTGGCCGGGCAGTATCCCGGATTGCTGCCCGGGTACCTACCCGAATACCCGGGCGTTGCGGAGCCTCCCACCGATCCCAGGAAAGGCAGGCCCAACGTGGCCTACAGCGCCGTCGCGGACGACGACGCTGAAACCCAGACCGTCGTCGGCCTGGACGAAGCCGCGCCGCGGCGCCGATCGATCCTGCTGGTTGGCAGCACGATCGCGGTGATCTTCATCAGCGCGGTGGTGGCACTTGAAATTGCGCTGGCTATCAGCATCCGCCCCACGGTCGCATTGCGGCCGAGCCCCAACGAAAACATCGTTGTCCCAACCATTTCGGCGCACGCGCCACCGCCGCCGGTTCAGGCGAGACCGAAAATCCCCGCGCCCGCGCCAGTGGCCGCGCCCCATCCGATGAACCCGCCAGCCCCAGCCCCGGTCCCCGCAGCCCCCGGTTCCGGTGATTCCGCCGCCCGTCTTCGTTCCCGTGCCCCGCGTGCCGATTGTCGGGCCGCCCGCACCGCGGCTGGGCGGTGGCCGTGGACCGTTCGGTGGCAGGCCGCGGCCCCGCGGGCCTTTCGGCGGCGGGCGTAATCCGTTCGTTGGTGGGCCGTTTGGCGGCGGTCATGGTCCATTGGGTGGGGGGCGTGGTCCGTTCGGTGGTGGGCCCTTTGGTGGCGGGCACGGTCCCTTCGGTGCGGGCATGGATTCGGCGGTTTCGGCGGTGGCCACGGTCTCGGTGGATTCGGTGGCGGCCACGGATTCGGCGGATTTGGGCACCTGTGACAATCTTGCACCAGTGGGCAAACCGGCCCCGGCTGGACAGGGCGCCTACCGCGACGGAAGGCCGTCGCCGTCGACTCCCGCCGGAGCGCATCGTCACACTGCGTCAACCAACCACCCAGGCTATTACCACGCGCTGGCCAGTCTGAGACCCCAACCCTGGGTAGCAGACAACACTCAGGACGTCGTAGGTGACACCCGCGTGCAACGCATCGCCCGTTCGCCGGGCGGCGACGAGGTCGATGGCGTCAACTCCCGCAGCGCCTGAGAACCTGATATGTAAGCATAGGTGAAAGGCCTTTATGCTGTGGCAATTTGGGCTGCAAAGCCGCCGTCAATGGAAGAGGTGGGCGATCTCGATGTAGATGGGAATTCCGATGGTGACGTTGTAGGAAAACGTCAAACCCAGCGATGCGGCCAAAGGCAACGTTGGGCTGGCCTCGGGGATGGCCAGGCGCTGCACCGCCGGCACCGCGATGTAGGAGGCCGCACCGCATAGTACTGCGAACAGGATGTAGGTTCCTGGCTTGAAGTCGGTGTGGGTGAGGTGGGCGTAGCCGTGCGCGACGCTGATCCCCAGTGTGGCAAAGATATTCGGTACCAGCAGACCAAAGAGGATGAACCCGCGGCCGGCCGATCTGAGGTCACGCAATTTGCGGGAGGCCGACATGCCCATCTCCAGCAGGAACAAACAGAGCGCACCCTGGAACGCCGACACAAAAAACGTGTCATCGGCGTGAACCACTTTGGCGCCCTGCAGCCCGCTGATCAAGCCGACCACGATGCCGCCAATCAGCAAGCTAAGCCCGGGGTTGAGCAACACCTCCCCCACGAGTTCACGGGAGAGAATACGTCGTTTCTTTCCAGTCTCGGGAGTTGCGCTGTCGTCGTTGGGCTCGCAGTAGAGATGCTCCCGTTTCTCTAGCGAGAACTCCAACTCCTGCTCGACTCCCCGCTCGCGCTGGGCATCGAGGCTCTCACCGTGGGCGGGCTGCGTCGCCGCGCCGGACCCAACCCCGACGCTGACCGGCGCACTGTAGCCAGTTTCGTCGGGCATCAGCCCCGCCGCGTCCATGCCCTTGTGGCGCAGCCGGCCCACCAAATACAGCGCCACCAAGCAGCCCGGAATCTCCATGACCGCCAGCATCACCGGCATATAGGCATCAAAAGCCATATTCAGCCCGGTTAGCACGCCCACACAGGTGGCAAAGGTCCCCGCCGAGTCCGACCCGTAATAACCAGCCACCGTAGCGCGATCGATGCGCCGCATCGAGGTCATGGCGTTGAGCAGGAAATAGGCGATCGTGCCGATCACGAAGTTCAACACGAAGCCCACGACCATGAACCCGGCGATCCTGCCCGCACTGGATGCGTTGATCTGGGCCAGTTCCTCCCCGCCGTGCCAGCCGATGGCCAGCAGCAGATACATGGTCAGGCCCTGATAGATCACATACGGAAACTCAAACCGCACCTTGAGGATTGGGATCAAGAAGCCGAGATAGAAGAACAGCAACAACGGCTTGAACAGGTTGTGGGTGAAGTTCTGCCAGAATTCATACAGCATTGATCAACTCCATGACGGGATGAGGGAATAGCGGATCCGGAAAGGACTAACGCGTGACGGCCCGCACTGCGGAGTGCTCGGGTTCACCCCGATCACCGTGGAAACCGCGCCGCACATGTGAACGCCGAATCAGCGGTCCACCACAACGATTCAACCCCAAGCCGGCCCAAGACCGCACTAACGCGATACGGATTGCGCCCGTCACGATGGCCCGTGCGGTCCCGGCGATCTACGCAACTAGGACTAGGGATCGTCGACCTGGCGCAATTACCTGCCCGCGGCCCAGCCAGCGCCCAACCATACAGCGTAGCCACCGCGGTCACGAGCAGGCTTTCGACACCCGCTGTGTCACTTGCCACGTGGGCGATTAGGACTGTGGTACTTCGGACAGTAGTTCGCGGTGGCCGCGCCGACGAACAACTGGGCTTGCGGCTGGCTCAGGCGGTGTGCCCCAGTCAGTTGGTCCACCTCATCGGTCTGCGTATAGCCCGCGTCGAGATCGTGGCACATCACGCGTGCCATGTTCACAGTCTGCGACGCCGTACCAAGGTGGACGCCGTGCGCGTCTAGGAAGTTGGTGAAGTCCGCGTCCGTCTGGTCGGCGCTCGCGACGGCTGTGGGCACCAGCACCAAAGCCAGTAGCGCGCCGAACGTGCACGCCAATATCTTCTTGGTCATTTGCGCTCATCACTTTCAAAGCTTCGCATCAAGTCGGATCAACATGAGGGCGCGCGCCAGCAAATTGTTTCGCGGCTGCGGTCAAGCGAACGGGTCCCCGCGATCGCCACCATCCGGGGCATCTGCCAGGCCATGTCGTTTTAGCGGAAGCGCCAGGCACTCAATCGATGCCACGCGTCATCGGAGGCATCACTGGCCGGTGGGTCCTACATAACAAGCCAATGTCTAGTGCGCTCAGGGCTTTCCAGCTACCGGACTCTCCTCTCATTCCACCGAGTTCGCCAGATAGACAAGACACTTATGCAACTGTTTCTACAACAGTGGATACGTCTATGCAACTGTTTCTAGATGCGAAGTTCCTGCAAATGTGGCTAGGCCTGTGGAGCCAACCAGATGTCCGGCTGGCCGTGCGCACCTATCAGGGGCGCCCGCGGCGTGCAACCACCGCGGCGATCAATACACGATTTGGGCCGATTGATCTGCACATTTCGCGATGGTGACGGCGGCCAGCTCGTGGCTGGCCGCCTGAGAAACGCTGCCATGCACGGGCATTGGAGCACATCGCAACGCCGGCACTGCAGTAGGTGACGCAGCCTCACGAGTCCATGTAGTCAGCAAGTGAAACTGGGACCACTCCCAGGCCCGTTACGGCACCGGGCCGCATTGCCTGGTGCGGGCCGGTTTCGTCGCTTTGTCGGGTCTGCTCGCGCCGTTCATCGAAGCATCGTGTCCGGCACGTCTATCGATGGCAGCCGACCACCTCGCTCGTCGCGGCCCGGCCGTGGCGCCACCACCGAAGCGGACGAGGCCGATCCCGTTCCCCGTCACCAGCGTGACGTTCCAACCGGGCTAACTGGGTAGTCATGCGGTGCAGTTGATCCCGCAACGCGCGGACCAACGCCGCCGCCTGGGCGGCCTGGCAGTCTCGCATGAAGAGATCGTTGCACTCGAGGGTCGTTCGGGGAGGCGAACCGTTCGATACAAACCACTGGAGTTTGGCGCACCCAGCCGTGGCTTGGCGAGCGCCCGGTTTCCGTGCCTACGCCCGGTACTCAGGGCAGTAGTAGTCGATTGACACATCCACGAATGTCGCCGCCTGCGCCGCCGTGTAATGCAGCTTCGGCCGTACCGCGCCGGCGACCTCGCCCAGCGTGAACCCATCGCCCAGGAAGTCGCACACCCAGTGGGCGTAGTGGATCGCAACATTGCTGTCGGCGACTTGCGCGCCCCGGGTGATGAGCGCCGCGACGAACTGATTAGCGCCTGCCGGAGACGACACAGGCGGCGGTCGCGGCGTCGTTCGGCTTCGGTGGCAACTGCTCAATAGATGCGGGGCTGATCGAATAATGGTCCGGTCGGGACCTGGAAGACATCAACACCCCCACCGCAGCCACAGGCGTTATCGCCAGCGCCAGCATTGCCGGGACAGCCACCGCGATGGCTCCACGCCCGCCGGCATGCGGCTCGTGCAGCTCGTCACCCCGCGCTATGCACGATTGGGTGACCTCGTCGTTCAACTGGCGTCCAGCTCGTCGGCGGTCGCCAGTGCGTTTGCCGCTAACCGTCGCAATGCGGCCGAGTCGAACATGTCGGCAACGTCAACGTCGACTGTTGCGTGCCGACTGCGCACGATGCCGCCGAAATACTCTTGCTCTCCTAAGATTTCGACCCTGCCGCGCTTCGTGCCGTGGAATGTGCGGGTGATGTTGCGGCGGCGGCCGATGTGCCAATCATCGACGGTGAGCGCGCCGGCTGGGAGCGGGATGTCGGCAGTCATATGATTTCCCTTTACCAGATAAATTGTTTCCAATGTCATGATACTGCCGTCCACGAGCGTCGTCAGGGCACGAACAAGCCCGCCCTCGGTCATCCCGTGGGCGGGCCGTCTGCGAGCGTTTTACCGCGCTCGTGCGAGTCGACCAGAATGCGGTCGGGCGTCGAGTGTGAGCGCAGGCCAGCCTCGCGGGGCGCGTGCAGGAACACCCGGTGGCGCTAGCCTCCTGACGGTGGTGCATGCCTGGCAATCACGCGGGAAAAAACCAGTTGCTGCTGGAGTGCCGGTGTGCCGAGCGGTCACCCGGGGCAGATGCTCGGATGCGGTGCGGAAACGATCCGGATGTGTAAGTGAGGCAACGAACCCGGTCAAGAGACCATTGTCGATGGGTACTCCAGTGCTCATGCCGAACGATCGCGTTCAGGTGCCATGTTTGCCGGCGAGAATGGCCGCGGCATGCCCGATCCTGAGACGGTCGATGGCCGAAGCACAAAAGTCGATGCCGGAAAGGGTGACAGCAAATGAGGCGGGAAAAGGCGGCTGCTGATCCGGCACGGGTATCTCGATCGGTGTCCGACACCGCGGGGCAGATAGCCGGCTGGCTGCGGGCGACTCGCATGGGATTGTTCTGCGTGGCGGTCGTGGTGGGGATTGGAGCCGGACTTGGCGCGGTGGCATTCCGCTACCTGATCTATGGCTTCACCTGGCTGGCGACCGGACACGACTCGTTCGGCCAGCAGGGCTGGGTGGCCAGCGACCACTTGCCCTGGTTGGGGGTCGGGTTCTTCGTGGTGATCCCGATCATCGGCGGTCTCCTCTATGGGCCGTTGATCTCCCGGTTCGCCCGTGAGGCTCGCGGCCACGGCGTGCCGGAGGTCATGATCGCAGTGGCGGACAACGGTGGCCGCATCCGCCCCCAGGTGACGTTGGTCAAAGCGCTGGCCTCGGCACTGTGCATCGGCACCGGCGGCTCGGTCGGCCGCGAAGGCCCGATCGTGCAGATCGGCGCCGCGCTGGCGTCCAGCCTCGGCCAATGGGTGCGGATGCCCGAAAACCGGCTACGAGTACTGGCGGCTTGCGGTGCGGCAGGGGGTATCTCGGCCACATTCAACGCCCCCATCACCGGGGTGTTCTTCGCTGTGGAACTGATCCTGCGTGAGCTCTCCGTGGAGGCGATCTTCACCATCATGCTCTCGGCGATGGTGGCCGACGTGATCTCCCGGGTGTTCTTCGGCTCCGCCCCTTTCCTCACCCAACTCCCCGCCGGCATTGCGCTGGACCACATCGCCAATTACCTGTTGGTGGCCCTGCTCGCGGCGATCGCCGGGACGATCGGGGTCTTGTTCAAAACCGTCCTGTACAAGACCGAGGATCTCTGCGACCGCGTGTGGGGCCAGCGCCCCGACTGGGCGCGCCCGGCCGTCGGCGGGATCGTGCTCGGCCTGTTGCTACTCGCGGTGCCGCAGCTGTATGGGGTGGGCTACCCGGTGATGTACACGGCCTTCGCCGGGCACTACGCGCTTTGGTTTCTGGTGATCCTCGCCGCGGGAAAGATGCTGGCCTGCAGCGTGACCATCGGCATTGGCGGCTCGGGCGGTGTGTTCGCGCCCTCGCTATTCGTGGGAGCTACTTCCGGGATGGCCTTCGGGCTGGTCGCCCACCAACTGATCGGCGCGGCCGTGGGGCAGCCAGCGCTGTACGCGATCGTCGGCATGTGTGCTGTGTTCGCCTCCGCCGCACGCGCCCCGCTCACGGCGCTGGCCAGCACGGTCGAGATGACCGGAGACTTCACCCTCACCCTGCCGGTCATGTTGGCCGTCGCCGTCGCAACGACCGTCTCCCGCGCGCTGTCCTACGGCACCATCTACACCACCAAGCTGCTGCGCCGCGGCATCGACATCGATCGCCCCACTCCGACCCATGCGTTCGCTCACATCACGGCGGCCGACGCCATGCACCGGTTCACTGTCCCGCTGGATCTCGGCCGCCCCGGCGGCGACCGGGATCGCGACTGGACGGCCTTGCTCGGCCCCATCACCCGCGTGCGCGAACCGCAGGCGCTCTTCGCCAACGACAGCCTCGCCCAGGCCCTGCGACAGCTCGTCCTCTACGGCCGCGATGGACTCCCGGTAATCGACACCGATGCCCGGCGTGTCCAGGGCTGGCTGACCAACCAGAACGTGCTGCGCGCCGTCGGTGCCTACCTCGCCGACGTCCAACCCGACATTGCGGCCAGCCACCAAGCAGCCGAATGGGCCGACCCGCAGGCCGCAACCGCCGAACACGATCGGCGTAGCCAGCTCGCCGGATACCGCATCGTCGAACACAGCCTCGCGCCAGATTCGGCCGCCGTCGGCCGCACCCTCGGTGAACTCGACTGGCCAATCGGTCACCTTCCCGTGTCGATCCTCCACGACCGCCAGCTCATCGAGGTCGACCCCATCGTCCGGCTCACCGCAGGCGACCGGATCAACATCCTGGTCCCCGCCAATGGGCACACGGTCATCCACACCAGCAACCCGCTGGCGACCCGCGACCCCACGTGAGGCCCTCGCAATCGCTCCCGGGCGGAAAGGCCCCGCAACCGGGGCCGCTAGATTCGCCTGCAGATATCGCCTTGCTGCCGATGTCCCACGCCGATGTGCGGAGGTAGCGATCTCAGCAACTTGATCGCGAGACCACCGTGGGCGAATGTGCGCCTGCCACCGGCCGGTCACTGGCTACACACCACGCCTGGAGGACAAGTGACGGGCCCGAGTCCCGACAACTCCCACTAGCTGCCGGACCTGCCGACGATGTCGATGAGGAGTTCGGGTGCGTCGGGCACGCTGGTACCGCGCGAGGCCCTGGTTCACCTTGATCACTGGGACGAACTTGCCGGTGGAACGCCGGGGAACGGGGGCCGCGGGTGCTCTTTTTGTGATCGTTGCGTTTCAGCGCTGCCGTTGGTGAAACGGTCTTGGACCTCATCGCGGGTCCGAAAAAGTTGTCGTCGGCCGACCAATCGCTGGGCGACCCACCGCACGACCGCAAACGGGGTACCTGCGATCGCACATTGAAGGACTGGATGAGCTACGAGACCACGTCCAGCCAGGGGGCGGGCTCGCCCCCGGCGGCGGCAAACGCGGTAAGGGCGCGCACCAATCCCTGGTGTTCTGACGGCGGCATTCTTTCGACGATGCGAGCGATATCAACGCGCCGGTGGGAGGTCACCTTCCGAACGACCTGACGTCCGCGTGAAGTCAACGCGGCGAGCAGCTCGCGGCGCGAGCTGGGGTGCGGTTGGCGGTCGATCAGCCCTGCGCTGACAAGTCGATCCACCATGCGCCCCGCGGCCGAAGGTTGCACGCCCAACAGACCGGCCAGCGTGGCCAGGTTGACCGGACCCCGATCCGACAGGATGACCAGGACCCGGAACTGCGGAATGGTGATGGTCTCGTCGACCAGCGCGATCGAGTGAGCCGAGACGGCCACCAGTAACCGAGATGCGGTCAGCAGCGCATCGGTGATCACATCCACTGACTCTTCGGTCGCCGCCGCGCTTTGGTTGCCCGTCATTCCAGTGTCCGACTTCGTGTTCGGTCGTTGTCTGCCTTGTTGTGCAGCTAAGTCAATAGGATTCTCACAGCTGCCATCCAGCACTCTAGCAGGCATCTACTATAGCAGGGACATTATTTCCTAGTACTACTATGGCTACGGAGGATGATCGGGCCGCGGTGACCATGTCGCAGAACAGCCCTACCCCTCTGGCAGGAGACCAGTACGAGCATCGACCTGGACAACATACCTACGCTGGCCGGCTTCAACGCGTTCCGAACAGTAGAAGGCTACCGCGCAGAAAGCGATGTCGCGGCTTTGAATGGTTACGCGACGCCCGGCTATGGCGGCGCTCTGGGCTGCGGCGCCGAATCTTACCGAGCCGCCCTGCCGGGCGGCCGACACTGGGGAGATGCCCCGATATGGTCAGAATACGACGCCAAGGCCCTCGAGGCGTTCGGGCAGAAGCTCACCATTGTCGGCGTCGGGTTAGACGCGGTCATCACCAGCCTCGATGTCGCCCACCGAGCACCCGTCGTTCCCACCGCCGCAGGATTCGGCGGCCGCACCCTGGGAGGCATCGCCGGGAGCGCGGCCGCCAGCGCGCTGTGTGGATCATTCGTTGGACCCGAAGGCAGCCAGATCGCCGGATTTCTCGGCGGAACGCGGGCGCATTCGGCGGCGACGAGACAGTGACATGGGTGTTAGGCAAATTAACGTGCAGCACCTTTTTCTTGGCCTCATCATCTTGTGTTTTGTTGCGGGCCTCACACTTGACTTCTTCAACCTCAGCCGTAGCACACAGCGACGGTTCTACTGGGCCGGTGCGGGCCTCGCAGCCATAGCCGGCTTCTTGATGGTTTACCCGAACCTGAAAAACGCGATAGGGATTGCGGTCACGCTGTTCGCCACGATGACGCTCATCGCCTATCTATCCACGCCCTACATCAAGATCGGCGGGCGAATCTATGCGCTCACTACAGGCGACCAACAGCCCGACCCCGAGGACTCGCTCACCGTCGACGACAGTGCGCCCCACCAGCACAACGCGCCCGCCCAGCTGGCCGACCCACTCATCGATTCCGCTCCCGACTCCTACGACGGGACGCTCAGCCACGTCACGGTCTGGTGGGCGCTCGTCGTGATCGCGGGCATCGCCGCCGTCAACGTGGGCGCCTTCCTGTTCAGCGACGGCAAGGCCGCGGCCGCGGCGGGAGGAGCGGGCTTTCTTGCCCTGCTGACAATCATTACCGGCTACTGCGACGCCAGCTGGGACTACCCGATAGCCCGCGGCCAATACCTCCAGCTCGCCATCGCATCGCTCATCACCGCGGGAAGCTTCGCGCTCCTCTACCTCATCGCCTACGACACGGCCCGACGTTTTCCCTTGCGGCGCAAACAATCCCCGGAATATCGAGCACACCCCCACCGCCGAAAAACCGAACCCTGACGCCGCAGCACGGTGCCACTTCACCGTCGAGGCGATCCAGCGGACCCAACAAACTGAACACCGCCGCCATCCATGGGTCGACTTACAATGCGGGCCAATCACATTCCAGCTTTGCGATCAGCTCGCCCTGCTGTCCGCCCCGGCTCTGCTTTCCCGCACGCATAAGACCGCAGTCGCGGGGTTGCGCCCCAACGAGTGGTGTAAGTGGAGCGGGCGTCTCGCCTAAGGCTCTGTAGGCCTTACCTATGCCGTGAGTTCCACAGAAATTGCAAAGTCTTTTCGCGGGACGTGGGCAAGGCCGCCTGGCGCGATGTGGGTGGCGCGGCCTGGCGAGTCGGTCATCGCCAAGTCTTCGACGCGCGCCGAAAGGTTGTCCATGACTCGTCAACACTGGTCAGGCAACTCATATGACTGGGCCGGCACCTTCCGGGCCGTGCGATAGCGGTCAGTCCGGCGAGGATGATCAGGCCGCCGAGGAGTTGGCGTTCGGTTATCGTCTCGTGTAGTCCCGCGGCGGCTGCGGCGACGCCGAATAGTGGTGTTAGGCCAAGCAGCAACGCGGCGCGTCCCGCGGGCACCTGTGCGATTGCGTAGTTGAACAGGACGAAGGCCGCCGCCGACCCGATCACCGCCGTGGCCACCGCCGCGGCCCAAACCGGCGGCGGCGCGGATAAGAGGCGAGTGCCCGAAGTTATGTTCAGCGGGTCGTCACGGGTTGGCAGACGACGCGCTAAGACCCCGTAGCCGCCCGCCGCCGCAGAGGCGAGCACCAGCACATCTCCGGTCAGGGTTGCCCGGTCGCCGGTGGACTCGGCGCCAATCAGCGCCGCCCCGCTCAAACCCCCGATGAGTGCGAGTCCGGCTCTGACGCTTATCCGCTAGCGCGCGACCAGCGCGGCCGCGGCGACTCCGAATGCCGTTTCCAACGACAGCAGCAGCGCACCACGGCCCGCCGAGGTCCGTGCCAGCCCAAGGTTCGCTAACAGGTAGGTTGCTGCGGGTTCGACAGCGCCGAGCAGAACGTAGGATCGCCACCGCGGGGTGAGCAGCCGCCCTCGCCATCGCACCATCGCGCCGAGCAGCGCCGCACTGCCCGCGACTTCGATCAACAACAGGTCGGCTGCCGATAGAGTGGCGAGTGCGTACTTGCTTAGCGCTGTCGCGCTTCCAAAGCACGCGGCGGAACCGACAAGCGCTGCGTGCGCGGGCATCCCGCCATCGGAGTGAGTCGGCGTGGTCATCTCACCGCGGGCGCCGGTCACAGGCGTCTCGGTATTTCTCAAGCACGCGCTGGCCGGCCGGATCGGCTGAGGGCTCTACTGCGGGGCGCAGGTTGCGGCTTAGAAGTCGCCGGCCCTGATCGGTAAATCCGCGCAGGCCGTAGTAGCCGAACAGGTGCTCGACGTCACGTCCGTTGGGGCCACGACCAGTTCTAGCGAGCGACAGCCGCACGATATAGCCCATGCGGCGCTGTCGTTGATCAATGCGGCCCCGATACCGGTGTGCCGGTGGCCCGGGCGCACGAACAGATCCTCGAGTTCGGTGACGCATCCCTGTTGGAGCCCGAAACTGGCGGTGCTGACCGTGTGGTCGTGGTCGACCGCCACCGCAACCCTGGCGCGTTCGGATTGCAGCAGCACCCGCAGGTTGTCGCGCAGCTCTACGGTCGGCGTAGCGAATCCCTCCTCGAGGAAGAACGCCGTCGCCAGCTCCAGCACGGCGGCCAACTCGGCTGGACGCGCCTGCCGCACCTCGCCGCTCATCGTGTCTGCCTCATTTCCGCATCGTTGCCGACCGTGTCCCGGTTTTCGTGAGTCGCCCCGACCTTCGTATCCCCAAGGCGCGGCGGTTCACCGGGCATGGGCGAGCAGCTCGCCGACTGACCACTGGTCATAGGCGTGGCTGCCGTGCTCACAGGCAATGACGCGACCACCGCAGTCGATCAGGAAGTCGGCGGGTAACCCCAACCGGCCCCCGGTCGGGTGGTTATTGGCCGGCGCCCTCGAGCCGCGGGTCGCCAGCCGGCGAATCGTCGGTCCCAGCACCGGCGCCATGGCGCGCGGGTCTAGCAGGGCCCGCGCCGACGACCGGACACCGAACTCCGCGTAGAGCACTTTGTCCGGGTCAGCCACCACCACGAACGGCAAATCGACGACGTGGCGTTGCAGCTCCTGCGCGCTCGAGTGGAAGACCACGACCTCGCGAATGCCCGCGGCCACAATCTCGTCGTGTCGGCGGATAATCGACTGCAGGTCCACGTTGCAGATCGGGCAGCCGGCGAAATGCCGGAATTGCAGATGCACGAAGCCTTCCGGGTTGGGAATCGGTACCGGCACGCCCGAGACGTCGACGAGTTTGCGCGGGCGAAGGACGGTGCCCGTGCCCGCGGCGGCGCGGTCACCCATGGGACTGGATGTAGGCCAGAAAGCCGAGCACGTCGTCGGGGACCAGCCGGCCGATCGCGCCACTGGAATAGACGGCGGTTAGTACCGTGCCGTCGGGAGCGAGCACGAATCCGGTTGACTCCAGATACAGGGGGTCAGGGTTGGTGTAGGCGCCAACCGCGGCGGCCACCGCTGCGGCGTCTGCGCTGTGCCCGATCGGGAAGCCCAACCGCCGCTTCTCGACCAGCGCCGCGGTCGTGGCCTCATCGTCGACCGACAGCGCGACCACCCGTGCGTTGACTTCCTCTAACGCGCCTTGCGCCCGACTGAACGCGGCAAGCTGGGCGTTGCAGTACGGGCACCACGACCCGCGATAGATCAAGACGATCCCGTAGGAACCGGCCAGATCGCCCGGCAGCGATAGCATTCCACCGCCGACCGCTGACAGCTTCAGCTCCGGAAACGGCTGTCCATTCTGCAAAGTGGGCACGTTGGGCTCCGATCACTAGTTGTACCTATTAGTACACTCTGACTCGAACGCACTGTACTGTCAAGTACATTTCTGATACTGCTGCGGACCAAGCGGTCAGCTGATCACCGATGGCTGCGACGGCGCCGAACGCCCGGCATCAAATCCGGTACCACGACGTCCGGGGCGGTGCGCAGCCGATTGACTGTTTCCAGCCCCGAACGCAGAAGGTCACGCAACGGGGCGACGTCGCCGCGAATGCGGCCGAGCAGCATCCCGCCCTGCAGGGCGGCGACCAGCATCGTCGCCAGCTCATCCGGATCCGCGGCGGTCGTGAGCTCGCCGCGGTCCCGCATCGCCTGCAGACCACGAGCTAGCGGCGCTTCCCAGCGGGCGAACGCCGCCTCCAGCGACGGCCGGAACGCCTCGTCGTTCTTCAGTTCGGCGGCCATCGTTCCCAACGGGCACGCAAACGGGCCACCCTTACGGGTGTGCAGGCCCACCGCCTCGCGTGCCCAGTCAACGAGGCCCTGCCACGTGTCCACATGCGCGAGACCGGGCTGCTCATCCAGCACGAGTTCAAGCTGGCGCTCGATGACCGCCGCGACCAGATCGGACTTGTCCGAGAAGTAGTGGTACAGTTGCGATTTCCCGGCACCGGAGGCTTCCAGCACGGCGTCTAGCGAGGCGCCCGCCACGCCGTGGCGGTACATCATCGTCGCCGCCGCATCGATGATCGCAGCCCGGGTGCGGCGACCACGCTCGGTCATGTGTCGCGACAGAACAGGCTCCGCACCCGAACTCCCAGACATGTACCCAACGGTACAAGACAATGCCGATGGGCGTTTGCCCGCACCAGTTTGTACCTTGTCGTCGAAATTCACAGACGAAACCGCTTCTCGATTCCCGACCTAACCAGGTCACCACGGCCGAGCGTTGTTGCGATCGAGGTCGCGCCCCCGTGGAGCCAGCCAGCGCGGAAAGGATTTTGGGGCAAGGCAATGCGGCGGCGGGATTCCGCGGACTGCGTCAGCCGTACTACTCCTTCGACTACTGATGCCACAGTAGCAATAGGCAATACTTGCAGTACGATACAGTATCGGAGTCGGCAGATACGGTGTGTCGGGCCGCGCTATCCGCTCGCGAGAAGGAGGCACGATGACCGTTGACAACGCGGCAGCGGCCGGGGAGTCGGTGGACGTGATCACTGACGCGTTGTTGACCGCGTCGCGGTTACTGGTGGCTATCTCGGCTCGGTCGATTGCGTTGGTCGATGAGACGATGACCATTGCGCAGTTTCGGACGTTGGTGATTTTGTCCAGTCGGGGTCGGGTCAATCTGGCCACGCTGGCCGGTTGGCTGGGTGTGGGGCCGTCGCCGACCGGTCGGATGGTCGACCGGCTCACGAGCGCTGGGCTGATCGACCGCCGTCCACATCCCGATTCCCGCCGCGAGCTGGTGGCCGAGCTGACCGCACACGGGTGTGAGGTTGTGCAGCAGGTGACCGCGCATCGGCGCCGTGAGATCGTCCGAATCGTGGATAAGATGCCGGCGCGGGAGCGCCGCGGGCTGGTGCGTGCATTGACCGCGTTCACCACCGCGGGGGACGAGCCGCACGCCTATCTCGACACCGGCTTTTAGGTCGGCTCGTGTATGCCGACATTTCGCATCTGTCGTTGATCCACGGGTGGCTACCGGTGGCGGTGCAGGCGGTCACCGCGGTGGTGCTGGTGGGTGCGATTGGCTGGCGCTCCCCGCGCTGGCGGCTGCTGTGGCTGCCGGTGATGGTGGCCGGCGGGGTGGTGCTGGCGGGGTGGGCACATTGGTATCTCGGCTCTTTGGGGGTGGCCGGTGATCCGGCGCCGCCGCTGTTATGGGTCTGGATCGCCGCGGCCGGGCTCGCGGCCGGGGTGGTGGTGCTGGGCTGGCGCGGCGCGCGGTGGTGGCGGCGCGGCACGGCGGTGGCGGCGGTGCTGTTGTGTGTGCTCTGCGTTTCGCTCGCGGTCAACGTGTGGGTCGGCTATCTGCCCACTATGTACACGGCCTGGAATCAGCTCATCGCCGGCCCATTGCCCGACCAGACCGATCCCGCCGCAGTGACCGCGCGGCAGCTGACGGGTGTGCGGCTGGCCAACGGGGTGGTCTCGCCAGTAAGCATCCCCGCCGATGCGTCGAAGTTTTCCCACCGCCGCGAACTGGTTTATCTGCCTCCGGCCTGGTTCACCAGCAACCCCCCTCCCCGGCTGCCGACGGTGATGATGATCGGCGCTGACTTCAACACCCCCGTCGACTGGCTGCGCGCCGGCCAGGCGGTACACACCATTGATGCGTTCGCCTCCGCGCACAGCGGCTACGCGCCGGTGCTGGTGTTTGTCGACGCCACCGGGGCATTCAACAACGACACCGAATGTGTCAACGGTCCCCGCGGCAACGTCGCCGACCATCTGACCAAAGACGTGCTGCCATACATGATCTCGAACTTCTCGGTCAGCGCTGACCGGGCCAACTGGGGCATTGTCGGCTTCTCGATGGGCGGCACCTGCGCTGTCGACCTGACGGTGATGCACCCGGATGTCTTTAGCGCCTTTGTCGACATTGCTGGCGACGCCGGCCCCAATCTGGGAACCAGGTCACACACCATCGCCACCCTGTTCGGCGGCAACGCCAACGCCTACGCCGCGTACGACCCGACCACCGTCATCGTCACGCACCAACGCTATAGCGGGGTTTATGGCTGGTTCGACATCCCCGGAGCCCCCCACGACCAGCACCGTGACATCACAGCGGCCGGTATCGGCGCTGTTGCGGTCGGCGCCCACGACCCCGTCGCCAATCCTGAAGGCCAAGACTTTGCCGCCAACTCGCTGTGTACGGTCGGCAGCGCACACGGCATCCGATGCGCCGTCGTTACTCAACCCGGCAGGCACGACTGGCCGTTTGCGGCCGAAGCGTTCGCCGACGCCTTGCCGTGGCTGGCCGGGCGGCTCGGCACCCCGGGAGTGCCCCGGGTTCCGTTGCCCGGACTCAAGCCCGAATTAGTCTCACCCGCCCGGACGGTCTCCGCAACGCCGGCTGCGCACACCCCTGATCGACAGGCGTCGCCCGATAACAAACGCACCCAGTTTCAGTCAAGTCGCTGACCGGACAGCCCGCCCGGCCGCGACAAGGAGGTAACCAATCATGAAGGTTGTCAAGAACGTTCAGCCACCGACCGGATTAACCCGATTCGCCTTTCGGATTCCTATCCACCTTTATCGGCTCAGGCTCGGCTGGCTGTTCGGGCGCCGCCTTCTCCTGCTCAACCACATCGGCCGCGTCTCCGGCAAGCCCCGACAAACCGTCCTCGAGGTTGCCGAGCACGACGGCGACAGCTATGTCGTCGCCTCCGGGTGGGGACCTACTGCTGCGTGGTATCGCAACATCCTGCACACCCCCGACGTCACCATCCAGGTGGGGACGCGAGCGATACCCGTGACGGCGATACCGCTCGACAAAGAGGAGGGAGCACAAGTCTTTGTCCGTTACGGGTCACGGCATCGCAGTGCGGCCAAGTACGTGCTGCCCCGCGTACTGGGATTCTCCGTCGACGGATCAGACGCAGACTTCCGCGCCGTCGGACAACAGTTGCCCTTCATCCGGTTCGTCCCTCGGCCCGAGGTTTAAGGTCCCACCGCTATGCCGCAGGGACCGTCGCGACGACTTCAGCGATCAGGTGGTAATAAGCATGGCCGCGAACCGCTTTCGCGCATCGGGACACGATCGGTGCTGACACGACGCGTCCCATCGGCTCGCCTGGTTCTGCACGCACACAGAAGCTGAATCGCGGCACCGAAGCCGAAGGAGATAGCGGTGCAGACTAATGACGAATTGGCGAGCATGCCGCTGCTGCAGGCGTTGACCGAACTGGAGAGTTCGGCACACGGATTGACGTCGGCACAGGCGCGATCGCGGCTAGAGCGGTACGGGCCCAACGAGATCGCCGAGCAGCATCACAACCCGATACTGGTCTTTCTGGGCTATTTCTGGGCGCCGATCCCGTGGATGATCGAGGTCGCGCTGCTGCTGTCACTGGCTGCCCGGCAGTGGACCGACGCGGTGATCATCGGGGTGCTGTTGGCGATGAACGGGCTGGTGGCCTTTGTCGAGGAGCACCAGGCGGCCAACGCGATTGCCGCGCTCAAGCAGCGCCTGGCGTCCTCGGCGCGAGTATTGCGCGATGGCGCGTGGGTGACGGTGGCGGTGCGCGAGTTGGTGCCCGGCGACGTGGTGCGGGTGCGGCTCGGCGATGTGGTGCCCGCCGATCTGCGGGTGCTCGACGACGTCACGCTCGAGGTGGATCAGTCGGCGCTGACGGGCGAATCGCTGGCCGTCAGCCGCGAGCGGGGCGAAAGTTTGTTTTCGGGGTCGGTGCTGGTGCGCGGGGAGGCCGACGCGCTGGTATGTACAACCGGGGCGTCGTCGTATATGGGGAAGACCACCGCGCTGGTGGAGACCGCGGGCACTGTGAGCCATTTTCAGCGTGCGGTGTTGCGCATTGCCGATTACCTGATCGTGATCGCGGTCGCGTTGGTG
>Ga0335076_10000477_pt1 | contig 36886 bp, 30 predicted proteins | sample Lox_Sample_25_FD_206717 | JGI IMG/M metagenome (GOLD analysis project Ga0335076, IMG submission 206717) | Soil microbial communities from Loxahatchee National Wildlife Refuge, Florida, United States - Lox_Sample_2.5 | ecosystem: Environmental > Terrestrial > Soil > Wetlands | place: USA...
CCGCCCGGGCGTCGACTCCTCGCCCGCTTCCTCGGATTGGGAATGGAGATAGCCGCAAGAGAAGCTCCGCGCCTGGTCGAAAGCCGCGCCAAGGAGGGATGCCGGCGAGTTCAAGCGAGCTCCGGCTAGCCATTCGCGGGTCAGAAGTAACAATAGGGAACATCTGTTCGTTCCGGCTTGATGCGTTAGGTCACCGAGAGTAGCCTCCGGGCTCCTACGGGCGCCTTCGGCGCCCACAGCCAGGGAGGGTCTCGATGCGTGCCGTTGTTAACCTAGGGGCGACCATTCTCCTCGCGATGCCGCTCTCCGCCTTTGCCGAGTTCGAGTCGACGCCACCGCTGGTCGCCGACCTTTCGGTCGCGGAAGCGCACGAGCAACCGCAACCCCCGGACCTGACTCTCCTCAACTTCTTCACCGAGGGCTGGGCCGAGCCGTGGACGCACCGGCACCGCTACACGCCGGACATGGCGCTCCTCCGAGTGACCACGAACTTCATGGAGCGAGAGTTCCGCGCCGACTACACGAACAGCCTCGTGTACGGGAACCCGAAACAGAAGAACCAGCAGGTCGTGGACGCGCTCATTGCCTATGGAGTGGACCGCCGCCTCATGCTCGAGGTGGTGGGCGCCTACCAGTGGAACGTCCCCACCAGCGGGCCGATCCCGAACGGGGCGTTCAACTCTCTGGTCACTCGTTTCCAGTTGGTCGACACCGAAGGCCAGTCCTACGCGTTCCAGTTCCGGGTCAACACGCCCAACAAGGGGCTCGGGGGGACTCAGACACAGCTGCAATACGTGATCGCCGGGTGGCAGGACGTGCACCAGCTCATTCCTGCTCTCGGTCGGATGGGCTTGTACTTCTCCGTCCAGCTGGAGAACCTCCAGGGGCCCCACGCCGCGGGCGCCTACCAGAACGATCTCAGCTACGACCTCTCCCTCTCCGAGACTTGGACTCCTGCCTCATTCCCCGCGCTTGGAAACTTCACCACCTTCCTGGAAGCCTACGCGACGACGTACTTCGCTCCCTCGGGGAAGACGATCGCCCCGGCCGGCAGGACCGTCTTCAGCCTGACCCCGGGCGTCCGGTTCTGGTTCGTGCCCGACAACTCGTTCACGTTCGGCGTGGACCTCCCTGTAAACCACGCGCCGACGTACTCGGCCCTCTACCGAGTGAACTACATCTACAATTTCTAGGCTCGGCTCCGGGGTCGCCGGCCTCGGCACCGACCTTGCGGGCGACGACCCGCGCCGCGTCGAGGTCGGTGCCGGCGTCGGCTCCGTCGCCCTGCCCTCTACCGGCGCGAGGCGAAGTGCCCTTTCCCTCAGCGCACCTCGACCTCGACGAGACGGATCTCGCCGCTCCAGTTTCCCGTCTGGCGCGAGTAGCTGACCACCACGGTCGAGTCGCTTGACAGTTCGGGGTGCAGGTAGACCGCGTAGATGGGGCTAGCAGTCCCGAACGCCACGGACGGAAGGCTCCAAGGGCCCTCCGGCGCCGGCGCTGTGCGAAACTCGACGAAGCTCGCGAATCCCGGAGTGGACGCGGCGAGGAACCGGCCCAGCGACTCGCTCCAGGCGACGGAGAACCCCGCCGTGCTGCCTGGGACCGTGGCCACGGCCGTCTCCAGGTCTGGAGACCAGTCCGCTCCGGCGAAGAACTCGTACGCGGCCCGCTCCGTCGCCTGCCCCTCGGGTGCGCGAGCCACCCGGCACAGCGCGTTCGGCGTGCAGGCATAGAGGTAGAGGAATCCATCCTTGGCCACCGCGCCGTGGACGAACGACGGCTCCGGGGCTCTAAACAATGCGCCGAGCCGGGAAGCCGTGGTGCTGGCGCCCGTGACCACGCCGAGTTCGGTGCTGAGCTCCTCATAGTCGAGTACCCCGGGATGGACCTTGAGGCGATCGATGATGACCAGGGCGCTTCCGTCTTTCCAAGGCACCATCGTCGTCGGCCAGAGCGCGATTCGCTCGTCGGAGCTCGACGCGTTGAAGGCGGCCTCGTCGGGCGTGAACGGAACGAACTGGAAGGGGGCACCGTTCGGATCGAGGGGCTCGGAAAGGCTAAGCGGCGCGGCCGGCGGCGCGAGCGCGGCGCTGTTGGAGCGGAGATGCGTGCCATCGGCCGCGAGGAAGGGAAAGATCGTGTCCCCGAAGGCCCACAGGATGTGCCCGGCGATCGGGACCGAGGAGCCTCCGTCGCGGAGCAGGTTTGGGGCCTCCGCGTCGCCGAGGGGCCCCAGATCGCGCACGGACACTATCTGGGGTCCTGGTGAGCCCGGCCCGCACCCGGCCAGCGATGCGACGCCCAAGGCGACGAGCCCAGCGACCGACACTCCCGGGCCTCGCCGGCCCGGCCCCTTCGGTCGGTTCCGCCTCCCCTCAGGCCGCCGGTCCCATGGGTGCGTGCCTATCGACCTCCCTCTCGCTTCCGTCGATCGAGCTCCTCCCGGATCTTCCGCTCCTCCCAGTCGGTGCCCAGGAATCGCCATCCACCGACCGAGACGCCGTGCGCCAGCAGACCGATGCCCCACCCCAGGGCGGGCCAGATGAACCAGAACGGCCGCCCCGAAAGAAGGTTCAGCACCAGCAGGCCACTGTTCACGAGCAGGTAGACGATCAGGTGAACGTTAGACCCGCGAAGCCGCCGCACGCGGGCGCGGGCACTCTGGTATTCTTTCGTCTCGCTCCCGGTCATCGCGCCCTCCCGCCGCCCATCGGCCGCGTCCCCCCGTTCCGAGCGGGATGCCCGGCGGGGACGGATGAGTCTAGCCGAGTCGCCGGAGGGGGGCGGTCCCCGCCCCCTTGCGGGGCTCCGCGCAAGAGCGGCGCCGGCGGGGATCCGCCGCCCTTGGCGCTCAGGAACCGGGCGGGGGAGCGGCGGCGAGGAGCTCCACCAGCGCCGGGTCGAGGAATGTCCCGCCCCGCGAGCGCATCACCGCGAGCGCCTCGGCGGGCTCCGGCGCGTGGCTGCGCACTGTCGCCCAGGTGTCGGCGACCGCCACCACGCGCGCGGCGGCGATCGGTGCGCGGGGAACCTTGATGGCAGGATAGCTCGGCGCCGTGTCGAAACGGAGGTGATGCTCGTAGGCGACGAGAACCGCGATGTCCGGGATGCCTTCGAGGGCCGCGAGGCGCGCTGCCCCGCGGACAGGGTGGGCCTCCCGCCTCGCGTCCGGGTCCTCCTGGGGGATGCCCTCGAGGTAGCCGACGTCGTGCACCAGGCCGGAGAGGACGAGGTCCTCGAGCGCGTTGCCCTCGACCCTGAGAGCTCGCCCTAGGCGCAGCGTCGCGAGTGCCACTGCCAGGCCGTGAAGGAACTCTCGGTCGTTGATGCTCGTCGCCGCCGCGCGCAGCGACTCGAGCATGCCGGCCTCGGTGATGCGGGCGAGCCACACCACGAGGCTCCGCAACCGATCGACCCGGGTCACGGTACCGGCGGCGATGCCGGCGAGCTCCGCGCGTGCGCCCCCCAGCTGTTCCACCGAGAGCCCGCTCGGCGCGCCGCCCGGGCCGGCCGCCGCTCCGCTCCCGCCCTCCGGAAGGTCTCCGTCGGCGAAGCCTGCCTGCCCGAGCACGACGTGCCGCGACGAGGTCGCCCCCTTCGCGCTCTGGCATCCGTCGAGGAATTGCCCCAGCTCCGCGGCGTCGAGGCCCGCGACCAGGGTCACCCCTCGAATCCCGTGGCGCTGGAAGGCTCGCAGGAGTCCGCGCGCCCAGGGAGTGTCCTCCGGGATCGCCTGGCGGTCGACGAGGAGCTGTCCTTCGAGCGTGATGAGCGAGACCTCGGCCGTCCCTGCTTGCGCGCACCAGGCGTCAAAGGCGGCCATGAGCCGGGCGAGCGCACCCTTCACTTGCGGATGGCCAGGGTTGTAGACCGCGCGCTGTTGGAAGGCGGCGCCGAATTCAGCCACCAGGCGCTCGGTGACCGCTGCACGACCTGGACTCGCGGGTGCGCTCACGCCACCCCCCCCGCTCCGGAAGCCAAGGCGGCACAGATGCGACGGATCTCGCCATCGCGCGAGCGGAGCCCGCTCTCGATCCAGGAGCGGCGCGCCTCCTTCGGGTAGGACGACAGCGTGCGGTAGAGTTCGCGCCGCTCCTCGCGTGCGGGGGGGAAAAGCTGGAACCGAGCCCGGAAGCGCCCCAGGCCGTCGAGTGCCACCGGATCGCCGATGGCCGCCAGCGCGCGGATGGCCTTGAGCCGCACCGCACGCCGCTTGCCGAACGGGTCCCACGCGGACAGCTGGACCACGATCGGTTCGACGGCTTCGGCAATACCGTACTTCCCGGCGAGCACAATGGCGGCCTCGGCCTCCCGCGGGTCGGAGTGGTTGAGGGCCTGCCGCAGGAGTTCGCGCGAGCCGTCCCGATCGAACGCAAACAGGTTGTGAATCGCCTCGAGGCGAACCCTCAGGTCCGGGTGTTCGGCGCACCTGCGAACCGCCGGGACCGACTTCGAGTCCCCGACCCGGCGCAGGATGAGCAGCATGTTGCGCACCACGTACCAGCGCGGATCGGCGAGCATCGCCGCGGCGTCACGCGCGACGATCGGTCCGAGTTTCGCCATCAGGTCGAGGAGACGGAAGCGGAGGTGTCGGTCGTCCGTGAGAGCGAGGAGGTCCAGGAAATGGCGCACCGCGGTCGGCTCCAGCTGCTCGACCAGCTCCGGCACGCATCCGAGAGCCTCCTCCGAGGCCTGGGCGAGGGCCGCCACCAACGCCTGAACGGATTGTCGGCCCGACAGCCACTCCACCGAACGACGGAACGCGGCCGGCATCGCGCCGTCCCCGATGGCACCCCAGCGGACGCTCTCCACCAGCGTGACAGCTTGCCGCATCCGGCCGCTCGATACCAGGCGCAGATAACCCATCTCGACCCGATGCAGGATCTGTGGCAGCACCTCCGGAGGCACCTCGGCTCGCTCGGCGAGTTCCAGAAGCGGCTCGACGGCGTCACGCTCCAAGGAGGGGTCGGTGAGCGCTCGGGCAGCCTCCTCCGCAGCGGGGGGCAGCGCCACGTCCGTCCGATCCTCCGGCAGCTCGAGGAGCGCCGTGAGACCCTCCGCGGTCGCCTCAACGTCGCGAAGCGTGTCCACGTCGTCCGTCGCAAACACCTGGCGCAGGCTGGTCAGCTGCCGTGGGCTCATCCTCGCCGCCGGTTGGCCAGCGGTGGCGCCGCCCTGAGCGGCGGTCCGTCCCAGCGCCTGCCGGATTTCAGCGGTCGTCTTTGGGGAAAGGACAGCGGCCAGGTGCGCGAGCGGCTCCCCCGCCGCCGAGTGGTGCGCCAGTGCGGCGCCGAGTTCCTGGACCAGCCTCTCGCGCCCCTCGCCCCGGAGTCGGGGGCACAACTCGGCAATCGCGGCTGCCCCCTCGGCATCCGGCGACTCGCAGAAATCCTCGGCTGCCGCGCGCAGCGCCGCCCCAAGAGCGGTGGGCCCGAAGGCGGCGCTCGCGCTTCCCGTGCCACCGCTATCGAAGAGGAGCTGGAGCAGATCGGCAGCGCTTCTGCCGGATCGAGCCCATGCCGCCGCCTGCTCCGGAGCGAGCCCCCCGCCCGCGAGAAGCTTCCGGACCACCCGGGTGGCGAATCCTCCGGCTTCGGGAGCGGAAACGTCCTCTTCCCCCTCGACCAACGCGACCGAGGAGAAATCCAGGTCGCGAACGCGGAGGCGCACGAGGCCGGCTGCCTGGAGCTCCGCCGAGAGCGAGCCCGCCTGACCCGCGCTCCGAGCCAGGGCGCGGAGAAAGGCCTCCAGTTCCTCCGTTTTCACCTGCGGCTCAAGGAGGAGTCCCGCCGCGCGGCGCCGCCGCAAGAGCTTGGCCAGGTGCGCAGCGGTGGAGGACGTGAATCTCCGATCGTTCCAGAGAAGGGCGTCCCGCGTCGCCGCCAGCTCGACGGGGCCGGTTTGGGCGAGCAGCGAGGTGAGCGCGCCACAGGCCCTGGCGAGCCCTCCGACGGCTGCCGGGTGCCCTGGGGGGTACGACGACAGGGCTCGCCCAGCAACCGCGAGCTCGCGAAAGAAGGCCCCGAACAGCGCCTCCGTCTGGTCCACCGCCATTGGCCCGATTATGCGCGCCTGTCGCTGCGCCCGCCTCATCCGGTGGCGCCTCGGCTCCCACATCGGCGCCCACGTGCCCCACCTTCCCGACACTGCGCGAATTCCGGAGCCTCGCCGAGCGCGCGCCGACGCGGCGGAGAGGCTCCTCATCGGCCGGGTGCGATGCCGTCTCTCGTCACCGACTCCCGTTCCCCGGCCAGAACCTCGGCGTTTGCGCTTCCGCGGCGTAGTCTTGGATCCGTGACCGAAGAGACCTGGGTGGTGGGCAGGCAACCCATCGTCGACAGAGAGGAGCGCGTGACCGCGTACGAGCTCCTCTTCCGTACCCCGCACGCCTCGAGCGCCGCCGTCGGCAATCCGTCCCTCGCGACGGCCAGCGTCGTGTTGGGGGTCCTCTCTGGCTTCGGAGTGCAGCAGATCCTCGGCGGCCACCGGGGTTTCGTCAACGTCGACAGCGACTTCCTCTTCGGCGACTCCATCGAGCTCCTGCCGCCGGATCGGATTGGCCTAGAGATCGTAGAAACGATCCAGCCCACCGAGGCGGTGGTCAAGCGCTGCCGCCAGCTCAAGGAGTTGGGTTTCAAGCTTGCCCTCGACGATCACCGCCCCTCGCCGCTTTTCGAGCCCCTCTACGGTATCGTCGACACGGCCAAGATCGATCTCACCCTCTCGCCCCAGCGCGAGCTCGCGGAGACGGTGCGCCTCCTCCGCGCCTATCCCGTGACCCTCATCGCCGAAAAGGTCGAAAGTCGCGAGCAGTTGCGTCAGTGCCTCGACCTCGGGTTCGACTGCTTTCAAGGGTATTACTTCGCCCGGCCGTCCGTGCTGGAGCGACGCCGCCTCAGCGATTCCGCCGCGATCCTGCTCAAGGTCCTCCACCTCCTTCTGGAGGACGCGGAGACGGACGAGATCGACTCGGCACTGCGTCACGAGCCGAGTTTGACCTACAAGCTCCTGGTCCTCCTCAACTCCGTCAGCTTCGGCCGACGCGAGCCCATCACCACCGTGCGACATGCCATCACCATGCTGGGCAGGCAGCAGCTCCGCCGATGGGTGCAGCTCGCGCTCTTGGCGTCGGCCGACCAGCGCGGCCTCGACAACCCCCTGGTCGACGCCGCCGGCGTGCGCGCCACGTTCATGGAGCAGCTGGCGCGTCACCTGCCGGAGCCGGGCCGGGCAGACGCCGAGCCCGAGCAGGCCTTCATGGTCGGGATCCTCTCGTTTCTCGACGCGATCTACGACACCTCGATGGAGGATCTGGTGCGAACCTTGAACCTCTCCGACAGGATCGGCGACGCCCTCACGAGGAGGGAAGGCCTCCTCGGAGACCTCCTCCGCTGCGCCGAGGAGATGGAACACCTCGAGATCGGGAGAGCCTGGGACCAGCTCGGCCGCTTGGGCCTCAGCGAGCACCAAGCGCTCGAGGCCCAGTGGAGAGCTTTCGCCTGGAGGACCGGGACCATCTAGGCCGCGGATCGCGTCCCGATCAGGCCGCCCTCAGCCGTATGGCGACCGTTCGGGCTAGGTTCTGCATTACCTTCCCGTAGAGCTCCGGGCTTCTTCCAGCGCAGCGGCGGATGCTGTGCGGGTGGACGAGGACGCACCTCGTCGGCTCCCGGACGATGACGTCGCAGCTGCGCGTCGAGTTCGTGAGGAAGGCCATCTCGCCGACGACGTCCCCCGCGCCGAACCGGTGCAGGACCTTGTGCTCCGCGCCCACCGCTTCGGCGGTCCCTTCCAGGATGAGGTAGATGTGGTCTTCCCTCATCCCCTTGCGGATGAGGAAGTTGCCCGCGGGGACCGTCAGCGGCACGGCGCCGTCGAGCAGGGTCCGGACCTCCTGCGCCTCGAGCCCGGCCAGGAATCCGGAGGCCTCCCGACGCCCGAGCTCGCCGAGGCTCTCCGCCAGGCTCGAAGGCGCCAGCCCGGGAACGGATGCGAACTCCGGGTAAGTGGCCCGGAACCATTCCTCTACCGACTCGTCTGCCTCGAACCTCGCCGCCGCTCGGGCGAGAGGCGACCGGATCGTCTGGAGATGGGCGTTCCCCTCCCCGAGCAGGAGGATGGGCAACTTTAGCCCGTAGACGGGGTCGCCGAAGGGGGGCGCGTAGCGCCGATACCCAAGCCTCTCCTCGAACGGCAACAGGTAGGGGCTGCAATCGGATACCCCCACCCGGATGCCGCGGGAGCGGGCATCCTCGTAACCCCTGCTGATGAGCCTGCTCAGCGCGACGCCGGATCGGCATCTGGGCGCGAGCGCCAACCTGCCGATGATGGCGATTCCGCTCGCGCCGAATCTCTCTACGATGGGTCCGAGCCGGTACTTCCTCTCCAGGTCTCCGCGAGCGGCGACGCGCTCGAAGTCGACGAAGCGCAGCGACCCGACGATCTCCCCTCCGTCGAGCAGGACGTAGTTGAAGGCGGACTCGTCGAGCGGATCGGTCATGTACCCGCGCTCGATCTCTTCTTCGGGGAGGAGTGCACGCAGCTCTTCGAAGAACACACCGTGGCGGAACCGGAACAGTTCCGGGAGCTGCTCGCGCCGGACGAGGGCGACCTCGAGAGTCACGGCCCGCTCCCAGCCAGGCTCTCCTCGAGCATTGCCAGGTAGAGGTCCTGGGACACTTGGGCAATGTGCAGCATGTCGGCGACGTCACCCGGCGCCGTCATGTGCCGTTCGATCGCGGTGGTGATGTCGCGGATGTGGCCGTGATCGGCCGACCCGTGACCGTCCAGGAAGGACGTGGCGCGCCCTTCCACCCTCAGGGAGGACTGAAGCGCCTTCGCTACGAAGTGCCCTACGTCGTCACCGAGCGCCTCCAGGACGAAGAGCCACCCGAAGAGCGCGACGGGGTTCCAATGCCCTGCGACGAAGTACTCCATCCCCACCATCGACGTGCAGGCAGTGCCGGGCCGCGAGGACCTGATCTCCTCGTCGGTGAGTCCCAGGCGCCTCAAGTCCGAGCAGGCCCACTCTTCGTGACCCACCTCCTCGGTTGCGTGGTGCATCAAGTAGGCGGCGAGAGCCGGGTGAGATCTCACCGCGCGCGAGGCCGCCAGGGAGATGACCTGCGAGCTGTGCTGCGCGTAGTGGTAGACGTTGAGGAGATAACGGGCGTAGGCACGGCGGTCGACGTCGCCGGCTGCCAGGCGCTGAAAGATGGAGCTCTGCTTCAGGCGAGCGAGCGACGCGCTCCTCATGGCGACCAGCTGGTCCATCTCGGTCCTCGCTTCCCGTGACCTGCCGGTCCGCGCGGCCGGCGGCGGGTGAAAGATGCATGCACCCGCCTCGATGGCCACGCTGCCGGAGGCGGGCGTCCGCGATCGCTCTTCTGACAGGAGAGGAGGGACGATCTGACGTCACCGGCGACCTGCCTCGATCCGCCCCTGCCCTGGTATCCAGGAGATACACGCGGGGCCCCGTCAGGAACGGACGCCTCCGCGTTCTGGGGCTCGAGACCTGCTGCTACGGAGACGACCCGATGGCCAACGACCTTTGCCCCGTGTGCAAGAACCCCGGTGTCCGGCGCCAGGACGGCAGGCTGGACCAGAGCGGGCTCACCTACCTCCCCACCGTGGTGTGGAGGTGCGCCGTCTGCGACTACGCCAGCTACGAAGCCGCGCGGCACGTTCGCTGGCTGCCCGTTCTCGCACCCGTCGATGCCAGGAAGGCGGAGCCGGCGCGAGCGGCGCTGGTGTCCACGATGGCCGGGTAGGCGGGCTCGGGTCGCGCTCTCGCCACATGCACCGCCACTCCCTCGGACAGGGCGCCCTTCGTGGGCATCCTCTCCCACCCGCACCGGGATGAGGGCAAGCCTGTCGCGCAGCCGCTCGGCATTTACTCAAGGCCCATTCCCATCGGGCTGGCCCGGGGTCGGGCCTGTGCCGGATGGAGCGGGCGCCATCGATCGGCGTTCGCTGACGGCGGGCCGGCATGCGGGCGCCTCGGCCACCGGCTTCCCCGCACACGGCCGAGTCGGTCCGATTCCGCCGCACCCCTCAACTCGGGCGATAGCGCCAGGGCCGGGCCGCGGGCACGAAGGTTGCTTCGTCCCGACTTCTCTGCGGGGCCTGGCGGCTTTCCCGCGCCGGACACCAACGGTGATCAGGCGAAGGTGGGGGGCGGATGCCCCTTTCGCGCGGGGGCCAAGCGTGCCGTGTCTCGAAGGCGACATCGCCACCGCCCCTCGTAAGGGGCCTTCCCCACGTTCTTCCGTCGGGCAAGATCACTCCCGGAGACCTGTGCATGGAATCACCTTCGCGGAAGTCGGGGCTCGAGCAGCCCGCGCTACAAGTGCTAATCGTCGAGGACGATCGAGAGGTTCGCGAGCTCTTGGTCGACCTGCTCGAAAGCAGGGGGTACTGGGCTATCGCGGCGGAGGACGGCGATCAGGCCCTTCTGAAAGCGAAGGCCTACCAACCGAACGTCGTTCTCCTCGACCAGACGATGCCGGTCATGAACGGCCGGCAGTTCCTTGAGGAGCAGAAGAAGGAACCCTCCATCGCAGGAATCCCCGTCGTCGTGTTCTCTGCCTACGAGAACAACCTCCCCGTGGCGGGCTATCTCCAGAAGCCGGTCCGGCTCGATGACGTCCTCGAAGCTGTGAATCGCTATGCGTCCCCCGCCGGCTCGACCCCCTCGAGCTAGAGCGGTCCCGGGACCGCTGTCGGTTCGCCCGGGCATTGGCCGGTCGACCCATCGACCCCGAGCGCGGCTGCGTGTGCTCCTCGCCGGTTTTGGTGCGCTGGTGGCGCTCGCCGCCCCGCCCCCCGCCGCCGCTTCCGCCGCCCGCGTCGCAATAGGCGCGATCCAGGCAGACAAGGACTCGGCCGTCTCTCGCCAGCTCGAATCGGCGCTCTGCGCCAGATTCGACTGCACCCCGCGCGCCGAGGTCGTCTCGCGAGGCAGGGTGGATTTCGCGAAGATGCGCGAGCGTGGGGTTTCCGGCTTTCTGTTCGGTGCCGTGACCGCCAAGGGGGGAGCATCGAAGCTGTGGCTCGCGCTTCTCACCACGTCGGAGCGCCCCGCGCGGACGTGGAATCTCTTGCTGTGGAGCGGCGCGCGAATCGCGAGGCCAACGCTCGAGGCTTTCGTCGCTAGCCTCGAAGGCGAGCTTCGCCAGCGCGGCGCCGAAGCCGTTCCGGGGGGGCCGGAGGCTCCGGCCGAGGGCGGCACGGCGGGAGGCGCCGTCGCTGCGCTCGGCTTGCAAGGCGGGCCCTTCGGCTTCGCGCGCATTGGGCTCGGCGCAGTGAAGGGGGACCCGAAGTCTCAGATCTCCGGCCCGCTCCGCACCGAGATCTGCGGGCGCCTCAAGTGCGTCAAGCGCTCCCTGCTGATGTCGCACGGGCGCGTGGACCTGGAGAAGATGCGGGCGCACGAGGTCGATGGGTTTCTCTTCGGTTCCGTCGTCGGCAAGGGCCGCTCGCGCCTGTGGCTCGGCCTCGTCACCACGTCGGAGCAGCCCTCGAACACCTGGAGCCTGGCGCTCACGAGCACGGGAACGCTCCCTCGCGCATCGCTCCAGGCGACAGCCGCGGAGGTCGTCGACCTTCTCGCCGCACGAGCCGCCGCGGCTCAGCCTTCCGGACTTGCGCCAGCACCTGTCGTCGCCCCCCTCGCTTCGCCGGCGGCGTCGCAGACGGCCGCGCCGGTGGTCCCGGTAGAGGGCGGCGCGGCCACGGCGGCCGCGGCGGGAGGAGTCGCGGCCATAGCTTCGGCCGCCCCGGCAGCGTCGGCTGCTTCGGCATTGGAGACGGTTCCGGCCGGCGGTCCGATACCCGAGGCGACCGAGACCCAGGGAGCCCCGCCGGCGGTGACCCCGCCTCCTGCTCCACCGGCCGCGGCGAAGAAGGATCGGACCGAGGGGCTCATCCCCGGCATCCTGATCGGGCCGAAGGTGACCGCCACCTTGCTCTTCCCCCCGGGCTTCATGGTGGGCGCGGAGCTCAAGGTGGTGGGCTACGTCGGCGCCTCCTTCGAATACGGGGTCTTTCCTCGCAACACCACGGTCAGCGACTACTCGCTGGGCATACAGACCTGGAGCGCGGGGCTTCGCGCCTACCCATTTCGGGGATCGTTCTTCGTCGGCGTCGTGCTGGGCAGCTACACGCTCACGGGCACCCAGGTCGTCGCCGGGGAGACGGCGACGCTCACCGTCAAGAGCACGTACCTCGGCCCGCAGATCGGCTGGAAGTGGGACTTCGACTTCGGGCTATTCCTGGGACTGAACCTCGGATACGGCTTCTCGCTCACCTACAACTCCACCCTTTCGGGGGCCGTTAGCGACTCCCTTCAGACGGCCAAGGACAACGCCGACAGGTACCTGAGGCCGGGGGTGCCGGTGTTCACGTTGCTCGAGTTGGGCTGGCTCTTCTGAAGGCTGCCCTCGGATCCTTGCTCCCCCTTTCCACTCCGCGATCCAGCGGCCGGCTCGCGAGACTGGACGCGCATCCGGTGCCAGAGCGGGTCACCGATTCCCCGCGGCCCGGACGGAGGACCACGGCGGCAGGCCTCCCGCCGTCTCCGCCTCCTCTCCGCAGCCACACCGCCTCGTGGGACGGGCGAGGGCCGAACGCGGCCGGCCCTTCGACCCAACCTCCGCCGAGACGATCAGGGGGCTGGCCTCGGCGCCCAGCCGCGCCTCCGGAGGGAGCACCGCGGGCGTGCTGCCGCCCCACCGTCCGCTAGAGTGGGATGGTCTTTCCGATGGAGAGGAGGTAGTTGCCGGTCGCGACGAGCACCTTGGCCCTGCCGGAACACCCCGACTCGAAGCCGATGAGCGCCGTCGCCAGGACGGGAAGGTCGGAAGTCGAGGCGCCGGTCTCGTTGAAGGCTGCCAGCCCCGCTTCGGGGTTGAGCGCGCAATTTGGCTCCATGGCCGCCCCGACGACCCCCATCTGCAGGATGTCGCCCGATTCGTCGGACGCCTCGATGTACTCTCCGCCACCGTTGACGGTGTAGGTGTCGTCTGTGAAGTCGAGCGGGGTACCGCCGTCGTCGACGTCCACCACCCAGGCGTTCAAGCCGACGTTCGCCATGGGGTCCGAGGACGGCGTGATGGCAAACCGCATGAACAGCGCGTCGATCTGATCGGGGCTCAGGTCGGTCGGAGCCCGCGGACCAGACGCCACGTTCACGTCGATGGACGCGTAGACGATCCGCAGCCCGGTGGGGGTCACCACCATCGGAAAGGTGGAAACGCTCCGGACCTGAACGAGAGAATCTCCCACGAGGAGGTCGACGAAAGCCACGGTGAGGATCGCGGCCTGAGGCGAGTTCCACAACCCGGAGACGACGATTTGCCCGCTCCCGTAGGTCTCTGATAGCAGCGGCGGGGCCTGTCCGTCCGCGAGGATGGCCACGAGCGCCACGCAGGGGTACGAGGCGCAGCGATTCGTGGACAGCACGTTCGAGGGAGGGGAACCGTTCACCGACGCGAGCGCCACCGAGGCGGCATAGGCCAAGGGCACAGCCGTTGTCATCATGGCCTTGATCGGCTCTCCGCTCGGATCGTGGAAGAACTTTCCCGAGCAACTGGCCAACGTCAACGCCACCGCGGCCACGCTCGCGGGCCTCTCCCGCCGTCGAAGACGCCTTTCCATCCGCGCTCGATGAAGCAAGGAGCGCGCCCTTGATCACGGTGAGAGGAATGGCAAGGCTGTCCACCGCTTGGCGATGGGGTGGGCGACACCCACTGCAAAGGGGTATGGCGCGAGCGTCGCTCTCCGTTCCCGGGAGCGGGAGGAAGCCAAGGGCATGGCCGCCTCGTTCCTGCGCCCGCGCCGGTGCCGGAGCTCTTGTCGTTCGGGGGCGAGCCTGTGGCCGTCTGTGATAGCGACGGTTCCCTTACCCACCTGCCCTGGTTCTCGGTACGAAGACAGCGCCACGCGAACGCGCTCTCCGGGTACCAGCCATGCCCGCCCGCCAACCTCCGGAGTCCACGTGCCAACCCGCCCGAACCACAATGGTGCGGCCGTTCGCCTGCCTTCGGTGAATCCCCTAAGATGCGCGCTGATGGGTCCCGACGCCGGTGATAGGACTCGCGGTCTCGCCGCGCTTCGCGAGACCCTCCTACGCGGTTCCCTCACGCTCATGGCCGTTGCCATGCCGGCTCTCGCGAGCGTGATCTTCACTCAGATCGCATTGCGTGGCTCCACGAGCGGGGTCACCATCGCCTTGAGCGCCTTCGCCCTCGTCTTCCCGGTCCTGCGGTTGCTCTTGCCTCGGCTCGCCTTTCGTACCGCCGCACCCGCCTTTCTCTTCCTCCTCACGGTCGCCGCATTCGCGGTCCAGATTCGCGGCGGATTCACCGCCGGGTCCATGGGGGTCTACCTCGTCTTCATCGTCCTCTCGGGCGTCTTCTTCGGGAGACCCGGAGCGGCTCGCGCCCTCCTCCTCGCGCTCGCCTCGTCGGGCGTCGCGGCCTGGCTCGTCCTGCGAGGGAAGGTGCCGCCGATCGACACCGACCTCTGGAGCCCGCTCCGCGGCGAAGCCTGGATCCGCGGGGCCGTCGCCTTGGTCTTGTTCGGAGCCAGCGCGGCCATCGCGGTCGTCTACGCGGTCCAGCGGTTGGAGCTCGAGGCACGCGAGGTGCTCGGGGCGCTGGAGCGGGAGCGACGCGAGCGCGCGGCTCGGGAGGCCGCCGAGGCCGACCGCGAGCGAACCCGGGCGACGATGGAGGCCGCTCAGCGCCTGGAGAGCGTGGGCCGGCTAGCCGGCGGCGTCGCGCACGACTTCAACAACCTCCTCACCGTCATCCTGAGCAGCGCCGAGGTGCTCCGCGACGGCCTGTCCAGAGGCGAGGTGATTCGGGACGAGGACGTCGAGGAGATCCAGGAGGCGGCAACCCGGGCGAGCGACCTGACCCGGCGGCTCCTCGCCTTCGCGCGCAAACAGGTGATCGCCCCCGTCGCCCTCGACCTGAACGTGGCGCTGAGTGCAACCGAGCGCCTTCTGCGGCGAGCCCTGGGCGAGGACGTGGACCTTCGGGTGAGCCTGGCCGGCGAGTTGTGGACTACGCTCTGCGACCAGAGCCAGTTCGAGCAGGTGGTCATGAACCTGGCCATCAACGCCAGGGACGCCATGCCAGGTGGCGGTCTGCTGGTCCTGCAGACGCGCAACGTGCGTGCTGGCGAGGTGCAGGCCTCGCAGGAACCGGAGGCGATGGGGAAGGAGTGGGTATCGCTCGTGGTGCGCGACACCGGCGTGGGGATGCCACCCGAGGTCCGTGCCCACCTCTTCGAGCCGTTCTTCACCACCAAGTCTCCCGGGAAAGGAACCGGGCTCGGCCTCGCCACCGTCTACGGGATCGTCCGCCAGATCGGCGGCCACATCCTCGTCGAGAGCGAGCCGGGAAGGGGCACCAAGTTCGATGTGCTGCTGCCTCGCTGGAGCGGCACACCCCAGCAGCGGGCCAAGGCTGACACGGCGCCGACCGCGCGCGGTACCGAGACGATCCTCATCGTCGAGGACGACTCGGCGGTTCGCGAGGTGACGCACCGCGCTCTCAGCGCCGGCGGCTACACGGTGCTCGTAGCGGGGAACGGCCCAGAAGCGTTGGTGGCGCTCGACGGGGCCGAGTGCGTCCCCCACTTGGTGGTAACGGACGTAGTCATGCCTGGCATGAACGGCCGTGAGTTGGTCGAGAACATTCGACGCAGGTACGCCGGCGTACGCGTGCTCTTCGTCTCCGGGTACGCCCACGACGTGATGGAGACCCACGGATTGCTCGACACCGGAGTGGCCCTCCTCCACAAGCCGTTCACGCCTTCGGCCCTGCTCGCCAAGGTGCGTGCCACGCTCGATCTCCCAGAGAGCGACGTCTAGGTGTGCTGCCGAAAGCGTTGTTCATGCCGCTCTCCCGCGCCGAGCGATCAACGTCGGCCGCCGGGCCAGGCGGCCGCCTGCGGACGAGGGAGGAACGGGCCGGGGCCGTCACGGCACGACGAATCCAGGGATCCGCTTCGAGTCCTTCTCGGGCGCGCCGGGTTCATCCGGGTACTGTTTGGCGTAGCATTCCGGGCATAGCCCGTGCGTGAACTGGGCGTCGGTGTGCTGGGCCACGTAGGACTCGATCTTTTGCCAGTACCCTGCGTCGTTCCGGATCTGGTGGCACCAGGCGCACACGGGGAGCAGGCCCGAGAGGGTCTTGACGTTCTGGAGCGCCTCGCGCAGCTCGCCGACGAGCTTCTCGTTCTCCCGGAGGGCCGCGACAAGCTCCTCCCGGGCCTTCCTACGCGAGGTCAGGTCCCGGAGGGTGCCCGCGAGGCGGGTGGGGCGTCCACCCCCCTCCCGCTCGACCGCCATCCCCACCGCTCGCACCCATTTCCAGTTCCCGCTCGTATCCCGGAGCCGATACTCGACGTCTATCCGCTCCGTTCGTCCGTGTACGTGGCTTTCCAGTGCCTGCCGAACGAGGGGAAGGTCGCCCGGATGGACGCGGCCCCACCAGTAGCGACCGGAGGCCATCACTCCTTCCGCACCCTCTCCGATGATCTCGAAGCAGCGCGGGCTGAAGGTAAAGCGCCTCGCGGCGAGGTCTAAGTCCCAGAACCCGTCGTTGCTTCCCGCGAGCACGAGGGCGAGTTGCCGCTGGCTCTCGCGAGCCAGGTCCTGCTGGCGCTTCATTTCGGTGACGTCGGAGAACGTCGTCACGACTCCGGTCGGAATCTCCTCCCCGCAGCGACGCAGGACCTCCGAGTTCACGGAAATCCAGGTGACTCCGCCCGGTTTCATGATGCCCACCACCGCACCCGAAAGCCGCTTGCCGGTGCGCAACGTCACCTGCGCGGGATGCTCCTCGGAGGTGACTGGCGAGCCGTCCTCGCGCACCATCGGCCAGGCCGGGTTCACCACCACGCCCCCCTGCATCTGTGCGACGGTGAGCCCTAGGATCCTTTCCGCTGCTCCGTTGGCGGTGGAGATCGTGCCATCGGCATGGCGCAGGATGACGCCTTCCGCCATGGTCGACACGACGGAGCGGTATCGTTCCTCGCTCTCGCGCAGCTTGAGCTCCATCTCCTTCTGAGTGGTGATGTCGTCCAGAATCCAGATGCTGCCTCGCGCGCCGTCGCGCGGGTCGATGGCCTTCGCCTGGGAGCGGATCCAGAAGATGGAGCCGTCTTTTCGCTTCATTTGCGATTCGCCCACGAAGTCCTTGCCCTGCGCGAGCGCAGAATAGGCCTCGCGTCCGATGCGCTCGTAGATCTCCTCGGACGGATAGAGCATGTGGGTGCTGCGACCCAGCATCTCCTCCGCGGCGTAGCCGAAGAGTTCCTCCATTCGTCGGTTCGCCCAGACGAGCGTCCGCTCGCGGGCGAAGGCGATCCCGACCAGCGCATTCTCCAGGACCACGTCCCGCTCGCCGAGCGCCTCGCGGAGCCGGGCCTCGCCTTCCTGAATGGTCCTTTCGGTCCCCGCTCTCGCGCGACGGCTCAAGAAGCTCATCCAGGTGGCGACCGCTCCCGCCGCCCCAACCGTCCCCATCCACCAGCCGATGGCCGACCCCGTCCACCCCTCCCGAACGAGCAAGAACCCACCGCCCGCGAGGACAGCGCCGGAGCAAAGGGCCACCGCCGCGGGGGCATCCTGGAACATCACCGCGACGACGAAGGGGACCGTGTAGACGTAGCCGAAGAAGACGCTCCTCACCCCGCCCGTCTCCATGACCGAGATGACGGTGGCGGCGCCGCTCACGAGCCCCACGATCCACGTGAGGACGCGAGTCGCCAAGGCAGCCCTCTTCCTCGCCGCCGCCGCAAGAGCGAGTAGGCTCGCGACCCACGCCGCTCGCGCCAAAGCGGCCTCAAACCCCGCCGGCCACGGGAAGGACAGGTCGCGGGGGAAGAACGGCAGGAGGATCGCGACGCCCAAGAGCGCCACCCGGCCCCGCAGGCGAAAGTCCGGGGCGTCTAGGTGCTTCGGCTCGGCCATCGGCACTCCTGCCCCGAGAGCGGTACGACTTTCTTGCCGTTGAGGTTCGCCGTCGACGACGCGAGGGAGCCGGACCCGGCACGGCCTCGGCACCCCCTGACCTTTTCATGTGCAGTGGCCAGGCCTATTTGTGCACTGGTTAACCTATTGATCGTGCACGTGATTTATGGCGGCCTCTCCCACCCACGGGTCCCGTTCGCCCCGGTCAGCCCCGCCTTCCGGCGCTGACCAAGGCGAGCGCTCGAAGGAAGCCTCGCTCCTTGCTCGCCCGCCAACGCCGCCGTTACAACCTCGGCTGGGTGGACGGCGCGTTCGAAACGACCGATCCGAAGAAGAGGCGCCTCCTCGCCGCCGTGGTGCTGACCGTCATCGCGTTGCCGCACCTCGTCACTGAGTACTTCGGGAGGCACGACGCTCTTCGCTTCCTGTCGAAGGCGACGGCTCTCCTCGTCGGGCTGCCTCTCATCACCCTCTGGGCGGTCGCGGTCTTCCGCTGGGCCTCCCGCAAGCGCTTCAGCGCCCTCGGGCCTCTGTTCGCGGGCGCGGTCTCGGCCGGGGTCTCTTTCGCCGCGCTGCTGTGGGGCACGCGAGCCCTCGTTCTGTCGCTCACCGATTTCCGGTCGCCCGCCCCGTGGGGAGGGATCGAGGTGCTCAACGTCGGATTCGCGATGGGCCTGACGAGCTTCGCCCTCTGGGCGCTGGCGTTCGCCTTCCCGTTCGCCGTCGAGGACGCGCGCGTCCGCGTCCTCGAGGCGGACAAGCTCCGCACCCAGGCCGAGTTGGCCCAGTTGCGGGCGCACCTGGAACCGCATTTCCTCCTCAACACCCTCAACACCATCTCGGGGCTCGTCGCGGATGAGCCGCGCAAGGCGTGTCATCTTCTCGGCGTCTTGGGCGATCTGCTGCGCGACTCGGTCGCGCCCGACGCCGAGATGCAAAGACTCGACCAACAGATCGAATGGCTGCGCCGCTATTCGCAGATCCTCGAGACGCGCCACGAGGGCCACCTGCGCTTCCACTGGGAGGTGGACCGCTGCGCGAGTCGCGCCCTCCTGCCGTCCCTGCTGCTGCAGCCGCTCCTGGAGAACGCAGTGAAGCACGGCGCCCTGGCGCGGGCAGGCGGCGGAGAGGTCACCGTAAGAACCCAACTCGTCGACGGGGCGAAGGTCGTTTGCACCATCGAGGACAACGGGCCCGGCTTCTCCCAGGGGGTCGCACGGCCCGGCGCGTTCGGAGTCGCCTCCGTGCGCCGGCGGCTGTCGCTGCGGTATGCGGACGCGGCGGCGCTGCGGTTTGAGTCATCCCCGGCCGGCACGCGCTCGATAGTGGAGCTGCCCTTGGAGGAGCGGGGTCGGTCATGAGCGAAGGCAACCTCCTCAAGGCGCTGGTGCTGGAGGACGAGTGGCCGACGCGAAACTACCTCGTCAAGCTGATCGAGGGCACGAACCGGGCGCAGGTGATCGGGGCGGTGGCCACCGTCGACGAAGCACGCGAGGCGCTCGCCGGTTCCTCGGTGGACGTCGTCTTCGTGGACATCCAGCTGGCCGCGACCGGCGACTCGCGCACCGGCCTGGACCTGGTCCGCTCCATGGCCGGCGAGCGAGGGGCCCCGATGTTCGTGCTTGCGACGGCCTCCTCACAGCACAGCCTCGAGGCCTTCGATCTGGGCGTGGTCGACTACCTTCTCAAGCCCTACACCGAGGAGCGCGTCGAGCAATGCCTGCGGCGACTCCTCGAGCGGCGCACGCCAAGGCCCCTCGCGCCTCGCCGCGTGGTGGCGCGTCGCAAGAAGAGCCTGGTCTTCCTCGACCCCGAGACAATCTGGGCTTTCGAGGCCGCGGACCGCCTCACCTACGTGCACTCTCCCGAGGGCAGGTTCGACATCGACCTATCCCTGGCGGCGATCGAGGCATCCTTCGGCCGCGCCCTCTTTCGGGTCCACCGCAACTGGCTGGTGAACCTGGCCTACGCCAAGGAGCTCGAGCGGGACGGCGGAGACGTGACCGTCGTAGTGGGCAGCGATCTCGGCCCCGAGGGCCGACGCATCCGGGCGCCCGTGTCCCAAGACCACGCCAAGGCGCTCCGCGCCGCCCTGCTCGAGAACGCGACGGGCCTGCGCCGCACCTGACCTCGGGGCGCGGCCACTCAGCCCCTTCGCGCCCGGCCGGGCCGTCAGCGCGCCACCAGCTCCGCGATCCGCATGGCGAGGAAGAGGCCTAGCAGGGAGGCGAGGCGGACACCGATGAATAGCCTCCGGTTGGGGAGAGACATCTCCTGGCTTCCGATATCGAACGCGCCGCGGTCCTTCATGGTCTGGCCTCCTTGTGGCACGAGGCGAGATTAGGCCCTGGGGCAGCCGGCGGCGCGATGGATCCGACCAGGGCCAGACATTTGTCGACGAGCGCCGGCCCTCGGGGGACGAGGGAGCGGCCGCTGCGTTCCCTGAGACGCTGCCGAGGTTCGGCCGAACGGTGTCGCCATCCGGGAATCCGCGTGAGTCCTGCTGGCCGGCCGGCCATTCCGGTCCGAAGCGGCAGGTCATAGCTCGCGGTGTTCCTCGACGAATCGACGCATCGTGCTCCAAGCATGCTTGCTCTCGTCGAGCCACGGCAACGTGAGCGGCCAGTCGTGTTGCATTCCTTCTCCCACGAGAAGACGCGACTCCTGCCCAAGGCGGGTCGCCGACTCGTGGATGCGGCGGCTGTCGTCGAGCAACAACTCGTTCTCTCCGGCGAGCAGCAAAAGCGGCGGCAGCCCGGACAGGCCGCCGAACACCGGGGACACGTAAGGAGAGCGAGCGTCCGCGCCCCCGAGGTAGTAGCGCGACCATACCTCCAGATGCCGCCGCGAGAACCACAGGTCCGCGCCTTGGTTCCGGTCGACGGAGCGGCCCGAGACGGTCAGATCCGTCCACGGCGACAGCAGGATCGCTCCCGCCGGCATCGGCACGCCCAGATCGCGGAGATTGATGAGGAGGGCCAGGCCGAGCCCTCCTCCGGCAGTCGCCGGTGACGAAGAGCGGTGACCGCCCCCGCACCTGCTGGACGCGCCGAAACGCCGTCAGCGTGTCATCGAGAGCGCTTGGGTAGGGGTGCTCGGGGGCCAGCCGATACTGGGGAACGAAGACCTCGGCTTCGAGTCGAAAGCTCAGGCGCATCGCCCTGTCTCGATACGAGGCGGCAGAGCCCATGAAGACCCCCCCCGTGAAGGTGAAGGATTGCGCGCTTCGGCGACGCGGCGGCAAGAACCGACTCGATGACGACATCGCCCGCCGGACGGTCTCCGAACACGAGGGTCGGGAACTTCTCCTGAAGCGTGCGGCGGGAGACACGGGCAAGTCGCTCGAAACGACGACGCATCTTCCGGGGCGGCGTGGTCGCGCCGAAGAGCGTGCTCGTGACGAAGCCATAGACCCTCAGGGAAGCCCACCGCTTGAAGCCGCTGGAGAGCCGTCGCCTCGCGTCGGCGTTCTGCGTGCCCGTTCTCGGCATGGCCGAGACATGTCCTGTTGTATCCTGCCGGGCAGCGCAAGCTTGGGGCGCGAAGAGATGGACGTTGGTCACCCCTCCCCCCCGGGGCGGCCAGCGGAAGGACGGCGGCTATCCCACGCGCATCTCGGGTCGAGAGCGCTCGGGTCGGCCCAGCGGGGCCGGTGAGCCCCATCGCGACGGCGCTCCGGCAGCGCTCGCGACTTCGAATCCGCCCCCGGACCGCGTCAGGTCCCGTGTGGCGGAGGCCGCGCGACCTCCCTCAGTCGCACGTGTGTATCCGGCACTGGCCCGCGTCGCACTCGTAGTGCGCGCACCCCCCTACCCCGCTGTCACAGGCGAGGCAGTAGTCGGGCGCGGGCAGGTAGACGCAGTCCGCCGTCGACCTGCACCCCGGGCAGATCTCGGTCAGGCACTGCTCGCCCACGCACACATAGTGGTCGAAGGAGAGGTACTGCCCGTCGCTACAGATGGTCGAGGTGCTCGGTGGCGCAGGCGCACTCTCGTAGCAGTCCTTTGTCGAGAGGCAGGGGGCGATCGCCGAGGGAACCCTTGGAGAAGCCGATGCGATCGGCCCGCCGCCGCCACAGGAAGCGACCGACAGGAGCACCACCAAGACGCCTGCAGGGCCAATCGACATCGAGCCACCTCGCCCCATACCTTATCCCTGCTCGGAGGGTCCCGTTTCGAGTCCCGGACGGGTACGAGATCCGCGGCGGTCGAGCCCCCCCGGTCGGGTGGCGCCGGCACCGCCTTGAAGCGCTCTGCCGACTCCGGTCATCCCTCCCCGAGCCGGGCGAGCACGCGGTTCGCGGCGGACTCGAAGCGGCTCGGATCGTCGTACGAGCGGGCGATGAGCATGGCGCCCTCGAAAGCCCCGATCAAGGCTCGCGCCTCCTCCCCGGCAGCACCGTTGAATCGGAGCTTGTGCGCCTTCCTGCCCTCCTCGAGCAGTCGCGCCAGCCACGCCTCGTTTCCGTCGAAGAACCGCCGCACTTCCTCTCGCATCGGCTTCGGCAACGTGGAGTAGTCGGACGCCAGCATTCCGCACAAACACATGCGGTCCTTCTCCAGAACCCGCGCGTACAAGGCGACATAATCGCGCAGCCGCTGCAGCGGATCGCTTTCCTTCTTTTCGATGGCCTCGAGGGCGGTCTGGAAGTTCCGGCTGTAGCGAGCGACGAGCTCGGTGCCGAGAACCGCCTTGGTTGGGAAGTGATAGTGGAGGCTGGCCTTCGTGGTGTTCAGCTCGGCGGCGATGTCCGCGTAGCTGAACCCGTTGAATCCCTGCGTCTGAACGAGCCGCTCCGCGATGTCCAAGATCCGTTGCGCGGTGTTCGAGGATCCCTGTGCCGCCACTTGTGCCTCCGTCTCCGATCTCGCTCCCGCCGTCCCAGATGGAGCTGTCGAGCGGTATCGTTTACTTACTAGTTGATAGATACCCTACTAGTTGATAAATAGCGTGCGTCGCCGCCAAGGTCAACATCCCGGGATCGAAGGCCCTTTTGGGACCGAGCGGCAGGTCGAAGAAACGATCGACAAGGAGGAGACGAGATGGCCAAGAGCGAGCACAAGACGTTTGCCAAGCCGGACGAGACTCGCGAGTTCCCGAGCGGCAAGGCGGAGATCCTGAACATCGGAAGCGGAACGGTCGGGCGCCTGGTGTTCAAGCCCGGATGGCGTTGGTCCAAGGACGTGAAGCCCATCGCGCGGACCGGAAGCTGCGAAGCCCCGCACTTCCAGTACCACGTCTCGGGACGACTGACGATCCGGATGGACGACGGGTCCGAGTTCGTCGCGGGCCCAGGCGACGTCACCGCCTTGCCGAGTGGCCACGACGCCTGGGTCCTCGGAGATGAACCGGTCGTCGTGGTCGACTGGTGCGGCGCGAGCAATTACGGCACCAATTCGTGAATCGCGAGAGAGGTCGGATATGGCACGCAAGACGGTGGACTGTCGAGACTTCCGCAGCGCGATGAACTGCACCCTCACGATCTCGGGCGAAGAAGAGGAGGTGGTGCGCGCGGCCACGCTCCACGCGGTGGACGTGCACGGCCATCAGGACACGCCCGAGTTTCGCCGGCAGATCAGAGGCTCCCTGAAGAACGAGCCTCCGGGGCGCTGAGGAATCGGCGGCGCGCCCGGACTCGCCGCCCGGGTCTCGCTACTCGGGAGTCGTCCGAGCGGCATTGCCAAACCCGAGGCTGCCGGAGGCGGGTATCCGCGGGCTCGGGTTTTCGGGAGCCCAGCCCCTCCGCGGCCCTCCAGGCCCTCCCGGCTAGCGCAGGAGCTGTGCCGGCGCCCGGTCGCGGGCCCCAGCCCCTGGCGCGAAGCGCGTCGCTTCCGCCATGCCCGCCGGGAGCTGCGGTGCCCGCGTCCGCGTAGGACCTTCTACTTTGAAGGTCGTCGCCATGGCCAAAAGTTCCTGGGCCTGGCTGGAGAGTTCCTCCGATGCCGACGACGACTCCTCCGAGCTGGCGGCGTTCTGCTGCGTGACCGTGTTGAGTTGCTCGACCGCCCTCGACACCTGCTCGATGCCGGCCGCCTGCTCCCTCGATGTCTCGGCGATCTCGTTGACGATCCCCGATACCTTCTCGGCGGCGTGCAGGATCTCCGACAGCTTGCCCGACACCTGCTGGGCCGCTGTCGAACCCTCTCCGGCCTTGGCAACGGACTCGCGGATGAGCGCCTCCGTCCGCACCGCCGCATCCTTGGCGCGCAACGCCAGGGACCGCACCTCCTCGGCCACCACCGCGAACCCGCGCCCCGACTCGCCGGCCCGCGCCGCCTCCACCGCGGCGTTGAGAGCGAGAAGGTTCGTCTGGAAGGCGATCTCCGAGATGTCCTTGATGATGTGGGACGTGCCTTCCGCAGCAGACCGCACCTCGTCCATGACCGCGTTGAGCCGCTGAATGGCCACGTTCCCTGCCTGTGCGGCGCTTCGCGTGGTCGCCGCCAGGACGGCCGCCTGCCGGGAGGCATCGGCGGTCCCGCGCGTGGACGAGGCCATGGCGTCGAGCGAGGCGCCGGTCTCCTCGAGCGAGCTCGCCTGCTCCGAGGCTCCCGAGGCCACGGCCTGGCTCGAAGAGGCGATCTGGGATGCGGCTCCCGTCACCTGATGCACCCCCTCGGTCACCTGGACTATCGCTCCGTGAAGCGCTTCGGCGGTCTGGTTGAGAGCCACCTTGATGCGAGCATGGTCGCCCCGGTAGTCACCTTGCACTCGGACGGTGAGGTCTCGCCCAGCCAGCTGCTCCAGGACGCGCGCCGCCTCGTTGACGGGGGCGAGCATCGCGTCCAGGGTCTGGTTCACGCCCTCCACGATTTTCTTGAAGTCGCCTTGGTGCCGGGAGGCGTCCGCCCGCGACGAGAGCTGACCCTCCACCGCGCTTGCCGCGAGCCCCTTCGCATCCGATGCAAGGCGGTTCACGGCGTCGATGCAGTGGTTCAGGTTGTTCTTCAGCTCGTTGAAATCACCGGCGTAGGTCTCGGAAATGGCCGGGGGGATGTCCCCTCGCGCGATCCGCTCGACGCAGCGAGCGGCCACCTTGATCGGCTTCACCAGCGCGTCGAGGAGCTCGTTGATCGACACCAGCATCTTGCCGTTGCCGCCTGTGTACCGGCTGGGGTCGGCCCGCACGTCGAGGTGGCCGCCGACGACCTCGGCGATGAGGGAGTGAATGTCCGCGTTGCGCTGGCTGATCATGTCCAGGCACTCGCGCAGGCTCGCCTTGAGCTGGGCCAGATCCCCCTTGAACTCCACCGCCGGCATGCAGGGCAACTCCCCGCGCGCCAGTTGGGACATGAAGCCAGCCGCGGCGTGCAGCGGCGCGACGATTCCGTCGAACCCCAGGTTGATGGACTCGACGATTCGACGGAAGTCGCCCTCGTGCCTCGTGGCGTCGGCCCGCGCCGAGAGCTGACCCTCGATCGCCGCCTGGGAGAGCGTCCGCGCATCCGCGATGAGTGCATGGAGCGCGTCGACACAGCGGTTGAGGTTGTCCTTCATGACGGCGAAGTCTCCCCGATACTCGTCGCTGATCCGGGGCGGGACCGCCCCCTGAGCGATGCGGCCCACGTACTCCGCGGTCACCTCGATCGGGCGCACGAACGCGTCGGCGGTCCGGTTCATCCCCTCGATGACGCCGCGGAACTCCTCGCCCACCGCGCCCGGTTCCGCGCGCTCACTGAGCCTGCCGTCGCGCACCGCCTCCTCGAGCCTTCCCGCCTCGCGGCACAGCCCTCCGATAGCCCTCCGTACGCTCCGGGCGATCGCGAGCGCCGCTAACGCCAGGAGCGACGCAATCACGGCTGCCGCCGCCAGGACCCGGCGAGTCGTCCCCGCCATCGCCTCCTCCACGTCGTCGAGGTACACCCCCGTGCCCACTACCCATCCCCAGGGCTCGTACATCTTCACGAAGCTGAGCTTCGGGACCGGCGCCGGCCCGCTCGGCCTGGGACGCCGATAGCTCAGGAATCCGCCGCCCGGATCCTTCCGAGCCATCTCGGCGAACTCCCGATAGATGAGCTTCCCATCGGCGTCGGCTTCCTGGCTCGCGTCCTTGCCCTCCAGTTCCTTTCGAGGGTGAACGATCACGCGACGGCTGAGGTCGCTCACGAAGAAATACTCGGCGCCGTCGTAGCGGAGACCGCGGATTGCATCGGCTGCGCCGCGCTGGCCATCGCTCATCGAGAGCTTGTTCTCCGCCACGAGCGCGCCGTAGCGCGCGATCACGCCGTGCGCGATCTCGACCGCGGCCCGGACCTTCGCGGCGCGCTCCGACATGATCTGACCTCTCAACTCGTGGAGCGCGCCTCCGCACACCGCGCCGAGGCACAGTATTGCGACCGCCGTGGTGAGCCAGAGCCGGTTGGCAATCGATAGTCGCGAGAGGAACTTGGTCATTCCGGTGATTCCCGGGAGGATGCGCGGTGGCGTTAGGTGCGAGCACGACGGAGGTGCGAGGCTCGTGCCGGGGCGCTTTGCCCCGCTGCCCGTACAAGCAGTTGGAACCCCAACGGATTGCGCTTCGCGCCGCCGGGGTCGATGGGTCGGCCACGACCTCCCGGGTCCTAGATGCCGCCACCAGCGCGCGCCGGATAGCGCGCGCCTCCGCGCAACGCGCCGTCCGGAGGGCGGCCCCCTCCCGGGCGCAGGCGCGTGCTCGTCCTTCAAGGGCCGAACGCTCGGCGGCAGAGTCTCCGGACCGCGTCCCGGCCGTTGAAATCGCCTCCAGCCGGATCTGGCTCGCGCCTCTAGTTCCTCTCGATGGCGCCCGGCGGGACTGAGCGACGTCGCCCGCCAGAGGGGGTTCGCGCCCGGGCGGAGCTAGTGAGCATCCCCCTTGCTCCAGGGAGGCACCACGCCATTGACGCGGGCGTAGGCGATGGCCTGGCCGAGATGCTCCCAGCAGTGGAACTCGGCAAACATGAGGAGCAGGCGCGTGGACGCGTCGTGGCCCATGAACTTGACCTGCTTGTCGAGGTCCTCGTCGTGCGTATCCTGGATGGCGTTCCGCAGGTAGGCGAACGCGGTCGTGAGGATGGCCTTGATCTCGTTCTTGTCCGTCGTCTGCGACTCCCACTTGTCCGCCTTCATGAGCGCCTGGACATCGGCCGGCGCCTCACGGCCGAGCCTGCCCGCCAGGAAGTAGATTCCCCCGGCGATGTGCAGATACACCTCCGAGACCGACCGCACACCCTTTCCCGGACGCCACGTAAACTTCGACTGCGGCATAGCCTGCTCCAGGGAGACCGTCTGCTGCTCCAACCTGCCGAGTGCGATGAGCAGGTCACCGCGTAGCCCGCCGGGCCCCGGCGCTGCGCCCGCATCGGCGGCGAACGCCGATCCAGACCAGGCCAGGGCGAGAGAGAGGACCGTCGCCAAGCGCGAGTGGAACACGATGCACCTCCAGTAAGGGCTTTCCTTCAAACGCCTCTCGACGTTTGCGATCGTCCGGGCGAAGCGAAGGCTCGGTCTCCACATATGGGTGCACCGACTCGGGGGCACCGCCCTAAGGGGTCCCAGTGGTCGTTGCTTGGCGCCGCCACGGCCCGGGCCCGCTCCGCGCCCGGCGGGGGCAAGGAGATGCGGCGCCGAACCCAATCGCAGCGGCGAGACGGCTAGGCCTGTCCCGGCTGTTTCTGTCCAGGGACGGGGGCCGCCCGAGGCCGCATCCGCGGCACGAGAATGAGCGCGGCACCGTAGAACGCGAAGGTGAGAAACAGCGTCGCCGGCTTGCTCCGCGGCAGGTCCTCCACCAGGATCTTGAGGCCGGTGATGGCCAAGACGGGATACACGAGCCACCGGGCCTCGCGCCAGGCTTCCAGGCATCCCAGGCGCGCGAGCAGAATCGCTCCTGCCACGAGGACGCCGGTACGAATCGTCGCCACCGCTCCCGCGGTGTTCGCGGACGTCGTCCCGAGGAACGGGACGAGCTCACCGATGATCAACCCCGCCGCGGAGGCCGCCAGCACCGCGATGAGCGCGAAGCGAGGGATGCGCTCGATGAGGCTCTCGCGCGGGACGCTCGCCGTGAGCCAGGCCGCGGCGACCATTCCCAGGACCACCAAGACCGAGCTCCACGAGGGCACCCAGGACGGGTTCGACCCGACGAACGCCGCCTCGATCGAGCCGGAGCCGAGGCCAGCCGCCAAGGCGGCCCCGATGGCGTACGCGACCGCGTGCAAGCTGAGCGTGCTGCTCGCCCGGCGCCGCGCTAGCCAGGCCGCGGCGACTCCCAGGACCGCCCAGGCGAGGGGAAGCGCTCGCGGCGAGAGGACGAGCCCCGTCCCGGCGAGGACGAAGACGATGGCCACCGAGCTGTAGAAGTAGAAGTTGGTGCGGATCTTCTGGCGTCTCTCGACAAAGGCGAAGGCCACCGCGTAGGTGGCGACGCCGAACAGTACGCTCACGACCCCGAAGCCGCCCCAGCCAATTCCCGATCGCGCCGCGACGAAGACCGCGCCGCCCAGGCCAACCGCGAGCGCCGCCGCCGTCTGCACGAGCTCGAAGGGCACCACCTTCCGCTGCAGGAAGAGCGTGCGGGTGGCGATGCTGCCAAGGTAGAGCCCCAGGAGAGCTGCCTGGACGAGGAAGGCCGCGCCCGGGCCCTCCACGGCTCCCGGCCCGGTGGAGGAGACCGCCACGAGGACGGCGACGAGGTCGGCGACGATCGCGATGGGCCAGCGAAGGTACACCCAGTCCCGGACGTAGCCGAGCCAGAGGGTCGCCACCCCGAGGAGCACGAGGTAGAGAGCTCCGGGCGTCAGGTGCCCCCCGGCCACGGCCATGAGTGCCAGCGCCGTGATGGTTCCGCCGAGCCCTACCACCCACGCGAGCGCCTGCAGGCGGCGCGCCGAGGCGATGCCGAGGGCGACGGCGGTCAGCATGGCGAGAAGCGCCGCGGCCAGTACTGGGGAGAGGAGGTGGAACTTCGACGCCGCCTCGAAGAGCAGCGGGAAGCCAATGGCCACGGCGGCGACACCGTGAAAGCCCGAGCTCAGGAGTGCCCGGGCGCGTCCGGCCCGCTCGGCCATGAGAATCCACGTCCCGGCGTAGGCGAGCCCGAGCCCCACGCCGATCGGGACCGGAATCGTCCCCAGGTCGGTGAGCGCGCGAAGTACAAATGCCCCGGCCAGCACCAGCAGGGTGCGCCCTCCGAGGGGGAGGAGCTTCCCCACCGCCGCGTCGACGTCCGCCTCCTCTGCCTGGGCCGGGCCCGGGACCGCGGCCGGCCGCTCAGCCGTCGTTCCCCGCTGCGCAACCCGCTCCAGCGCCCCGACGCGGCCTTCGATCTGACGGAGCGCCTCTGCCATGGCGGCGAGCCTCGACTCGAGGTCCTGAACACGCTCCTGCACGGCCACCTCCTCAGTAGGGCTAGGTCCACCCGTCGGGTACCATCCCTTGCCGCGCCCGGCGTCAGGCGTTGGGCGCGTGGCTCGCCGCTCCCCCACCCTCGCTCGGGCTCGCATCCTCCGGCTCGCCCTCGCCCTCCTCGATCCCCAGGACGCGATCAAAGGCCCAGAGGATGACGAAGGGCGCGATCATGAGCGCGATGGCCATGAGGACGCCCTCCCGGCCGAAGACCTCGGGCTCGTAGGGAGACCGCAGACCGCGAAGCGACTTCGAGAGGAGCTGGCCTCCGATGACGATGTTCCAGCGCATTGAGAAGACCTGGAGCAGGCAGAGCAGCGCCGCCACCGTGGAGAGGGTGTTGCGGACCCGCTCGTGCAGGTAGCGGTTCATGAGCACCACCACCGCGAGCAGGATGAAGGGAATGAGGCCCCCCACGATCATCTGGACGGTGACGTAGGAGAACTCCAGACGGGTGGTGATGAGCTCCGAGATGATGAGCCAGGACTCGGACCTCTCGTAAGCCATCACGATGAGCTCCAGGAGCTCGAGGGTGATGGTCAGGATGAGGAAGAACCAGAGTGCGCTTGCCAGCGCCGACATCGCGGAGGGAACCACCGGGCGGCGGCCGAGCCGGGCGAAGACCTGGTAGAGGATGACGAGCAGGGCGATGCCGGAGACCGCGGCTGAAAGCAGGAAGATGACCGGCATGAGCGGCGTGGACCACCAGGGGTTGGCCTTGATGGCCCCGAAGATGAACCCCACGTAGCCGTGGAGCATGCAGGCCGCCGGAAGGCCGATGCCGGCGAGGATCTGGATGGCTCGGTGGTCGATCTCCACGGCCTCCGGCGATTGATCGTAGGTCCCGAGAGCCAGGACCGCGTAGAAGGCGCGAACCACCCCGCGGCTTCGCTTGGCCCGCTCGATGATCTCCTGGCGCCACACGAACCAAACCTCGAGGACCAGGATGACGAGGTAGAAGCTATAGAGGATGCCGAACCCGGCCATCGCCGAGGTGAAGTGAGGGGTGATCATCACCGACGGGCCGCGCTGCGGCTGCCCCAGGTGAAGCTGCAGCGGAAGCGAGGCGATGAGCAGGAAGGCGAAGGAGGTGGCCATGGCCAGGCGGGCAACGGGCTTGAACTCCTGGCGGCCGAAGAGGTGGTAGAGGGACGTCACGATGAAGGAGCCGGCGACGAACCCGGTGATGTACGGGTACATCACGATCATGAGGCTCCAGGTGACGTGGACGTCGTTCGGGAAGGAGAACCCGCTGATCTCGGGCATCACCGCACCTCCTTGTCCAGGTTCAGGTAGTAGCACTGCGGCTCGGTGAGGAGGTGGCCCTGCAGGATCCCGACCCGATCGTGCTCGATGGCCAGGCGGACCGGATCGTTCTCCTGCTTCAGGTCGCCGAACTGGCGAGTCCCGGTCGGGCACACCGCCACGCAGGCAGGCTTCATGCCCTTCGTGATCCGGTGGTAGCACCAGGTGCACTTCGAGGCCGTGTGGGTGGCGGGGTGCAAGAACCGGCTGCCGAAGGGGCACGCCTGCACGCAGTAGCCGCAGCCGATGCAGCGGTCCCCATCGACGAGGATGGCACCGTCCTTGGTCCGGTAGGAGGCGCCCACCGGGCAGACCTGCGTGCTGGGGGTCTTCCGGCAGTGGTTGCACATCTTCGGGACGAAGAACGACTTGGTGGCGACGAAGCCCGACTGAATCGGGGGGAAGCCGTTCAGTCCGCCATCCGGCGAGTCGACGTGGGTCTCCTCCATCCCCACCACGTAGCGCTCGATCCAGGTGCGGTAGAAGCCGTCCGGAACCTGGTTCTCGTTCTTGCAGGCCCGCACGCAGGATCCGCAGCCGATGCACTTCGAGGTGTCGATGAGGTACGCGTACAGGTGTTCCTCCCAGTTGTACGCCTCCCCCTTCGCCTCCCCGCCCTTCTCGTTCGCCTCGGCCACCGTGGCGCCCATGAGGACGACCACCGCCCCACCGGTGAGGCGCAGGGCGCCGCCGAGAAATTCGCGGCGCGTGGCCCCATCTCCCGCTGTCCCGCTGGAGCACGGGGAACCAGGACTGCTGGCCGCTGACGTGTCGCGCTTGGCGTCCATCGATTCCTCCGTCTAGAGCTTCGGGGAGTGCGGGTCGTGGCACTCGAGGCAGACCTTCCCCTCGACCGGCCCGGGGACGTGCTGCTCCAGGACCACCTGCGGGAACTTGGCGGGGCGTCCCAGGATCTTGCGGTGGCAGCGGGCACAGAGCGTGAAAGAACGGTCCACCGGGGCCGGCACGACCGTGCCGTCCCCCTTCACGTGGAAGGAAAGGGGCGCATGGCAAACCTCGCAGTTCACCGTCTTGTGACTGCCCTTCTCCCTCTTTCCGAACTCGGTGGCGTGGCATTCGCCGCACGCCACGGCTCCGGCGTAGGCGGGCGCGCGCACGTTCATCTGTTCCTGGACGTTGTCGTACCGGAAGGGGCCGTAGAGGCCGTAGGACTTGGGCACGAGGAGGCCGCGCGTCAGGAAGACCGCCGCCAGCACGACGATCAGGACGAAGGCGACGCGCAAGACGTGTCGGGCGTGCTCCATCGATCAGCCTCCTGCGGCCGCTTAGCCGCGGTCGATTCGCTCCGGCGCGAATAGCCACGCTAGCCAGCGCGAGCGCCGCGGCGCGCTGCCGGGCGATGCTCGCGGTAACGGTTCGGCTGCGAATAGCGCCTTCGCGAGCGACCGACGCTCCCGTGACGGGTGGCGAGGCGGCTCTTCCGCGAGAGGCTCCGCCGCGAAGAGAAGGTTCAGGATGGTCCCGGGCCTGCGGCCCTCGCGCTCCGGAGACATGGGAAGCTCCTCCCAGCCGAAGACCAGCTTGCCGAGGGACGGGCGCCTGCTCCTGCGATCGCGGCACGACGTCTCCGGCAACCGCTCCCGTGCGAGCGCGGTTTGCGCGAGCTTCTGAAGGAACGCGAGGATCGCCGCCATCGCCGCAACTCGAATTGACGAAACGGAGCACAGTTGGCGGCGGCGAGGCAACCGACGGTCCCCTTCGGAGGAGGTGCCGACGGGATGTGAGCCTCTTGCCCGACGTGAATGGCGCTGGAACACGGCAATTCGCGGAGCCCGTCCGAACAGGCATCGGCGTTCCTGATCTCGATCAAGGCTGACCCCAAAGCACGACGCCGCGCCCTCTCGCCAGGGCGGTGTCGCGCCACACCGTCCGGAATGACGCGACCCGACGGGGGTGAATCCCCCGCCTCCGCGCAGTCCACCGATTGGGCCAGGCGCAACCAAGCAACTGCGCGCGACACCAGCCGACGAGCGCCGAAGGGGCCTCTCCCGTGGGCCCGGAGAGCGACTCGCCGGCTAGAAGCGGCTCCCGGTCTCGGCCCACCGCTCGTCCGCAGAGATCGGCGTGACGGATGAGCCCCTGCCGTGGACGCCTCTAGGGGGCAGGCGATAGGCTCGCGAAGGTGCCCCCTCTCGTCTTTCTTCCCGGCGCCGCGGGCCGCGGCGTCTTCTGGCAACCAGTGGCCGCGAGACTGAAGGACCTCGGCCGGGTGCATCTCTTCAGCTATCCGGGCTTCGGAGCTGCCCCGAGCGATCCGGGCATCCGGTCGATGGACGACCTCTTCTCCTGGTTCCTCGACCGGCTGCCACCCGGCGCCAGTCACGTCATCGCCCAGTCGATGGGCGGGGTCCTCGCCACGCGCCTGGCGCTCGAAATGCCAGAGCGGGTCGCGCGAATGGTCCTCGTCGCCACCTCCGGAGGAGTGGACGTGCGCCGGCTTGGTGCCTCGGAGTGGCGCCGAGAGTTTCGGCGGGAGCGGCCCGACGTTCCGAGTTGGTTCGTCGACGACCAGACCGACCTCTCCGGACGGCTGTCGACCATCCGCGCGCCCACCCTGTTGCTGTGGAGCGACGGCGATCCCTTCAGCCCGCTTTCGGTGGCGAACCTCCTCGCCGAGCGCATGGCGCGCGCCCGAATCGCGACCGTTGCGGGTGGGTCTCACGTCTTCGCGCGCGAACGCCCAGACGAGGTGGCCTCCCTCATTCGCCAATTCCTCGACTCGTAGGGGATGTACGAGAACGGCCTGGCGACCTTCGGCGCGGCCGTTCCGGTGCCCCCGCGGAAGGTGCCACTCCCCTGGATGGCGGGCCCGGGCCGAAATGACCTCGCGCAAGGCCTCCCCTAAGGCTGTCCCTTGCTCCAGGTAGGCGGCCCCGCCGTCGGGACCCGACGGCCTCGCGAGGGGGCCACAGTGGCACTCCATCTCCGTCGCTTGATCCGCGGTCGGCGCTGCTCGGGGAGTCTCGGTCTCGCCAGCGATGCCTGCTCCACGACATGCCTGGAAACCCACGCCGAGCGGATGACCTGGCCCGCGTGTCCGGCGCGAAAGGCGCTTGAAGGGTCGCCGACTCTCCAGCTACTCTGGCTCGTTGCCGAGTACGTACGAAATCTTCGTCGCCGCCGAACGCGTGGAGCTGATCTGGGCGGAGATCTATCGCGCCCTGGCGGGGCGGTTCGAAGGCGACCCCGCGGCCGAACTCTTCCAGAGATTGAGCGCGGAGGAGTCACAGCACGCAAACCGGATTCGGCTGGTCGCCTCCCACTACAGCCACGACAGTCAGCTCTTTCGCGGCGCGCTTATCGCCGACCAGGGCTTCGAGGGGCTTTACACCGAAGCGCTCGAATTCCTCGGGGCCGTGCGACATGGCGACTTTGATGAGAACCTGGACGAAGCGAAGCATCGGGTGGCGGACCTCGAGGAGCGCCTGACGGAGGCGCACGCGCAGATGCTCGTCAAGGGAGCGGACGAGTCCATCCGGGCGTTCTTCGAGGAGCTGGCGAGGCAAGACGAGGAGCACCGCCGCCTGCTCCTGATTTGAAGCCGGCACGCGCAGGCCGCCTGCAGGGCTTTCCGCAGCAACCCGGCCGGCTCCCCGAGGCTGGCTCGTGCGGTTGGCACGTCTGGCCCGGCACGAGCTCCCGTGCGGCGCTTGCGCTGGCTGCGCCCGCACTCGCGGGGTGGCGAAGAGGCGGGAAGCGCGGCAGCTGCGCCGCCCGAATCGAAGGCGCCATCCGAGAGCCCGTCACGTCCTCGATGCGCTAGATGCCCTCGCCCCGACCGGCGTCGATGACCTTTCTCACCTGTTCCTGGAGCAGCGCCGGCGTGAACGGCTTCGCCAGCAATTCGACGCCGGAGTCGAGGACACCCGCCTGCGAGAGGATGTCATCGGCGTATCCCGAGATGAACAGGACTCTCATCTCCGGGCGCTGACCGCGCAATGCGTCTGCCAGCTGACGCCCATTCAGGCCGGGCATGACGACATCGGTGATGAGAAGCTCTATCGCCCCCGCCTCCTGGGCCGCCGCCTTCAGAGCATCCGCCCCATTGGTCGCGACAATCACGCGGTACCCGCCCGCCTTGAGTGAACGGAGGGTCACCTCTCGCACCTCGGCGTCATCCTCGACGACCATGATGGTCTCGCTCCCGTGCATCTCCGAAGGAGGCCTCTGCTTTGCCCGCGGGACGAGGGCGGCAGCGCGCGGAAGATAGATCTGAAACGTCGTTCCCCGACCGAGTTCGCTCTCGACGAGAACGTATCCCTCGGACTGTTTCACGATGCCGTAGACCGTCGCCAGGCCGAGGCCGGTCCCTCTGCCCTGGGGCTTCGTGGTGAAGAAGGGCTCGAAGACGTGGTCCTTGACCTCCGGAGCCATACCGGAGCCTGAGTCGCTGATCGTCAGCCTCACATGGTGCCCCGCATGCATGAAGGGATGTGCGGTCACCAACTCGGCGCCGATCTCGACGTTGGCACTCTCGATGGTGAGCTTGCCACCGCTGGGCATCGCGTCCCGCGCGTTGATCGCCAGGTTCACGATGACCTGCTCCATCTGGCCCGGGTCGCTTCGCACCGCCCAAAGGCCCGGCTGCAGGCCCGTGACCAGCTCGATGTGCTCGCCGAGAAGCCGATGAAGCAGCTTCTCGCTTCCCCTTACGACAGCGTTGAGATCCATCGGTACCGGGGCAATGACCTGCTTGCGCGCGAACGCCAGCAGCTGCCGAGTCAGATCCGCGGCGCGCTGTCCGGACGAGCTGATCTCGTCGATCAGTTCCGGCTGCACCGGCGATCCGTTGGCGATGAGGGCTCTGGCCTCCTCGGCGCAGCTCAGGATCACGGTCAGGATGTTGTTGAAGTCGTGGGCGACGCCACCAGCGAGCCGTCCGATGCTTTCTATTTTCTGGGCCTGGCGCAGCTGCTCTTCCAAGCGGGCCCGCTCCTCCTGAGCCTTTCGCCAATCGGTGATGTCGCGCGTGACGGAGAGCAGGTTCGCGACCCCGTCGACGCTGATGATCTTGGCGGACATAGCCCCGATGAGGACCGTGCCGTTCTTGCGGCGAAATCTCGCCTCGACCTCGGTGGCGCCGCTGTGGGCCAGAGCCTCGATCAATGTCCTCCGGTCCTCAGGATCGACCCAGATGCCGAGTTCGATCGAGGTCCTTCCGACGACCTCGCTCTCCTCATACCCGGTCATGCGAGCGAAGCCCTCGTTCACCTCCAGGTACAAGCCGTCGGAGACGCGGTTGATAGCGATGGCGTCGGGGCTGCTCTTGAAGGCGACTCTGAACCTCTCCTCGCTCTCTTGCAGGGCCCGTTGCGTTTCACTTTCCCTGCTTCGAGAGGCCCTCCGGCCGCTCACCGCCGCGATGATCGCGACGCCGCTGAGCCCGAGGATCGCGAAGAGCCAGGTGGAGTCGCTATCGAAGGAGGCGATTTCCGGGAAGCGAGCGAGCACGTACACGTCCGTGCCCTCTTGCGGCATGCGCCTGGAGATCAGGGCGACGGGATCCGCGTAGCCTTCCATGCGAAGCAGCGAGGGGAACTCCTTGCTTCCCCACGGGCGCATGGAGAGCGGGCGGAAGTCCTGGCGCACGTAGCGCTCCCCCCTCTCCTTCGCAGAGAGCCGCTCGACCTTCGTGTCCGGGAGCGAGCGCATCACCAAACGTGCGTCCTTTGCCATGACGACGACCCCGTTGGGGTCGGCGATGAACGCGTCCGCCTGGTCGATCCAAAAGGTCAGCCTGGACAGGTTCACCTTGACGACCAATGCGCCGATGAACCGCCCCTCGGCGAGGACGGGTGCGGAGAAGAAGAAACCCGGTATTCCGGTCCTCCTGCCAACCGCAAACTGTTGCCCCTTCCTTCCTGCCCTGGCTGCGCGAAAGTAGTCGCGATCGGCGAAGTCGGTGCCAACGAAGCTCGCCGGATCCTCCGAATTGCTCGAAGCGATGCACAAGCCGGTGGCGTCCAGGAGGAAGATGGCGTCGGTCCCGAGGCTCGTCGCCGCACGAAACATAAATCTGTCGATCGCCTGGAGCGGGGCGGCGCGCGAGCGCGGGTCTCGGGGATTCGCGTCGAGCCCCACGATGGCCTGGGCGACCAGACCGCTCTCGCTGAGCACCGCGGGAATGCCGTGGAAGTAGTGGAGGCTCCGCGAGATTTCGCCCGCGATTCCATCCGCGCGAATCTCGGCCTGCGAGGTTCCCTGCCG
>Ga0335076_10000478_pt1 | contig 36871 bp, 39 predicted proteins | sample Lox_Sample_25_FD_206717 | JGI IMG/M metagenome (GOLD analysis project Ga0335076, IMG submission 206717) | Soil microbial communities from Loxahatchee National Wildlife Refuge, Florida, United States - Lox_Sample_2.5 | ecosystem: Environmental > Terrestrial > Soil > Wetlands | place: USA...
TACGAGCAGCTCCCCAACGGGAACGACTTCGTCGGGTGGGGCCAGCAGCCGTACTTCAGCCAGTACAACGCCCAGGGCAAGCTCGTGTTCGACGGTCGGTTCGTCGACGAGAACATCAGCTACCGCGCCTACCGCTTCCAGTGGAGCGGAACGCCGGCGACGCCCCCGGCGATCGCGACATCGCGCCACGGCCGCAGGATGACCGTGTACGCGAGCTGGAACGGCGCCACGAGTGTCACGGGCTGGCGGGTGTTCGGCGGCAGCAGCGCGGCCGCGCTCAAACCGGTCGCCACGGCGCGCAAAAGCGGGTTTGAGACCGCTATCACGACCCGTGCCCGCGGCTACGTGGCGGTCCAGGCGCTGGGGTACAAGAACCATCCACTGGGCAGCAGGTCGGCGGTCGTGCAGGTGCCGCCCCCGCCTCCGCCCCCCAAGCCGAAGCCGAAGCCCAAACCCAAGCCGAAGCCCAAGCCCACCAAGAAGATCGCCGCCAATTCGCGCTAACCGAGCCTTACCGGGGGTTTATCGGGATCCTGACTACAATCCCGGCCGCATGCGCCGGCGGATCAGATCCGCGGCCTTCCCCGTTCACCGGCACTCCGTGCCACAGCTGCTCGTCGACGGGATCCTGGTCGCGCTCGCTTACTACCTGGCTTTCCGGCTGAGGTTCGAGGACGGTCTCACCGGTCCCAACGACCGCTACGGAGACCTCCTCACGCACACGATCTGGTGGGTTGTCCCGGTCACGCTGATCGTTCTGGCGGCGTTCGGCCAGTACCAGCGGCTATGGACGTTCGTCGGGCAGCGGGACTACGAGGCGGTCGTGAAGGGCGTGATCGTCTCGACCCTCGTGATCGTGGGTGCGATCGCGTTCCTGCATCCGATCACGACCACGGTCGCGTTCCAGACCACGGCCGTCAACGTCCCCGGCAGCGTGGTCGCGCTGTTCTTCCTGCTGACGCTCGCGATGTTGATCGGTGCCCGGTTCCTCGTGCACATCGTTGTCGAGGGCAGGGTGCACACCTTCCGCGTGGCCAAGGGAGCGCGTGACGTTCTGATCGTGGGTGGCGGCGACGGCGGCCGGCTCGTGGTTCGTGAGCTCGTTCGCAACCGGCAGCTCCGCCTGCGGCCGGTCGGGTTCGTCGACGACGACCCGCGCAAGCAGGGGATGAAGGACGAGTACGGATTGAAGGTGCTCGGTACCACGACGTCCGAGGATCTCGCTCGGATCCTCGACGAGGTCGAGCCCGACGAAGTCGTGATCGCGATCCCGTCCGCGCCGGGCACGCTCCGCGCCCGCGTGGTCACCGCGTGCCGCGACCGTGGTATCCCGGTGCGGACCACCCCAACCGTGTTCGAGCTGCTGCAGGACGGGTCGGGCCAGCTGAACGTCACGCGGCAGCTGCGCCAGGTGCGCGTCGAGGACATGCTCGGCCGCGAGCCCGTCCGGATGGAGATCGAACGCGTGGGCGCGTATCTCTCCGGCCAGGTCGTGATGGTCACCGGAGCGGGCGGTTCGATCGGGTCCGAGCTGTGCCGGCAGATCGCCCGGGTGGCGCCCCGGGCCCTGATCCTGGTCGACCACGCCGAGGACAACTTGTTCCAGATCCTCCGTGAGCTCGAGGAGGATCGCCACGTTAGGACTGCGGTACCCGTGCTCGCCGATTGCAGGGAAGAGGAGCGGATGCGCGAAGTTCTCACGGAGCACCGGCCGAGCATCATCTTCCATGCGGCCGCGTACAAGCACGTGACGATGATGGAAGTCAATCCCGTCGAGGCGATCCGCAACAACGCGCTGGCGACACGGGTCGTCGCTCGGATCGCTGCCGAGACTCAGGTGGGGACGTTCGTCTTGGTCTCGACCGACAAGGCGGTCAAGCCGGCGACCGTGATGGGCGCCTCCAAGGCGCTCGCGGAGTGGGCGGTCGAGGCCGCCGCGATGCGGTATTCGAACACCAAATACGCGACGGTCCGGTTCGGGAACGTGCTCGGCTCCTCGGGCTCGGTCGTGCCGATCTTCCGTCGCCAGATCGCCGCCGGCGGCCCGGTAACCGTCACCGACCCGCGGATGAAGCGCTACTTCATGACGATTCCGGAGTCGGTGCAGCTGATCATCCGGGCCGGCTCGCTGAGCGAAGGAAGCGGCGAGGTGTTCGTGCTCGAGATGGGCGAGCCGATCGCGATCGTCGATCTCGCCAAGACGATGATCCGCCTCTCTGGGCTCGAGCCCGAGCGCGACATCGCAATTGAGATCGTTGGCGCGCGTCCAGGGGAGAAGCTTCACGAGGATCTGTTCAACCCGTACGAGCGCCCGCAGCCCACACCCGCCCAGAAGATCCTCCGAGCCGCCCGCGAGCCGCTTGACCCGCAGTCGGTCGAGCACATCTTCGGCGAGATCAACCTGCTCGTGCTCGAGGGCGATGCGGCCGCGTTGGCGCAGCACGTTGCCAAGCTCTCGAGCTCCCGGTTCTCCGCGCGCGAGGCCCGCGAGGCCCGCCAGGTGGCCGAGATGCGCGAGGTCGGCGATGCCCGTGAACCCGATACGCGCGTCCCCCGGCTCCCGACGTAGACTGCCCGCGCGCGCATGCTGACGATCCCGTTTGCACTATCGGTGCACCACTTCATCTCCTCGGTGGGAGCCGATGCCGGATTCGCCGCCTTCATCGCGGTGGCCCTGCTCGTCCTGTTGTTCTTCTCCCAGGCCCGCGAGACCGCGAACTTGCGGCGTCGCGCCGACGAGGCCGGCCAGCGCGTCCAGGACCTCGAGAGCCAGCTGTACGCGCTGTCCGAGCAGGTGGCGTCGCTGCCGGCCGAGATCTCGGTGGTCCGGGCGCCCGGAACAAGGGTCCCGGTCGCCCCCGGTGTCGCCCCGGCACCTGCGGGTGTGGCCGCCGGCTCGGCGTTCCCGCCCGCCGCGCCCGCCGGCGTCGGTGCGCCGGCGCTCGCCGCCGCGACCCGGCTTATTCCTGACCCGGTGCGCCCGTTCGGGGAGCCCCAGCCGGCACCCGTCGGTCTGGTCGACCAGCCCACCGACGAGGCCACCGAGGTGCACCCCCCAATGACCGTCAGCGGCGGGAACGGGGCTTCCCACCGTCCCGTTTCGGCGGCGACCATGCAGCGGCCGATGCAGACGCGCTCCGCCGGCCCGTCGCGCCCCGGCGGCGGCCCGCCGCGTGGCGCCCAGGGCCGGCCTGTGGGCGGCCAGGGCCGTCCCGGCGGTCCCCCACGCTCGACGATGGCGATCAGGCCGGGTGGACGCAGGTCGAGGATCGGGCGTGTGCTCACAGTGCTCGCCGTGGTGCTGCTCGCGGTCGGCGCCGTGGTGGCTGGCGTGCTCGTGATCGGGAACATCAATCACGGGTCGAGCGAGAGCAAATCCTCCGCAGCAGCAGCCGCGGCGCGCCGCGAGGCCGAGGCCCGGCGGACCAGCACGGCGGCGCCGGTGCAGCCGTCGACGGTGACCGTCTCCGTTCTCAACGGAACCAACACGTCGGGCCTGGCCGGTGCGGTGTCGAACAAGCTCAACACCGCCGGCTATCAGAAGGGTTACGTCGGCAACTTCACCGCCAATCAGACGCAGACTTCGACCTCCGTGCTGTATCTGCGGGGGTACAAGCGTGACGCGACCGCGGTCGCCACCGCGCTGAAGCTGCGCCCGGCGGCCGTTCAGCCGATCGACCAGAGCACGCAGCAGATCGCCTGTCCGCCGTCGTCGGGGCCATGTAAGTCGACGGTCGTCGTCACCGTCGGCAGCGATCTCGCCGGCCTCGCGACTCAGTAGCGCCCCAGACATGCGAGACCTTCTCAACCTCCCGGAGAGGAGCCGGAAGCCGCGGTCAGGCGGCGTGACCCACGTGATCGACCGTGGCCTGTCGGCCGCGGAGATCGACGGGATGATCGAGGTCGCCGGGGAGTTCGTCGACATCGTCAAGCTCGGGTGGGGCACGGCGCTCGCGACCGGCAATCTCGACGGCAAGCTCGAGCGCTACCGGCACTATGGGATTCCCGTGGTGCTCGGCGGCACGCTCACCGAGCTCGCGATCAGCCGCGGGCGGCTCGACGATCTGATCGCGTGGGCGCACGAACTCGGGCTCGAGCACTTCGAGATCTCCGACGGGACGATCGCGCTCGAACACGAGCGCAAGCTCGAGCTGATCGAGCGGCTGGCCCGCGAGTTCATCGTGCTCTCCGAGGTGGGCTCCAAGGACGACACGGGCGCGATCACGCCACCGTACGTGTGGGTCCAGCAGATGCGCGCCGAGCTCGGCGCCGGCGCCTGGAAGGTCATCGCCGAGGGGCGCGAGGCTGGTACCGCGGGGATCTTCCGGCCGTCGGGCGAGGTCCGCGAGGGGCTGATCGGCGAGATCGTGCACGACATCGCGCCCGCTCAGATCTTGTTTGATGCGCCGCGCAAGGATCAGCAGGTGTGGTTCGTGCGGCGATTTGGCCCCGAGGTCAACCTGAGCAACATCCCGGCCGGCGAGGTGCTCGCGCTCGAGACGCTCCGGCTCGGGCTGCGTTCGGACACGCTCGGCATCGGTGGTCAGTGAGCACGCCGGCGGGGCCTTCGCTCGATGGCGTGCTGATGGCACGCCACGGCGAGACCAACGACAACCTCCAGCCGATCCGCTTCCAGGGTTTCCGCGACACCCCGCTCAACGACACAGGCCGCGCCCAGGCGCACGAGCTGGCCGAGCGCATCGCGGCCGAGCTGGAACCGGTCAGGGCACTGTGGTCCTCTGATCTCAGCCGGGCCCGCGAGACCGCGGAGATCGTCGGCGCGAAGATCGGGCTGACCCCCCGGCTCGACCCGCGTCTGCGCGAGGCGAACCGCGGCGTGTGGGAGGGCCGACTGTTCATCGACGTCAAGCGCGAGGATCCGGTTCGGTTCGCCGACTGGATGCGTGCCGGCGCCTCGTTTCGGTTTCCCGGGGGCGAGTCGTTGCAGGAACAGCTCGATCGGGTGAGCGCCGCGCTCGAGGACATGGAGCAGGCCGGCGTGCTGCCCGCCCTGGCCGTGTGCCACGGGGGGAGCATCCGCGTGATGTTGTGCAGCCGCGATCCGCGGGGCCTCGCTGCCTTTCACGAGTTCGATGTCCCGAACGTGGCAGTCTTGAGACTGTGACCAGGCTCTCGACCGGCGCGTTCGCGGTGCTGGTCGCGGCGACGATCGCAGCGTTCTTCATCACCCAGCACCTCAAGGTGACCACCCCGCTGCTTGCGGGCACGCCTCGACCCGTCCCCGCGGTGATCGATCCGCTGCACGGCGTGCCGTGCATGCAGGGCCGCAACAGCGGCTCGACGACGATCTCGTTCTACTTGCTGCACCGCGCCGACACGGTCGACGTGTTCGTGGTCAGCGACGCGACCGGGGAGATCGTCCGGACGGTCGCCAGCGACCGCCACATGCGAAAGGGCGTCCGCAACCCCGACGGCGTGTTCCGCTGGGACGGGCGCGAGGACAACGGCCAGGTGGCGCCCGAGGGGACCTACTACTTCCGCGTCGCGCTGATCCACCAGAACCGGACGATCGACCTGTCGAACGTTCCGGTCAAGGTCAAGACGTCCCCGCCTCGTCCGGTGGTGACTCGCGTCACGCCTTCGCTCATTCCGGGTGCGCGCGGCACCAGCGTGACGATCCACTACGCCGGGAACGATAACCGCGGTGGGACGATCCGCATCTACCGGACTGACCGCCCGGGCGACCCCCTAGTCAAGAGCTTCCTGACGCCCTGGAATGGCCATACGGCGATCTGGGACGGAAAGATCAACGGTCGTCCGGCTCCGGCGGGCACTTACCTGGTCGGGCTCGACGTCACCGACGCCGCCTGTGACACGGGCCATTCCCTGGTGCGCGTTCCGCCGGCACGGGGGACGACGCCGAACGCCGGCGTGACCGTCAGCTACCTCGCCGCGCAGGCGCCACTCGACCCCGTCCCGGCCGGCTCGGACGCGGACGTGCAGGTGCGCTCGCCGGGCCTCGCGTATCACTGGGCGCTCTCGCTCGACGGCACTCGGGGATCGACGGCGTCCGGAGAATCGAGTCAGGCCACGCTGTCGGTACATCTCCCCACCGGGCGCCCGGGGCTGTACAAGCTCGCGCTTCGGTCGGCCGCGGGCACAACCACGATCCCGATCGCGGCGAGCGGCGCGCCGCGTGCCCGCGTGCTGGTCGTGCTGCCGGCGCTCACCTGGCAGGGCCTCAATCCGGTCGACGACAGCGGCAACGGCGTACCGAACACGCTCGCGAACGGCGGGCCGATCAACCTCGATCGCCCACTCGTCGATGGTCCGCCGGCAGGGATCGCCGACGAGGCGGGGCTGCTCGCGTACCTCGATGCGTCCCACCGCGCCTATGAGCTCACCACCGACCTTGGCCTGATCTCAGGCGTGGGCCCGCGTCTTCAGGGACGCGCCGCTGTGGTGCTCGCCGGGAGCGAGCGGTGGCTACCGCCGGCCGAGATGGCGGCGCTGCGGGCCTACGTGCGGGCCGGAGGAAACTTGCTGTCTCTCGGGATCGACTCGCTGCGCCGAGGCGTCACCGTCGTCGGGAACCGAGCGCTCGATCCGACACCCCCATCGGCCACCGACGCGTTGGGCGCGCGGCTGGGCGGCCTAGCTTCGAAGACCGCGGCGCCCGTGGCGGTGACGACCGACACCCTCGGCCTGTTCACAGGAGTGGTCGCGCCACTGGCGGGATTCCGCACGTACCAGCCGGTCCTGTCGGTGGCGGCGCCCGGGCGGGTTGAGTCGTCGGCCGCTCCGAGCGGCGCCAGCCCGGCGATTGTCGGATACGGCCTCGGTGACGGGGTCGTGGTCGACCTCGGCGTGCCCGGATTCGGCTCAGCGCTGCCCAACGACGCCGCGGCGCAGCAGCTGCTCGACCAGATCTGGAACGTACTATCGAAGTGATGCGTCTCCGCCATCGACTGGGGCTGCTGATCGTTGCCGGAGCGTGTGCGGCGCTCGCGTTGCCCGTCTCCCAGGCTGTGGCGGCAACGCCGACGTGCGAGGGCTCGCAGCTGAGCATGCGCGTCGTGAGCTTCGAGGACGCGAGCGGCTATCGGATCTGGCAGCTGGCGTTCAGGAACCTCGGGGGGACGTGCAGCCTCCAGGGCTTCTCGCGGGTGGAGCTGCTCGACCAAAACGGCCAGCGGATCCCCGTCGGCTTCAGGCGCGAGACCGGGTTTCCGGCGAGCGTCGTCATCCTGGAGCCCGGCCAGAGCGCGTTCGTCGCGTTCACGTACCTCGACGGCAGCCTCTGCACCATCAACAGCTTCTACGCCTATCGAGTGAGGATCGTCCTGCCGGGAACCGGCGGCGCGTTCGTGCTGAATCCGACGCCGAGAAACGGTGGCCCGATCTTCGTGTGCGCGAAGTCGAAACGCGTCTACCCGGTGACCTCGAAGCCGGGGCCGTAGACACGCGATCCGCGCGGGTCGACCGCGTTCTGCCGTCTGACTGAGTCGTACCGTTTGCCCTCGTGACCGCTTACCTGAAGCGCCTGGTGAACTCGCTGGCGGCCTATCAGGTCGCCGACGTCGTCTCGAAGTTCATCGCGGTCCTGTTGCTGCCGGTCTACACGCGGTACATCAGTCCCGCGGGGTACGGCGTCGTCGAGCTGCTCGGGAACGGCGTGATCCTGATCAGCATCCTGGTGCGCTTCGGGATGATCGAGTCGTTCCTGCGGTTCTACTACTCGGATGCCGACCAGGAGCGCAGGGACGCCCTGGCGCGGCGCGCGACGGGCTTCCTCTTTATGACCACGACGATCGCGTCGATCGTGCTCGCGGTGCTCGCCGCGCCGCTGTCGAAGATCGTGCTCGGCTACCGCGATCCGGCGATATTCCGGATCGCGGTGCTGGGCCTATGGGCGTTCACGAACCTCGAGATGGCGTACGCGCTCCTGCGCGTCGACGAGCGGCTGCGCGCGTACGCAACGGCTACGCTGATCAACGTCGGGCTCACGATCGCCGCCTCGTTGGTGCTAGTGGTCGTGCTCGGGCAGGGCGCTAAGGGGCTCCTGCTCGGCAACTACGGCGCCTCGACCGTCGTTCTGCTCGGGGTGTGGTGGACGATGCGCGACCGCCTGATGCCGCGCCATCACCCGGGAGTGGAAACGCACGGGGTGCTGTTCCGGTTCGGGCTGCCCACCGTCCCCGCCGAGGCGTCCGTGTACGCGCTCAGCATCATCGACCGCTACTACATCTTTCACCACGGCGTGAACGGTCCCACGCAGGCCGGCCTGTACTCGATCGCGGTCAAGCTCGCCGGCGCGGTCGCGTTCATCGTACGCGCGTTCCAATACGCCTGGCCGCCGCTCGCGTACTCCGTCCGCGATGATGCCGAGGCTGCACGACTGTATGGACTGGTGACCACCTACTACCTGCTCGTCAGTGGCCTGGTCGTGGCCGGCCTTGCGCTGCTCGGGCGCTGGGTCCTGCGCCTCCTGGCTGCACCCTCGTTCTTCGACGCGTACAAGGCGCTGCCGTGGGTGGCGCTCGGCTGGGCTCTGTACGGCCTGTGGGTCGTGTTCCTGGTGATCGCCGGCCGCGCCAAGGTGACCACGCGCAACTTCCCGGCGGCAATCGTCGGCCTGATCGTGAACGTGGTCATGATCGTGTTGCTGGTGCCGCCGCTGGGGATCGCCGGCGCTGGGGTGGCGCTGTGCGGGGCCTACGTGGTGATGATCGCGGTCATGCACTTCCTGACTCGCAGGGCGTTTGCCGCATCTTTCGAGTGGCTCCGGCTCGCCCAGCTCACGGTGGTGCTCGGGGGCCTGTCGGTCGCCGGCGATCTGCTCCTGCCGACGCACGGGCTGGTCGGGCTCGTGAGCCGGGCCGCGGTGTTGGCGGCGATGCCGCTGATACTGCTCGCGACCGGGTTCGCCCACGGTGCGGAGATCGAGCAGGCGCGGGTGCTGCTCGCACGCGCGAGGCGAGGGATTGCCCGTGAGCCGGCCTGAGATCAGCGTGGTGATGCCGTTCGCCGGCGACGAGTACGCCGCTCGGGAGGCGATTGACGCGCTGCTTGCCCTCGATCTGAGGGTCGGCGACGAGCTGATCCTCGCCGACAACACCGGACTGGCGGTGGCGCGAGGCGGCGTGGCGGTGATCCGAGCGCCCGGCGAGCGGTCCCCGGCGCACGCCCGCAACGTCGGTGCGGCGCACGCCCACGGCGACTGGATCCTGTTCCTCGATGCCGACTGCCGCGCGCCGCGGTGGCTGCTCGACGCGTACTTCAGGGCGCCCGTCGCCGACGACGTCGGGGCGCTGGCCGGCGAGGTCGTGCCGCTGCTCGAGGGCGACACGCTCGTGTCGCGGTACGGATCGGCGCGCAGCTTCCTGTCCCAGCAGGCGCATCTCAACCATCCGTACCGCCCGCGCGCGGTGGCGGCGAACCTGCTGGTCCGCCGTGCCGCGTTCGAGCAGATCGGCGGGTTCTACGAGGGCGTCCGGGCCGCCGAGGACACGGACTTCAGCTGGCGCCTCCAGCAGGCGGGTTGGCGGCTCGAGCTGCGACACGGCGCGGTCGTCGAACACCGCTACCGCGCGACGCTCGGCGAGCTCCGCCGCCAATGGCGTGGCTACGCGGCCGGCCGTGCCTGGCTCGCGCGCCGCTACGAGGGGTTCGAGCCCCAGCCGGCCGTCAGCCGGGCGCTCGGCCGCGCGCTCGCGCGCCCGCGCCGTTCGGGCACCTCCGCGCTGGTCCCCCGGGGCGCGCCGGCTGTCAGCGTCGGCCGGCTCGAGCGAGGCCGCTATCTCGCGCTCGATGCGCTCCTGTCGGCGGAAGAGCTGGCCGGGCTGGTGCTGTCGAACCGCCCCGTCAGTCGCCCGCGGTCCGCGGCGGACGTCGTGGTAGTGGCCGATCACTTCCCGGCCCAGGGCGATCCGCTGGTGGAATTCGCGCGTGCGCTCGACGGCGCGCGAGTGGAGGCGGCGGCCCGGCCCGAGTCGCCCGACCTCGAGGTGGCGGGAGCACTGCATATCGAATACCGCGAGGACGATGGGATCGCCGCCCGGGCGGTGGCGCTCGTCGCGCTTTTTGCACGCCATCCTCTGCGGTCAGCGGCCGACGTTGTGAGCCGACGGCCCGGCGAACCACCGCTGTCGGCGCTCGCGCCGTCGGTGCGGCGGCTCGCGCGCGATCCGCGGGCGCGGGTGCACGCGCTGGGCGGCAGCGAGACCAGGGTGACCGCGCACCGGATCGCCCGACTGGCGGGCCGGCCGCTCGACGAAGCGCCGCGGCGGCGGTGATGCGCGTACATATCGTCGATCCATCGGCATTCACGTTGCCGTATGACCACGCGCTGTCGTCGGCGCTGGCCGAGGCCGGCGCGGACGTCGAGCTGATCACCAGTCGGTTTGCGTACGGCGACGCTCCCCAGCCCGACGGCTATGTGGTGCGGGAGCTGTTCTACCGCCACGCCCGCGGGGCGGCGGGGTCGCGGGCGCGGCTCGCGGCGAAGCTCGTCGAGCACGTGCCCGACATGGTGCGCTACCGGGATGTGGCCCGATCCGCGGATGTCGTCCACTTCCAGTGGCTCGCGGTCCAGGCTGTCGATCAGTGGCTGCTCCCGCGCCGGCCGACTGTCCTGACCGCTCACGATCTGCTTCCCCGCGAGCCCCGGCGCGGCCAGCTGCGGTTCCAGCGGCGCCTGTATGACGCCGTCGATGCGGTCGTCGTGCACTCGGCGTACGGTCATGATTTGCTGGTCGGCGAGCTGGGCGTCGACGCGTCGAAGGTGCGAGTGATCCCGCACGGCGCGTTCAAGCACTTGACTCTTCAGACCGAGGAGCGGCCGTTGCCGTCCGAGTTGGCCGCGCTGCGGTCCCCGGTCGTTCTGTTCTTCGGGTTGTTGCGGCCGTACAAGGGACTGGAGGTGCTGCTCGATGCGTGGCAGGGCGTCGCGGACGCAGAGCTCTGGATCGTCGGCCGACCCCGGATGCCGATCGAGCCGCTGCGGGCGCGGGCGCCGGCAAACGTACGGTTCGTGTCGCGATACGTGTCGGACGCTGAGCTGCCGGCGTTCTTCCGGCGCGCCGACGTCGTCGTGCTCCCGTACTCGCGGACAGAGCGGTTCGACCAGTCGGGCGTGCTCGCGACCGCGCTCGCGTTCGGTAAGCCGACCGTGGTCAGCGACGTAGGCGGGTTCGGCGAGGTCGCCGCCGGCGGCGCGGCGCTTCTCGTGCCGCCCGGCGATTCCGATGCACTCCGCGACGCGGTTGAGCGGCTGCTCGGCGATCCGCAGGAGCGCGAGCGGCTTGCCTCGGGGGCGCTGGCCGCCGCGGCGGGGCCGTACTCCTGGCAGGCGGTGGCCGGGCAGACCCTTGCTCTTTACAGAGAGTTGGTTGGATAGCCGACGTGACCATCGTCGCGATCGTGTTCTGGCTGTCGATCGGCCTGATCGTTTACGCCCACGTCGGCTATCCGGTGCTGCTCGGGCTGCTCGCGGCGCTCCGCGGACGTGGCTCGACGCGGCGGGATCGCCGGGCGCCGGACGACGAGCTTCCGACCGTGTCGGTGATCGTCGCCGCGTACGCCGAGCAGGACGTGATCGCCGACCGCGTGGCGAACATCCGCGCGCTCGACTACCCGCCCCAGCTGATCGAGGTGATCGTCGCGTGCGACGGGTCGCCCGACGAGACCGCTGCGCGCGCCCGCGAGGCCGGCGCGGACATCGTGCTCGAGCTTCCGCGCGGGGGGAAGATCCGGGCCCAGGACGCCGCCGTCGAGCGCGCCCACTCGGAGATCGTGGCGTTCTCAGACGCGAACGTGACGTGGGAGCCCGATGCCCTGTGGCGCCTGGTCGCGCCGTTTGTCGACGCGAAGGTCGGCTACGTGTGCGGCGAAGTGCAGCTCGTCGACGCTCGCGGGAACAACCAGGAGGGCCTGTACTGGCGCTACGAGCTAGCGCTGCGGGCGCTCGAATCGCGGGTCCGGTCGGTGACCGGCGGCAACGGCGCGATCTACGCCACCCGGCGCGAGTCGTACTTGGTCGTTGACCCGATCATGGGCCACGACCTGTCGTTCCCGTTCAACATGGTCAAGCGAGGGTGGCTCGCGCTCGCGGTCCGCGAAGCGCAGGCGAGCGAGAAGATGGTCCCGACGATCGAGGGCGAGTTCGCCCGCAAGCGCCGGATGATGAGCCACACGTGGCCGATCGTCGTGCGTGGCGGGATGCTGTCGCCACGCGGGTACGGGCCGCTGTACGCGTTCATGATCGTCTCGCACCGGATCCTCCGCTACCTCACTCCCCTGTTCCACGTGATCGCGCTGATCGCGAACATCGCGCTGCTCGGGCAGGGGTGGGTGTACGTGGTGACGCTGGCAATTCAGGTCCTGGTCCTGGTGGCCGCCGCGCTGGCGAGCGTTCTGCCGCTCCGCCCGATGCTGATCGCTCGCTATTACGTGTTGACGACCGCGTCGCTGGCCGCGGGCCTGTGGGACTGGCTCGTCCACGGGACGCAGGCGGGCTGGGAGCCGGCGGAGGGAACGCGGTGAGGGATTCGTCGCGGGTGCTGGACCTTCTGATCGGAGGGACCGGGGCGTTGCTGACCGCCCCGCTGGTTGCGTTGTTGGCGATCGCGATCCGTCTGGAGTCGGCGGGCCACCCGGTCTACACCCAGACACGCGTCGGGCTCGACGGAGAGCTGTTTCGGATCTACAAGCTGCGGACGATGGTCCAGGGCGCCGAGTTCACCGGCGCCGGCCTGGCGATCGCCGAGGGCGACGCGCGGATCACCCGCCTCGGCAACTTCCTGCGCCGGTACTCGCTCGACGAGCTCCCGAACCTGTGGAACGTCGTGCGCGGCGAGATGTCGATCGTCGGCCCGCGACCGACGCTGGCGGTGCAGGTCGAGCAGTACACCCCGCGCCAGCGGGGCCGGCTGGCGGTCAAGCCCGGGATCACCGGCTGGGCCCAGGTCAACGGGCGCGCGTCGTTGCCGTGGTCCGAGCGAATCGAGCTCGACCTCTGGTACGTCGAGCACCGGTCGCTGTGGCTCGACCTGCGGATCCTCGCGCGGACCGTGCGGATGGTGTTCGGTGGCGAGGGCATCTACAAGGGAGAACGTGGCGGATGGACGCCTCCGACGGCGTAGCCGTACTGCTCACGGGCGTTGGCAAGCGCTACGACATCGTGTCGGCGTTCGCCCAGCACGCCACCGTGGTCGCGGCCGACCCGAATCCGCTGGCGCCGGCGCAGTACGCGGCGCACGTGCGTAGGGCCGTGCCACGGATCGACGACCCGTCGTATGTGCCGGCGCTGCGGTCGCTGTGCGACGAGTTCGGCGTGCGCGCCGTCGTGCCGTTGACCGATCTCGATCTGGAGGTTCTGGCGCGCGCGCGTCTTGCCGGCGAGCTGCCCGCGTTCGTCCCCGATCCGGAGATCGCCGCCGCCACGTTCGACAAGTACAAGACGCACCTGCTGCTCTCGCGGCTGGGGCTGCCGTCCCCGCCGACCGTGCTGCCCGGCGAGCCGGTTCCGCACTTCCCGGTCATGGTCAAGCCGCGCTGGGGGTCGGGCGCGCGTTCGATTCACCGCGCGGACGACGCGCGCGCCGCCGAGTTCTTCGTCGACTACATACGCGAGCCCGCGATGATGCAGTGGCTCATGGACGGCCCCGAGTTCTCGATAGACGTGCTGTGCGACCTGAACGGGCGCTGCCTCAACGCGATCCCCCGCACGATGATCGAGTCGCGCGGTGGCGAGTCGATCAAGGGCACGTTGATCGCCGACGGCGAGCTGATCGATCTGGGGCGCCGCGTCGCCGAGGCGCTCGGGGTGCGCGGTCCGGCCACGATCCAGGCGTTCCGCGATCGCGAGATCGGGCTGGGGATCACGGACGTGAATACCAGGTTCGGTGGCGCGTTCCCGGCGCCGATGTACGCCGCGCTGCCCGGGCGTACCTACCCGGAGCTGATCGTCCGGATGGCGTCAGGCGAGGAGATCGAACCCCACGTCGGAGAGTTCCGCGCCGGTATCACCTTCACGCGCTACTACTGGCAGCTCGAGCTCGACGAGTCGCTGGAGCCGACGGGCCGGGACATTGTCGACCCGCCTGGTCCTCCCGTGCCGCGCTGAGAGGAGGCGATGGCTGAACGGCGGGCGGCTGAGGCGGGTGTGGCGCCTGGATCAGATCGATCTCCCGCCATCGGACATGCAAATCACGACATTCGACGCGATCGCCGTTGACCGTGCCGTGCTACGCATGTGGGGCATCCGCACCACGGCACGGTCAGGCAGAAAGCGCTCGGTTGTCGTGTTACGCATGCCCGGGACCCGCCACTCGGCCGCGGGACCACGCCACCCACCCTCAGGTGCCCGCCTTTACCCGCCGCCGGCGGACTGTTGCTGGATTTCGGTCCAATATGCACCCAAATCCAGCAATCCGGGCGAGGGTCAGGCGCCGGCAGCCCGGGACCGCCGCCGCCCGCTCTTCGAGACCGCCGGCGCCACCGCGGCGCCGGTAGGCGAGTCCCAGCACTCGTCGACGAACTCGGCGATCTTCGCGGTAAGGCGGGCGGGCTTCATCCGCAGCTCGACGATCGAGTTGGCGTCGATCAGCCGGCCGTTGGGGAGCTCGGCGGCGAGCTGGTCGGCGTCGGAGAATGGGTGCACGGGGTCGCGCGGGTGCCCGATCACGAGCGTCGGCGCCTTGAACGTCTGCCGCACGCTCCGCTCGGGCGCGGTTCGCCCGAACAGGATCCCCTGGAGCACCGCGCCGCTGGGCCCGGGGTCCTGGGAGATCGCGTCCAGGAACAGCTGGCCGGCGAACGGCACCGCCTGACGGGGCACGAGCTTGGCGCCCTGCGCGAGCACCTTCATCGCCGGCTCGCCGAACGTGAGCGCGAACAGCAGAGGCGTGAACGCGGCCGCGCAGGCCGGGATCGCGTTGTCGAGCACGGGCATCTCGATCAGCATCCCGCGCAGGCGCTCGGGCGCCACCGAGGCCAGCTCGAGCGTCACGTTAGCTCCGAGTGAGGTGCCCCCCACGACCGCCTCGTCGACCCCGAGGTGGTCGAGCAAGGCGAGCGCCTGGCGCGCGAATTCCGACGTCGAGTAGCGCGTCATGTCGCGAGGCCGGTCGGAGGCCCCGTGGCCGAGGAAATCGAACGTGACGACCCGGTTCCCGTGCGAGGCAAGGTCGGTGGCCAGCGGCGTCTGCATCTTCTGCGAGAGCAGCAGCGCCGGCATCAGCACGGTGGTCCGCTTTCCCCTACCGTGAATCGTGTAGGCAAGCTTGTGGCCCCCGTAGCCGAAATACGCCATATGCTCAGGATATCCTGATCGACTGGCTAGTCAGCCAGTCGGGCGAACATGTGTACGCTTTAGGTACCGTCGAGGTCGTTTAGAGGAGGACTGTGATGCCAAAGAAGCTGCGATCGCTGGGTGGGCAGGTGGTTGCAATCAGTGGCGGGGGACGTGGGATCGGGCGTGCGACCGGGGCGGCGCTGATCGCCAAGGGCGCAAAGGTGGCGATCGGCGACGTCGACGCTCCGCTGGCCGAGCAGACGGCCGCTCAGCTCGGGTCGGGCGCGATCGGCCTGCCGCTCGACGTAACCGACAAGGCCAGCTTCACCGGGTTTCTCGACGAGGTCGAGAGCCGCCTTGGGCCGCTCGACGTGCTCGTCAACAACGCCGGGATCATGCCGATCGGGCCGTTTATCCAGGAGACCGACATCCAAGCGGAGCGCATGATCGACATCAATGTCCACGGCGTGATCCTGGGCTCGAAGCTGGCGATCGAGCGCTTCCGGCCGCGCGGGCGCGGCCACATCGTCCAGCTCGCCTCGATCGCGGGCAAGGGCGGGTTCCCAGGCGTAGCGACCTACTGTGCGTCAAAGCACGCGGTCGTCGGCCTCACGGAGGCGCTGCGCGCCGAGCTTCGCGGCAGCGGCATCGAGGTCCACCAGGTGCTTCCGATCGGCGTTAATACCGAGCTCTACTCGGGCGTCTCAGCACCGCGCGGGCTGAAGACACCCGAGCCCGAGGACGTGGCCGACGCGATCGTCGAGCTGCTCCAAACCGGCAAGTTCGAGCTCTACGTCCCCAGGGTCGTGGGCACGATCGTCCGGCTGCAGGGGCTGATGCCGCGTCGCGTCGTCGATGCCATCACCCGCCTGACCAAGGCCGACCAGCTGATGCTGACCGCCGACCCGAGCGCCCGGGCGGCCTACGACGCCCGCATGGCGCAGATGCTCGACGGCCCGGCCGTACCGGTGGCGGTACCCGACGAGCCGGAGCGAGACGCCGCGTAGTCCTCAGCGCGCGGACTGCAGCCAGTCCGCGATAAGCGACCCGATCTCCGGCCCCGCGTCTTCCTGCAGGAAGTGGCCGGCGTCCGGGATCACGTGGTCGAGCTCTCGACCGAGCGCCTCGGCGAACCGCCGGCCGGTGTCGAGCGGAAGCACGGGGTCGGAGTCAGCCCAGAGCAACAACTTGGGCCGCGCATCGGATCGGAGGGCGTTGAGCACCCGCTGCCCCGCCGCGGCCCCGGGAGCGTCGGGCGTCAAAGGCAGGAACAACGGGAACGCCCGCGCGCCCGCCTTCGATGCAGCGTTCGGGTATGGCGCGTCGTAGGCGGCGATCACCTCGTCGCCGGGATCGCTGAAGCACGCGCGTCGCACCAGCAGTCCGGTTGGGAGATCCTCGGTTCGCTCGACGAACGCCCGGAACCTCATCCAGGCCTCGCTCATCGGCTGGTGACCGGTGAACAGGCCCGTGTCGAGCACGACTATGCGAGCGATCCGGTCGGGGTTGTCGGCCGCCACGCGTAGCCCGATCGGGCCGCCCCAGTCATGCACGACGACCGTGGCGTCGCGCAGGTCGAGCTCGTCCACGAGCGCGGCGATGCTCGCCGTGTGCGTGTCGTAGCTGTACCAGTCGATATCGACCGGCTTGTCCGAGCGGCCGAATCCCGCGAGGTCCGGCGCGATGCACCGATACCCCGCGTCCCGGATCCCCGGGATCACGTGACGCCACAGGAACGACCAGGTCGGCTCGCCGTGCAGGAACAACACCGGCGGACCGTCGCCGACGTCCACGTGCGCGAGCCGGAACCCGTCGAACTGACGGTAGGACGACTCGAACGGGAAGTCGGGCAACCCCGCGAGCAGCTCGTCCGGGGTGCGGATCGCGTCGGTCATCGCTTCGCCGGCGCGTTGCGCTTGAGCCACCCGGAGATCAGCCGGCCGATCTGCGCCCCCGCGTCCTCCTGGAGGTAGTGGCCGACGCCCCGGATCACGTGGTCGACCTCGGCGCCGATCGCGCGCGCGAATCGCCAGCCACTCTCGAGCGGCAGGATCGGGTCACCCTCGCCCCAGATGATCAGCTTGGGCCGCGGGTCCGTGCCGAGCTTGTCGAGCACGTACTGGCCTGTGGCGGCGCCGGTCATCTGAGGGGTCGTTGGGAGAATCAGTGGAAACGCTCGCGCGCCGGCCTTCGACGCCGGGTTCGGGAACGGCCGCTCGTAGGCGGAGATCACGCTCGGGGCCAGCGGAACCTTGCACCCGGCGCGGATCAGGAACGATATAGGGAGGTCCTCGCTGCGCTGCGCGAGCTCGCGGAAGGCAAGCCAGGCGTCGGTCATCTTCTGATAGCCGGTGAACAGGCCCGTGTCGAGCACGACCATCCGCCCGACCACGTCCGGCTGCTCGACCGCGACCCGCAGGCCGATCGGGCCGCCCCAGTCGTGGACGACAATTGTCGCGTCACGGAGCTTCAGCTCGGAGAAGAGGGTCGCCACGCTGTCCGTGTGCCGGTCGTATGTGTACCACTCGATGTCGATTGGCTTGTCCGAGCGCCCGAAGCCGGGCAGGTCCGGCGCGATGCAGCGGTAGCCGGCGTCGCGGACGGGTGGGATGACCTTGCGCCAAACGAACGACCACGTCGGCTCGCCGTGGATGAACACCACCGGCGGTCCCTTGCCCTCGTCGATGTGCGCCAGGCGCAGCCCGTCGTACTTACGGTATTTCGGCTTGAACGGGAAGTCCGGAACCCGGGCGAGCAGGTCGTCGGGGGTGCGCAGGATGGCCGGCATGGTGGCGTGAAACTACCCGCTCAGAGCAGCAATTATGGGCCGTGCACGAGGACCTGCGACGCGCCGGACGCCACCGTGACCTCGATCACGGACGGAAACCGCTGCCAGGCGATCACGTTCAGCGCCTGCAGCCGATCGAGCATGGCCTGGAACGCGTCCGCCTGGGCGGGCTTCACGTAGCGGCGGGCGATCGTGAACGACCAGCCTGCGGCGGCCGGCGGATCGGCGACGCCGAGTAGTTGCTGGTAGCGCTCGTCGCTGACCGCAGCCGTCACGATCAGCGGGGTCGCGCCGCCCGACAGCGCGCGCACGCGGGCGGCAAGCTCGATCAGCAGGTCGAGCGCCGGCCCACGCAGTCCCCGGTACAGCGCCGGCGTGACCTTGAGTTGCGACGCGAGCGACCCGATCCCTGGGTCGTACGCCAGACCCAGCGCGCGCGTATTCGAGGGCAGCGGCAAGATCGTGCGCGCCGCGTAGGCATTGTCTAGAGCGTCCGGGGTCGCGAAGGGGCCGACCTGGGACGGCGGGTGCAGGACGTACGCCGCGGAATCGACGTCGGTCTGGAGCGTGCTCAGTGAGTTCAGTTGCGCGCGGTCGGTCCGGTATAGGCGCATGATCTGCTCCGCCCCGAGCAGGCGCCAGTAGTACAGCGAGGAGTCGTCGCCAAACCCCGAGATCAGGTTGTAGGCGCTCGTGTGGTGGTCGGGCGCCGTGTCGAAGTACAGCTGCACGTACGGCACGGGCTTGCCGCCGTCGTAGTCGTTCAGCACGTCCTGCAAATTGCCGATCCCCATGTGGTACGACTCGACCGCCAGGTCCTCGCGGCCGAAGTGCTGCTCGGCGATCTCGAGATAGCGGACGGTCGCGGCGAGTGCCTTGCGTGGGTCGAAGCGGTCGTCGATCGCCGCGCGCTGCCCCTCCAGGCGCGCGGCCAATCCCAGCTTCCCGTTCCCGGCGGCGGTGTCGATCTTCGCTGTCAGCTTGCGGCTGCGCGCCAGGTTGATGTGCATGCCGAGCAGCGACTGGCCGGTCGAGGCGAGGATCTGCGTGAGCCCGGAGGCGTCAGCCGGATCGAGTCCGGCGATCACGTTGGGACGGCCGGCGCTCTCGACGAAAACGAGCGCCTCGAGAATGTTCGGGTCGATGTTGGTCCCCGCGACGGCGCGGTCGATCAGCCCTCGCCACGCCGCCACTCGCGCTGCCGTGGCGAGCGCGCCGCCGGGGCTCTTGGTGAACAGGACGTGCTCGCTGCCGGCGACCGCCCGCGCGACGAAATCGCCCTCGCGACTCGGCACGTACGCGAACGGATCGCCGGGCTTCGCGGGCTGGCCAATCCCGGGAAGCGGGAGCGGGGGCCGCGCGCTCTTCCCGCCCGAGGTGGCGAGCGCGATCGCGGCGGTGATCAGCGCGACGAGTAGGACGCCCGCGATCGCGAGGCGTCTCCGACCGGCCGACTTGCGCCGGGAACGCACGGCCTCATGAGCCGTGGTAGACGAGGTTCATCTTGCTGCACGCGGCCTGGTGAGCCGGGTCAACGTGGCTCGGGAACACCTTCCAGCCCGCGCCGGCGATCGGGTAGATGTTGACCAGCGGGTGCGGGTGCGCCTTCAGGTACCCAGGGCTCACGTAGAGGACGCCGGTCTTCACGCCCGCGTACCACGCGAACTGGCTCTGGTATCCGATCGGGATGTTCGGCTGTCCGCAGGCGAACATGTTCGAGACCCCGAGCGTCTTGACCACGCCCGACAGCCGCCCGATCAGCACCGTCCGGGCTCGCTCGTGCCGGAGATCGACGCGCTCGAGTCGCTCCTGCCGGTGCGCGGCCGGGAGCATCGAGCCCGAGACCACGAGGACGGCCAGGACCGTGCCCCAAGTGCCGACAAGCGTGGCGAGCCGCGGCGCGCCCGCGAACAACCGCCGGACCAGCCCGGCGAGCAGCGCCGGGAGCTCGTGGACGATCCGCCCGATAAAGATCGCGGCGAGGATCCCGATGACGGCGCCGGCCTCGAACATGTACCGCGGCACGGCCGGGAAGCCGTGGAGCGCGAACGCGATCTCGATCAGAACCCACAAGAGCGCTCCCGCCGTCAGCACCAGGATCGCGATCCGCCTGCGCCAGATCGCCCACGCCACCGTCAGTAGCGCCAACAGCCAGATCGTGTTCGGGAGCAGTTCGTGGAAGCGGTCGATCGTGCCGGTGATCTTGTTGCCGTGAATCGCCCGCGGCGAGTTCTCGGCGATGTTGCCGGCGGTGAGGAAGCTCTTGGACGACAGGCCGGGGATCCCGAACCACAGGAACGCCAGCCCCGCCAGCGAGCCGTACAACCACCACCGATAGGACGGGACCTTCCACCACAGCCACACGCCGGCCAGCCCATAGAACGGCCACACCTCGGGACGTCCCAGCGCGCCCAGCCACCAGATCCAGAACGCGGCCTTGTGGTGACCTCCGAGATGCAGGTCGATCGCCAGCAGGCACAGCGACACGATCATCGTGTCGGACTCCGCGCTGAGGATGTAGTGCACGTAGCTGTAGTTGCCGACCGGGTCCTGCATCGCCAGCAGGAATCCGGCCGCGAACAGCCCGGCCACATACGACGCGTAGCGGCGCTCGGGCCGCGAGTACGTCAGCCGGAACGCGATCCTCCAGGCGAAGATCATCCCGCTCAGCGAGATCGCGACCGAGGTCACCATCCACAGCCACAGCGCGTAGCGGCCAAACAGCGCGTAAGGGACCGTGAACAGGTACGGGAGGGGCTTCCACGACGGCGCCCCGTTCGTGTCGAGCTTCAGGTGGATCGTCAGCTTGCCCCACACGAGCCACCCGTACGGGTCATAGCCCGGGCGCGTGCGGGCGTAGAGGACGATCGCGAGCGACACCAGCAGCAGCCCGGCGGCCGTCAGCACCCACCGCCAGCGATAGGCGAGCTCGCGCCAATCGACGTCGTGCCCGCGCCCCGCGTCGCGCGTCGGGCGATCAGGAGCTTCGATCGTTGGGGCGTCTAGGGTCTGCTCGGACACGGGGGCGGCGGGGGACGGTAGCAGCAGGGTTTGGGGCCTCGCTGCGCTCGGCGTCCGTGGGGCCGGGAGGCCCCATCCGGACAGGGTACGCATCCATGCAGTCGAAAGTGACCGGACGGGGTACCTGGCCCCAAGGATGCCGCGAAGCGAGGGCGGATGGGGCCCAAATTCAATTAGCGTCCTCTAATCTCTGCCCGCCGGCGGCGAGGAGCCGCGACTGGCCTCTTACGTCTCGCGTACGGCTCGTCGGCTATCCTCCTGCGCTCGCGGGTCAAGTCATGCCTGGAACTTGGCCTATTGACGCGCCGTCCAGCAGGGTAATGGGCGCTCAACATCCCCCAGTCGAAAGCCGGGCATTGGAGCTCCTACATGCGAATCTTGGTTCTTGGCGGTGACGGATACCTCGGGTGGCCGACCGCGCTGCACCTCTCGGCCCTCGGGCACGACGTAGCGGTCAACGACAACTTTGCGCGTCGCGGCTATGACGAGGAGATGGGCGTCGAGAGCCTCGTGCCGATCTCCACGCTCGAGGAGCGGATCGCGGCGTGGACCGAGGTCGGCGAAAAGACGATCAAGAGCTACGTCGGCGACCTGTGCGACGCGCCCTTCGTGCATGAGATGGTCGGCGACTTCCGGCCGGACACGATCGTCCACTTCGGCGAGCAGCGCGCGGCGCCGTACTCGATGATCGATCAGGCCCACTGCATCTACACGCAGACGAACAACATCGTCGGCAACCTCAACGTGATGTACGCGATCGCCGACATCGATCGCGACATCCACCTGGTCAAGCTCGGGACGATGGGCGAGTACGGGACGCCCAACATCGACATCGAGGAGGGCTGGCTCGAGGTCGAGCACAACGGCCGGAAGGACCGCGTGCTGTACCCGAAGCGGCCGGGCTCCTTCTACCACCTCTCGAAGGTGCATGACAGCCACAACATCGAGTTCGGGTGTCGCATCTGGGGGCTCCGCGCCACCGACCTCAACCAGGGTGTCGTGTACGGCGCGGACACCGAGCAGACCAAACTCGACCCGCGGCTCGCGACCCGGTTCGATTACGACGGTGTGTTCGGCACCGTGCTGAACCGGATGGTGATCCAGGCGGTGCTCGGCCATCCGCTGACCGTGTACGGCAACGGCTCGCAGACCCGCGGCCTGATCAACATCGTCGACACCGTCGAATGCATTCGTCTCGCCTCGGAGTACCCGGCGGAGCGCGGCGAGTTCCGCGTGTTCAACCAGTTCACCGAGCACCTCTCGGTTCGTCAGATCGCCGAGACGATTGCCGAGGAGTTCCCCGGCGAGGCCACGATCGAGCAGGTCGACAACCCGCGGGTCGAGGCCGAGAATCACTACTACAACGCCAAGCACACGGCGCTCGTGGACCTCGGGCTCAAGCCGACACTGCTGTCGAATACGCTGATCGACCACCTGTTCGAGGTAGTCGAGCGCCACCGGGACCGCGTCGACCTCGCCGCGATCATGCCGACGGTGAGCTGGCGCGCCACCAACAGCGAGCTGCCCGAGACGTCCAGCGCGCTGGCCCAGACGTGAGCGACTCCGGGCTCGCCGGGCGCCGCGTCCTCGTGACGGGCGGCTCGGGCTTCATCGGGCGCCACGCGGTAGCCGAGCTGTCGGCCGCGGGCGCGCACGTCCGTGTGATCGACCTCAAGCCGCACCCAGATCCCGATGTCGATGTGGTCGTAGGCGACATCGCCGACCTCGACGCGGTCGAGGCCGCATTTGCGGGCGGGATCGACTCGGTCGTTCACCTCGCGGCGGTGACGTCGGTGTTGCGCTCACTCGAGCAGCCCGATCTGACCTTCACCACCAACGTCGCGGGCACGCACGCGCTCCTCGAGGCGGCGCGGGCGGCGGGCGCGGGGTCGCTCGTGTTCGCGTCGACCAACGCCGTCACGGGGCCAATGGAGGCGCCCGCGATCACCGAGGCCGCGACGCTCAAGCCGCTGACGCCGTACGGCGCAACCAAGGCGGCCGGCGAGATGCTGATGTCCGCCTACACCGCGTCGTACGGGTTGCGGTGCGCGTGCCTGCGGCTGACCAACGTGTACGGGCCCGGGATGCAGGCGAAGGACAGCATCGTGGCCCGGCTGATGCGCGCGATCCGGCTCGGGCGGACGTTCGAGATCTACGGTGACGGCCGCCAGGTGCGCGACTATGTCCACGTGAGCGACGTGATCGCCGCCGTGAAGCTCGGCCTTGAGCACGAGGACTGGACGGGCCCAGTCGTGATCGGGTCCGGGACCTCGCTGTCGGTACTCGAGGTCGTGGACGCCGTGCGCGAGGTATCCGGGGCTTCGTTTGATGTCGTGCATGGACCGGCCCGGCCGGGCGAGATGCCGGCCGTGATCGTCGATCCGAGCCGGGCCCGCGCCGCTGGATGGTCACCCGAGTTCGACTTCGAGTCGGGCCTGCGAGGCGTGTGGAAGGAATGGTCGGTTGCTGATGTCGACGCGATCGCCGCCGGCGCGCCGGCCGCTCCGGTGACCGCCGGGGGTGGCCGATGACCGCGATCGGCGGCTCTGCGCAGGCCGCGCGGAAGGGCGGCTTTGATTTGCAAACGGCGCTCGAGGAGCTCGACCCAGTCGAGCGGGGCGCGGCGACCGCGTTCCTGTCCACGCACGCGGCCGGGCTGGGCGCGCCGCTCGCGATCGTGATCCCCGCCTATAACGAGGAGCCGACCGTCGCCGGCGTGATCGAGGAGATCCCCAGCGAGGCCGCGGGGATGAAGCTCGAGGTGATCGTGGTTGTCGACGGCGCGCGCGACGCGACGGCCTCCAAGGCGTCCGGCGCGGGTGCACTCGTATGCGACGTACCGGTCAACCGAGGCCAGGGCGCGGCGCTCAAGCTCGGCTACTGGCTCGCGCGGGCGCGCGGCGCGAAGGTGATCGCGACGATCGACGCCGACGGCCAGTACGAGCCCGAGGAACTGGGCCGCGTCGCCGAGCCGATCCTCGCAAACAAGGCCGACTTCGTCTCGGGCTCCCGGCGGCTCGGCGCCGAGCTGACGACCGACCGCACGCGTCACCTGGGCGTGCTCGTATTTGGCGCGATGATCAGCGTGCTGGTCCGCCACCGGATCACCGATCCGGCCTGCGGGATCCGCGCGATGCGCGCCGAGGTGACCGCGGACGTTGTGCTCGAGCAGCCGCAGTACCAGGCGTCCGAGTTGATGATCAGCGCGGCCCTGCACGGCTACCGCCTGGCCGAGGTACCGACGACGATGCGCGACCGTGGCGTGCACGCCACCGGCACGAAGAAGGGCGGGAACTTCGGCTACGGCGTGCGGTTCGCGCGCGCCGCGCTGCGCACCTGGATGCGCGACCGCAAGGCAGCGCGGACCCGGCTGCGGCCCGAGAAGATCCAGACCTCGTAGACCGCGAACCGGGCGGCGAACAGGATCGCGAACACCGCGAGGTAGGACGCGGTCACGAGCAGGACCCGGATGCCGTGGTGGGCGGGAATGCTCTGCACCTGGCGCGAGGTCCAGCCGGTGGCCTCGGCGGTGATGAACAGCGTTGCGAGCGACACCAGCACGTAGGCGACGATCTCGCGCCCGAACGCGACGCGGCCCTCGACCCGCCACGCCCACCGGCGGTTCAGGATCCAGTTGGGGATCGCGCCGGCGACGAATGCCACCACCGAGCACGTGGTCGTGCCGACGCCCGAGACGTACAGCATCGCGAACACAATCGCGCTCGTTCCGGCAGCCACAACCGAGCCCAGCGTGTAGCGCGTGATGCGTGCGCTTAGCGGCGACTGGGTGATCCGGCGGCCAATGGGGGAGTTGGCCATTCTCACGCCGAGCGGAGAATTCCGCAGCGCGTGGTAGTGCTTGGTTAACACCGAACAGCGATCGTAGCGTTTTGTGGCGTCAGGTGGGCGTAAGAGGCCCGGATTAGGACCCACCCGCCGGTCGCCGACTGCGTCGATACCGTCCGGCACGTGCGATTTCAGACCGCCGCGGACCCTCTCGTGCTCGATGACGACATCGTCGTGGCCGGGAACAACGTGGCGGTTCTCAACGGGCTCCCCGAGGGGGCGTTCGATCTAATCTACATGGACCCGCCGTTCAACACCGGTCGCGCCCAGGCACGGAGGTCTTTGAACGTGGTGGCGGATATCGACGGGGACCGGGTGGGTTTTGGGGGCCGGCGGTACCGGTCGACGCTGCTGCAGACGCTGAGCTACGACGATTCGTTCGGGGATTACATGGGTTTCCTGGAGCCGCGGCTTGCGCGAGCCCGGGCGCTGCTCGCTCCCCACGGAACGCTGTATTTCCACATCGACTATCGCGAGGCTCACTACTGCAAGCTGTTGCTCGACGAGCTGTTCGGCCGGGATGCGTTCTTGAACGAGCTCATCTGGAGCTATGACTACGGCGCGAAGCCGCGGCGGCGCTGGCCCGCCAAGCACGACACGATCCTCGTGTACGTGCGGACGACGGGGTCTCATTGGTTCGATGCGGACGCGGTCGAGCGCGAGCCGTACATGGCGCCGGGTCTCGTGAGCGCGGAGAAGGCGGCGCGCGGAAAGCGGCCGACCGACGTCTGGTTTCACACGATCGTCCCGACCAACGGCCGCGAGAAGACCGGCTATCCGACCCAGAAGCCCGAGGGCGTGCTCAGGCGGATGGTGGCGGCGTCGTCGCGACCGGGCGGGTGGTGTCTGGATCCTTTCGCGGGCTCGGGGACGCTCGGCGCGGTGTGCCGGGAGCTCGGCCGCCGGTTCGTGCTCGTCGACTCGAGCCCGGTCGCGATCGACGTGATGCGCGCTCGGCTACTCGGTGGTGCCGCGGACGAGCGGGACGAACTGGACCGCCTCGAGCTGCCGGCGGATTAGCCGATCGCCGCTCCGCCGGGTAAGGAGTAGATGCTGCTGCTTAGACCCGACCGGGGCGACGAGTCGGCCTCCGTCCGCTAGCTGCCGCTCGAGCGCGAACGGCTCCGCGTCGCCGGTCGCCGCGGCCACGTTGATGGCGTCGAACGGGGCCGCGCTCGGCAGGCCGTCCCAGCCGTCCCCGACCACGAACGTGACGTTGTCGATCCCGAGATCGCGGATCGCCCGCTCGGCGTCCACGCTCAGCTGTCGGTGGCGCTCGATCGTGAACACGTGGTCGACCAGGAGTGACAGCAGCGCGGCGTGATATCCGGAGCCGGTCCCGACATCGAGGACACGGTCGGTGGGGGTGAGCTTCAGCGCCTCGAGCATGCGTGCGACAACGAGCGGTTGGGAGATCGTCTGACCGCTGCCGATCGGAAGCGCGACGTTCGCGTACGCGCGGTCGCGCTGGTCGGCGGGGACGAACCGCTCCCGCGGAATGCTCGCCAGGGCGGCCAGCACACGCTCGTCGCCGATCACCGGCCGGAGCTGGTGTGCCAACTCGGCAGCTTGGCGAGGGGACATCAGGAATCCTCCGCGTCGGCGTCGAGCCATTTGTCGAAGAACTCTTCCGCGTCGAGGCTCGCGAGGTCGACGCGCAGGAGCTTCAGCAGCTTCGAAGCCTGCTTGGGCTCGACGTCCCAATACAGAATCACCTCGCCGTCATCAACCGAGACGACCTCGATCCGGTCGGTCCGATCCGGGTCGGACAGGAACGCGGGCTCCCGGCCCTCCCGCGAGACGATCAGGTGGTAGAGGCGGTTGGCCTTCATCGCGCGCCTGCCAGCGCCATCGCCTCGAGGCCTTCATAGGTACGGTCGCCCATCTGGATCGCGGGCAGCGTCGTCACGCCGGCTGCTCGTGCCCGCTCGTTCGCGGTCGTGAGTGCGTCCGCGGTCGATCGGAGTCCGATGCCCTTCGTGAGCGCCACCGGGTGCATCTCGCATGCGGCGCCCGCGATCAGCACGGTGTTCTCGTCGCCGATGTCGCGGCCGCCGGCAAAGGTTTGCCGGAACGCGGCGAGAGAGAACGCGACCCCACGGCCGACCTTCTTGGCGTACGTGGCGGCGAGCATCGCCTGCGCGCTGTCGGGCGGCCAGCTTCTCGGCCATCGCAGTGCCTGCAGCCCGAGCGCTGCCGCCAATCGCTCGACCCCATCGCGGTCGCGACTCAATTGCTGCCCTAGCTGCGACGCGAGCACCGGCTCCCATTCCGGCACCACCGGCAACGTCGACATGATCGTTTCGCCGACGACGTAGCACTGCGGGCTGCCGAGGTCGTAGTAGAAGACGGGCTGCTGCGGTACAGCCACTACCCGTGAATCAACCAGCCGTCGGCCGCCCGGCCGGCTTCCATGACCGCTTCCGACAACGTCGGATGGCCGTGGATGATGCGTGCGACCTCTGGATAGCCGCCCTCGAGCGCCCGCACGTTGACGAGCTCCTGGATCAGCTCGGTGGCCTTGGTCCCGACGATGTGCCCGCCGAGCAGCTCGCCGTACTTCTTCTCGCCGACGATCTTGACCAGGCCGGTGCGGTCGCCGTAGACGGTGCCCGCCCCGACCGCCCCGTACTGGAGCTTGCCCACGACCACGTCGTAGCCCTGCTCGCTGGCTTGCGCTTCGGTCAGCCCGAAGCTGCCGACGTTCGGGGTGCAGAAGGTCGCGCGCGGAATGTCGACGTACTCGATCGGGTGCGTCTCGAGCCCCGCCGCGTCCTCGACCGCGATCACGCCCTCGTCGGACGCCTTATGGGCGAGCGCCGGCCCGCGGACGAGGTCGCCGATCGCGTAGACGCCCTGCACGTTCGTGCGCATCGCGCCGTCGACCTCGATCAGCCCGCCCTCGCCGAGCTTGACGCCGACCTTTTCGAGACCCAGGGCTTCGATGTCGGGGCCCCGGCCCGCGGCGATCACGAGCCACTCGACCTCGCGTGGCTCGCCCGCGTGCGTGAACTTGCACACCGACTCGGTGGTCTCGATGTTCTCGACGAACGTGCCCGTATGGATCGACATCCCCTGGCGCTTGAGCCCGCGCTCCACGACCTTCGAGATGTCGGCGTCCTCGGTCGGCAGCACCCGGTCGAGCGCCTCGTACAGGAGCACCTCGGACCCGAGCCGGGCGTACGCCGAGGCGATCTCGGCGCCCGACGCGCCGGCGCCCACCACCGCAAGCGTCTTCGGCAGCTCCTGCAGCGCCCACGCCTCCTCGGTGCCGATGACTCGCCCTCCGAACTGCGTCCCCGGGATCGGCTTCTTCACCGACCCGGTGGCGAGGATGATCGTCTTGGCGGTGATCTGGCTGCCGCCGACCGTGACCGCGCCGGCGCCGGCAAGCGTGCCCTCGCCCTCGATCAGCTCGATCCCGTTCTTCTTGAACAGGCCCGAGACGCCACCCGTCAGCGTCTTGATCACCTTCTGCCGGCGCGCGCTGACCCCGGCGAAGTCGACCTCGGGCTCCGGGACCTTGATCCCGAACTCGTCCGCCTCGCGGATCTCGCTGAGGACGTCCGCGACGCGGAGCACGGCCTTGGCGGGGATGCAGGCGTAGTTCAAGCAGCGGCCGCCGACCTCGTCCTTCTCGACCACCGCGGTCTTCATGCCGAGCTGGGCAGCGCGGATCGCGGCGACGTAGCCGCCGGGCCCGGAGCCGATCACAACGCAGTCATAAGAGGACTCTGGCATCGCGGCCGGAGACTATAGAAGGGTGCTGGACCAGAGCCGTGCGCGCCGCCACCTGTACAAGGCCCGAAACTCGGCTCGCATCCCCTACTCCTGGGACATAAGCATGCCCCAGCTGCTTACGTCCCGGGAGCGGGATCGGTTGAGGGAGCTTGCGGGCGTTAACCAGGGCGACCTGGGTGCTTCGGCATCTGGATCCGGCTGAGGACCCGGACGAGCTTGTAGAACAGCCAACCGCCGCCACCAACGACCACGACGGAGGCGACGACCGCGAGCAGGTTCGCGGCGCGCAGCCCGAGCAGCGAGAAGAACAGGACCACGAACGCCAGGATCGCCTGGAAGCCCAGCACCGCCCAGTAGCGCTTCTGCCACATCCCGACAGCGCACACCAGCATCAGCGCCGAGAACACGATCACCCCGCCGGCGCCGGCGCGCGCCCCACCGACCTTGAACGAGCCGGTGATGAGCACCGTGATCAGGTCGCCGAGGCCGATCAGCGCCGCGATCAGGACCGCGATCTTGAGCGACCAGGGCCGCTCGCCGGGCTCAAGCGGGGTCAGTGTGGCCCTGACCGCCGCGTTCCGCGCCTCCGACCGGCTCCGCGTCGTCGCCCGTTCGGTGGCGGCGGTCGGGTCGTCCTGAGGCGGGCGTGGCGCGGTCGCGACCGGCGCGGCCGCGGGTTGCCGGCGCCGTCCGCGCTTGCGGCTGACACGTTCAGCCAACGTGCACCTCGCCGGTGATCGCGGCGCGCAAGGCCCGCGCGGCGAGCTCCACGTCGTCGGCCTCGGTCAGCGCTCGGACGACCGCGATCCGCGTCGCCCCAGCCTCGCGCACGGCGTGCACGTTCGCGGGCGAGATGCCGCCGATCGCGAAGAACGGGACGGTGGCGTGCGCCGCCGCGTAGCGGACCAGCTCGAGCCCGACCGCTGGCCGCCCAGGCTTGGTCGGCGTCGCGTGGACCGGGCCGACGCCGATGTAGTCGACGCCCGCGCCGGGCACGGCGTGGATCTGGGAAGGACTGTGGGTCGACAGCCCGATGATGCGCTCGGGGCCGACGATCGTCCGGGCGTCCGCCACCGAGGCATCGTCCTGGCCGACGTGGACGCCGTCCGCGCCGGCGGCCTCCACCAGGTCGGGCCGGTCGTTGAGGATGAACAGCGCACCATGCTCGGCCGCGGCGGTGGCGAAGCGGCGCCCGGCGGCCACGATCTCGTCGTCGTCGGCGCTCTTGATGCGCAGCTGTATGAGGTCGACGCCGCCGGCGAGCGCGCCGGCGAGGAACTCGTCCGGTCGCTCGTCGCACACCAGGTACAGGCGCGCCGACCGCAGGCGTCCGTGGCGATTTGTCACGAATTCCAAGTGTGGCAGGAGAGATGAGGTCCGCCCCCCATTGCCTGCGGTTCCCCGGCGCGGGATCGTCGGATCCATCGCGATCAACGAGCCACCGGAGGGGGCATCCTCAGATGACAACCACAGCGCGAGCAGTCGATAGCCGAGAACTGGTCAGGCGCAGCTTTCGCGCCATCGAGCAGCCTGGATCGGAAGATCCGGCGGACCTCGCGGACCCGGATTTTCGGAATTGGGAGGCCGTCGGACCGGCCGCAGATGTGCGCGGGCCCGAGGCCTTCACCGCCGCCATCGAGATGCTGAACCACGCGTTCTCGGAGCTTCGCTACGAGGTCCTGGCGCTGATTGCCGAACGTGATCTGGTGGCGGTAAGAACGCTGATGCATGGAGTGCACACCGGCCCGATACGGGAACTGCCGCCCACCCGCAGGCCGTTCGCGCAGAGTCAGTCGCATTGGTTCCGGATCGTCGACGGACTCATCGGGGAACATTGGGCGACGCGCGACGACCTCGGCTTCCTGCACCAGATTGGACTCGCCCCGGGCGCCCGCGTGGGAGTTCAGACGAGTGACTAGAGCGATGCAGTTCGCGGCGCCGGCCGAGCACTACGACCGCTTCATGGGGCGGTACGTCCCGACGCTCGCGGTCGCGCTCGCCGACGCCGCCGGCGTCAAGGCGGGGATGCGGGTCCTCGACGTTGGTTGCGGGCCCGGCGGCCTGACGCGCGAGCTGGTGACTCGGGTCGGGGCCGACAATGTCGCGGCGATCGACCCGGCACCGCAGTTCGCGGCCGCGTGTCGCGAGCGCAATCCGGGTGCCGACGTCCGCGAGGGAGTCGCGGAGGCGCTGCCCTGGACCGATGCAGAGTTCGACGTGACGCTGTCGTCGCTCGTGATCGGCTTCATGCGCGACCCCGACCTTGGGGTGCGCGAGATGAAGCGCGTCACGCGGCGGGGCGGTGTTGTGGCCACCTGCATGTGGGACATCGCAGGCGGTGGGATGACGATGCTGCGGTTGTTCTGGGGGGTGGTGCGCGAGATCGACCCGGACGCCCGAGGCGAGCAGGCGATGGTCGGCACCGCCGCCGGCGACATCGTGGAGCGCTTCAGGCGAGCCGGTCTCGAGGACGTGACCGGCCCGGCGCTCACCGCCCGCGCCGACTACGCCGGCTTCGACGAGTTCTGGGAGCCGTTCACGCTCGGGGTCGGGCCGGCGGGCCAGTATCTGCGCGCGCTGTCGAACGACCGGCGGGAGGTCGTGCGCGAGGCGTGCCGGGCCGTTGTTCCCGACGAGCCGTTCACGCTCGAGGCCCGCGCCTGGTGCGGGGTGGGCGTCGTCCAGTCTTAGGACCAATTGTCGATTGGATCCAGCGACATCCACGCTCATCATTGGTGCGATGAGTGTGTTCAACGAAGCCGAGCTGAAGTACATGACGGGCGGCCGGCAACTCGGGCGGCTTGCGACGGTCGGTGCGGACGGCACGCCGCACGTGGTTCCGGTCGGGTGGATCTACAACGCGGTGCGCGAGACGATCGACATCTCCGGCATCGATCTCGAGCGGTCCAAGAAGTACCGCGACGTCGCCCGCAGCGGCCGCGCCGCGATCGTGATCGACGACCTGGCGAGTGTGGACCCGTGGCGGCCGCGCGGTGTCGAGGTGCGCGGGCGGGCCGAGGCGATCCCGTTGCCGACGCCGCTGATCCGCATCCATCCGGAGCGGATCGTGAGTTGGGGACTGGAAGGGGCCCGCAGCGCGCGCACGGTGGCGGCGTAGGCAGGTCGCGGCGCGCACGGTGGCGAGCCAGGCGGGCCACACCCCCGCGCTAGGATTGACCAAACGGGAGCCCTACCACTGGGCTGAGAGGGCGGGCGTGGGCTCGCCGACCGTCTGAACCTGAACCGGATAATGCCGGCGCAGGGAGTCGCACACGTTGCCGAATCGCTCAACCTCATCCGATGTCGTCGTTGTAGGCGCCGGTGCCGTCGGCCTCGCCGTCGCGTGGCGCGCCGCGCAGCGCGGTCTGCGCGTGACCGTCCTCGAGCGCGCCGACAGACCCGGGGCCGGCACCTCCGCGGTAGCGGCAGGCATGCTCGCGCCGATCTCCGAGACGATCGCGACCGAGCTGCCGCTGATGCGGCTCGGGCTGGCGAGCGTCGAGGTGTATCCGGACTTCGTCGAGGAGCTGGGTGATGCCTCCGGCGTGGATCCCGGCTACCTGCGGTGCGGGACCCTGCTCGCCGCGCGCGACGGCGACGAGGCCGAGGCGCTCGGGCGTGAGCTCGAGCTGAGGCAGTCGCTCGGGCTCGCCGTCCACCGGCTCCGCTCGAGCGAGGCGCGCCGGCTCGAGCCGGCGCTTGCCCCGGCGCTCCGTCTCGCGCTCGAGATCCCCGACGATCACGCGATCGACCCGCGCAAGCTCACCGCGGCGCTGGCCAGGGCGCTGACCACCGCCGGCGGCAAGCTTCGAACCGGCGCCACGGTCGGCGAGGTGACCGTGAGCGCCGGCCGTATCGCGGGCGTACGGCTGGCGGACGGCGAGGACCTTGCGGCCGAGCACGTGGTGGTGGCGGCCGGGGCGTGGACGGAGGCGCTGCGCGGCCTGCCGGCGGAGGCGGGTGTCCCGATCCACCCCGTCAAGGGCCAGATCCTTCGCCTGCACGATCCCGCCGGCCCGGGGCTGCTCACGCGGGTGCTCCGGATGACCGGCGGCTACCTGGTGCCGCGCGGCGACGGTCGTTACGTGCTCGGCGCGACGATGGAGGAGCGCGGCTTCGACACGACCGTGACCGCGGGCGGCGCGTTCGAGCTACTGCGCGACGCGTTCGAGTTGCTGCCGTCGGTCACCGAGCTCGTGATCGACGAGCTGTCGGCGGGACTGCGGCCGGCCACGCCCGACAACGCGCCCGCGATCGGCCCGGGGTCGATCCCCGGGCTGCACTGGGCCGTCGGTCACTACCGCCATGGGATCCTGCTCACGCCGATCACGGCGGAACTAGTGGTCGGGGCGCTGGCGGATGAGCGCACGATCCCGGACGAATTCGCCCCGGCCCGGTTTGCCGGCGTCCCGGCGGTGGCCGCGTGACCGTGAACGTGATGATCAACGGCGATCGCCGTGAGCTGCCGGCCGGCGCGACGGTGGCGAGCGTGGTCGCGTCGCTGCCGAACGTCCCGGAGGGCCGCGGGGTCGCGGTGGCGCTCGAGGGCGAGGTGGTCCCGCGGGCGCAGTGGGCGGACGTCGAGCTCCGCGAGGGCGCGAAGGTCGAGGTGGTCGTGGCGGTGCAGGGCGGATGACGGCAACCGCCCCGTTCACGATTGCCGGCCGGGGGCTCCGCTCGCGCCTGATCCTCGGCACCGGAGGTTTCACCAACCACGAGGTGCTGGCCGCCTCGCTGCAGGCGTCCGGCGCCGAGCTGTGCACGGTGGCGCTCCGCCGCCTGGATCCCGCCGCACGCGGTTCGATCCTCGATGTGCTCGAGAAGGTCGGCGTCGAGGTACTCCCGAACACCGCGGGCTGCTACACCGCCCGCGACGCGATCATCACCGCACAGCTCGCGCGCGAGGCGTTCGACACCGACTGGATCAAGCTCGAGGTCATCGGCGACGACCGCACGCTGCTGCCCGACGCGGTCGAGCTCGTCGCGGCGGCCGAGGCACTCGTCGACGACGGGTTCACCGTGCTTCCGTACACGACCGACGACCCGATCCTGGCCCGCCGGCTCGAGGACGTGGGCTGCGCCGCGGTGATGCCGCTGGGTTCGCCGATCGGCAGCGGCATGGGGATCCGCAACCCGTACAACATCTCGATCGTCGTCGAGCGGGCGGGGGTGCCGGTGATCCTCGACGCCGGCGTCGGCACCGCCTCGGATGCGGCATTCGCGATCGAGCTCGGGTGCGACGCGGTGCTGTGCGCGAGCGCGATCTCTCGGGCCCACGACCCCGTCGCGATGGCGACGGCCATTCGGCTAGCGGTCGAGGCGGGCTGGCTCGCGCGCGGCGCGGGCCGGATCCCGCGCCGGCGCTATGCCGAGGCGTCGACTCCCGACGACGGCCTGCCGGTTTTCGACAGCGCGTCGCAGTGACCATCGACGAGCTCATCGACGGCTGGGAGGCCGCCTGGTCCGGTCGCGACGAGGCCGCGTTCGAGGAGGTCTGCGACCGCCGGGTCCACTACGAGGACCCGCTCACGCCCGAGCCGCTCGAGGGCCTCGACCTGCTCCAGAACCACGCCGCACGGCTGTGGGCGGCATTCCCCGATGCGCGCGTCGAGCGGACCGGCGATCGCCTCAGCGACGGGCACTTCGTGGCCTCGCCGTGCAAAGTGCTCGCGACCCACAAGGCGCAGCTCAACGGCCTGCCTGCAACCAACAAGTTCGTAGTCGTGCACGCGGTCTTCTACTCCGAGATCAAGCACGAAAAGCTCCTTCGCGTGCGCGGCTTCTTCGACCTGTACGACGTTGCGACCCAGCTCGGAGTCCTGCCGGCGCGGGGGACGCTTGGCGAGAAGGCGCTGCTGATGCTGCGCGGGTTCGGGCTCCGGGCGAACCGCAACCAGTAACCACCGACTGTGGACATCGCGATCCCGATCTTCGCCGGCCTGACCGCGCTCGACGCGATCGGTCCGTACGAGGTCCTCTCGCGGCTCCCCGACGCGCACGTCCAATTCCTGGCGGCGGAGCCGGGGCCGAAGCGGACCGAGAACGGGATGCTCGCGCTGACCGCCGACCGCGGGCTCGACGCCATCCGAACGCCCGAGGTGATCGTCATGCCCGGTGGGTACGGCACGCGGGCGCTGATGCACGACGAGCACATGCTCGCGTGGGTCCGCGCGGCGCACGAGAGATCGCGGTGGACCGCGTCGGTGTGCACCGGCGCGCTCGTGCTCGGGGCGGCCGGGATCCTCGACGGACTCGAGGCGACCACGCATTGGGCCTTCATGGACGCACTCGGGCGCCTCGGAGCGATTCCGGTGAAGCGCCGGGTCGTCGAGCAGGGCAAGGTCATCACCGCCGCCGGCGTCTCGTCGGGGATCGACATGGCACTGCTGCTCGCGGCGCGGATTGCCGGCGAGGACATGGCCCGCGCGATCCAGCTCGCGATCGAGTACGACCCCGAGCCGCCGTTCGACAGCGGGTCTACGGAGAAGGCTCCGCCGGAGATCCTGGAGCTGGCGCGGGAGCGATCGTGACCGCCACCGGCGCGTGATCGGACAGCCGGCCCCGGTCGAGCACCTCCGCGCCGGACACGGCTCGCAAGCCCCGGACGAACACGTAATCCACGTCGTGCGCGGCGGCGCACGCAAACCCGTCGAGCGTCAATCCTCTGATGTTGAAGTCGCCGCCGAACACCACGGGTGCCTCGCCGGCCCACCGCAACGCGGTCTCGCCGGCTAGGCGGGCATCGCGGGCCGGCCCTCCGCAGTGGACGTTTGCCACCCAGATCCCGGCGTCGCGTAGCCGCACGGCGTGCAACCACCGCCGCTCGGGCCAGACGCACAGGCGCCTCACCCGGTGCTCGACGATCCGATCGCCGCGCACGAGGATCGCATTGGCCCCGCCGCCGTTCGACTTGATCGCGTCGGGCCAGCGCTCGGCGATCGCGCGCCTGACGCGCAGCAGCGCGTTCCGGGAAGTGAGCACGAGCCGCGCGTCCGCCGCCAACCGATCACCGAGGCTCGATGGCCACCACGGTGGCACCTCCTGAAGCAAACCCAAATCCCAATCCCAACCACCCAATGCGGCTAGGAAGTCGTCGAACAGGTCATGACCCGCGGAGGGCACCGCGCGTCCGTGCTTGAGGTTCCAGGTCAGCACGCGCATGGCAGGACACGCAACGTACACTCAGGTCTTGCCGCGTCACTTCATCACCGGGTCTGAGCTGAGCCCAGACGAGCTGAACACCCTGATCGAGCGGGCGATCGAGCTCAAAGCGGCGCCGTACAGCTCAGACGTGTTGCGCAGGCGCTCGGTGGCGCTGATCTTCCAGAAGCCCTCGACCCGCACGCGCGTGTCGTTCGAGGCCGGTATCACCGAGCTGGGCGGCTACCCGATGGCGCTGCGCACCGACGATCTCCAGCTCACCCGCGGCGAGTCGGTCCGCGACACCGCGTACGTCCTGTCCCGCCACGTTGCGGCGATCGGGATTCGGACCGGCGACGACCGGCTCGTCGAGGACCTCGCCGAGCACGCGACCGTCCCGGTCATCAACATGCTCACCCCGCTCCACCATCCCTGCCAGGTGCTCGCGGACCTGATGACGCTGCGGGAGACGTTCGGCCGGCTCGAAGGACTCACGCTCGCGTACGTCGGGGACGGCAACAACATGGCGCGTTCGCTGATCGTGCTCGGCTCGAAGGCGGGAATGGAGGTCCGTGTCGCCGCGCCGGACGGCTACCAGCTCGAGCCCGACGGCGACGGCGTCCTGACCGATGATCCGGGCGAAGCCGTCGCTGGAGCCGACGCCGTCTACACCGACGTGTGGGTGAGCATGGGCGACGACCCCGACTCGGCGGCCGAGCGCCGGGGTGCACTCGCGGCATACCGGGTCGACGACGACCTGCTCGATCGCGCGGCACCGACCGCGGTTGCGCTCCACTGCCTGCCCGCGCACCCTGGCGAGGAGATCACCGAGCAGGTGCTGTACGGGAGCCGCCAGCGGATCTGGGATCAGGCCGAGAACCGGCGTCACGCGCAGAAGGCGCTGCTCGAGTTCCTCATCGGCGCGTAGCGCGAGACCGTTCGGCTACGCTCCGCACGAGCTTCCGGGAAGGAGAACGATGCCTGCACCCAAATCCCCGTCAGGTGGCTCCAGGGGGTCGAGCGGCAAGACGTCGAAGTCCTCGGCGAAGACCCGCCGCCGTAAGTCGCCTCCGAACGAC
>Ga0335076_10000479_pt1 | contig 36847 bp, 30 predicted proteins | sample Lox_Sample_25_FD_206717 | JGI IMG/M metagenome (GOLD analysis project Ga0335076, IMG submission 206717) | Soil microbial communities from Loxahatchee National Wildlife Refuge, Florida, United States - Lox_Sample_2.5 | ecosystem: Environmental > Terrestrial > Soil > Wetlands | place: USA...
CTGAGCGAGGGAGTCACCACCACCCCGGTCACCATCGCCCCAAGAAAAAGCGCCCAACTGATGCCCAGCAGAATAATCGCTCGTCGATCGCGAAGGAATTGCAGGCCTTCGACCATCTCGCGCCAGAAGCGCTGCAACTGGGTTTCAGCGGCCACGATGTCAGCTCTCAGTTCTTCCGGACGCAGCACGACCTGGCGCCCTTTGCGGACGGCGAAGTAGCAAAGAAAAGAGACAACGTACGTCGAGACGTCGATGAGCAAGACGCCTCCCAGCCCGATATGGTCGTACATAAATCCGACAATCGAGCCCGCGATCAACCATCCCCCTTGCACTCCGGCAAGCAGGAAGGTGTTGGACTGGACAAACTGGCCTTCGGGCGTGAGTTCCTGAATGAGCGCCGTGATGGTAGGCCAGAACATCCAGAACCCCGCGGCCACCAGCGTATTCATCAGGTACAACTGCCACACCTGGACACGATGCTGAAAGGCGAGCACGGCGACGATGAGGATGATGATCCCTCGCAGCGCGTCGAGCATCATGACCAGACGGCGGCGGTCTTCGCGGTCGATGATGACACCCGTGAAGGGCAGCATTAGCATGGCGGGAACAGTCTGCAGGACGGCGAACGTTCCCAATGCCATCTCCGAGTGAGTGGCCTGCAAAATGTACCAAGCCACCGCGGCGGAGTTCATCCCGCTGCCGAGCATCGAGATTACGTTGGCAGCAAAGACAAACCGAAGCGGCCGCTCTGCGAAAATTGCGCGCATCTTTCTACTTTAGCCGATATTTTCACCGGTCAGGAGAGCAGGGCTCAGAGAGGGCAAAGTTTTAACGTGCTCGCTTCTGCGAAGGTGAGCGCGAGCGCGCTCTCGGTGCGGCTGCAGGGCCAGGAACGCAGCGACGGCGTGAGTCCTGCCCTTGCACATCGCCTGATTCGGCGCTACGATGCGCGTGCTGCTCGAAAGTAAGTCTATTCTCGCTTGTTTCGGAGGCAGGCTATGCAACGTTGCAGTGGATTCCTGTGGTTCGCGCTGGCGTCTTGTTGCTGCTGCATTTCGGCTTTGAAAGCGAATGCGCAAATTGATCGGATCGTGATCGCCGCAGGTACCGACGAGGATCATGCTCTGCAGGCGATTACGAATGAACAGGACTCGCAGAAGAAGCTGGCCATGTACCAGGACTTCGTGCAAAAGTACTCGGCGAATCCAGCGGCCGCTGCATACGGGAACTGGCAAATTTCGCAGGCTTACCAGGGAACCGGCGATTTTCAAAAAGCGCTCGACTACGGCGACAAGGCGCTGGTGGGGTCTCCGCGCAATCTAGACATCCTGGTCTCGCAGGCCGGGCTCGCGCAGCAGGCGAAGAACAACGTCAAGCTCGCCGATTATGCCGCGAAAGGCGGCGAGATCTGCCAGTCGATCCCGAAGCAGCCGAAACCCGAGGGCATGAGTGACGACGACTTTACCCGCAAGGTGACCGAAGAAAAAACTGTCTCGCAGAGTAACTGCGAGTTTCTGGAAACCACGGCTTTTAATGCGATCGCCACCGAAAACGATCCGAAGAACCGTATGGCGGAGATCGAGAAGTTTACCGCGGGCTTCCCGGATTCAAAGTTCCAGGACCAGGTCTCGAATTACGCGATGTACACCTTGGGGCCCGGCCAGTTGAATGATCAGGCGCGGCTGGTTTCGTTCGGTGAAAAAACTCTGGCCTCCAACCCAAATTCGTTGCCCGCCCTTTTGCTGTTGGCGAACTATTACGGCGAAGATACGAAGCCAGGCAGCGCGGCCAAGGCGATCAGCTATTCGCAGAAAGCAATCGAAGTCGCCAAGCCCGACGCTGCGGATGCAGACAAGTCGCGAAAAGTTTCTGCCGGGGCCGCGCACAATACGATCGGTTGGGCCTACCTCAAGCAGGAGAAGACGGCATCGGCAGTTCCCGAACTAAGGTCCGCTGCAGCCATGCTGAAGGGGCAGGACGAGCAGCAATACGCAAAAGCTCTGTATGGCCTAGGCTTTGCTTATGGGAAGCTGAACAAGCTTACCGAAGCGCGGGAAGTCCTCACCGAAGCGGTGAAGATTCCGGGCCCGCTGCAGGCGATGTCGCAGGACCTGCTGACCAAGGTGAACAGCGCACGAGCGAAAGGGAAGTAATTCGAGGTGTTGATTGTGCGCCGGGCCCAGCTATTTGGAGGGCCCCACGAGTTCCTGCGACAATTGCTGGGCTTTCCACGCCAGGGTCTTGGCATGCTCGGTGTCGCCCGACTGCAGGGCGCTGCGCGACTGGTCCATGAACTGGTGTACTTGCTTGACCATGTTCTGCTGGTTCGCGTTGAGCTCGCGGCCGGCGAGCTTCTTCAAATTCTCATCCGTCGAACTCAGCAGCCGATTGGTTTCGTCTTTTCGGCTGGGCGGCTGGTCGCCCACAATCTGAATGGAGGGCGCCGTCGTTCCTCCGTTGCGAATGACCGTCTTGGTCGCAGGACAATTCTTCTGCGCGCTCGCGGTACCTGAGGAAGTTGTTCCCTTGGCTGCTTGCGCATCGGAAGTTCCGGCGGTGGCATCGGAACTTGCGGGAGGCGTCGGGTCGCAATTCGGATTCTTAACCGTTCTCCTCTTATGCCGGGGTTTCGAGGCCGAAGGCTTCGATGCCTGAGTTCCTGTCGGCGATGATGTTGGAGTTCCCGGCGCCGGCGAGGATTGAGAATTCTGCGGTGTACTGGGTTGAGTCGCGGGAGCTTGCGGCGTGTCTTGTGGCGTCAGGCTTGGCGGCAAGTCTGGGGCGACGGAGGTAAGACCGAAGAGCAGGATCAGGGCCAGAGTCATACTTTCGTCCAAACGGTCCAACGTCTCTTCCGCGTATTGTACGCTCTATCGGCTCCGGGCAAGGGTTCTCGAGAGGTCCTGTACGAGCGGGGGATCGGCATTAATCGCCGCGCTGAGCGCCCGCTGCGTCGGCGTACTCGCGAGGAGTGCCGTTTGCTTTGGGGCCAGCGATCGGAATCTGGAACCGGAAAGTTGTTCCTGCTCCCTCGATTGATTCAAAATCCACCGAGCCGTAGTGCCATTGCAGGATCTGATAGGCCTGTGCCAGGCCGATCCCGCTGCCATCTTTCTTGGTCGTGAAATAGAGTTCGAAGATCTTGTCGTGCAGGTCCTTCGGGATTCCGCCTCCCTGGTCCTGTACCTCGGCATACACGATGTCGTTCTCACGATAGGCAGAAATGCTCAACCGGCCGCCATGCGACATTGCCTGCACGCCATTGAGCACGACGTTGAGGATCGCCTGCTTCATCAAATCTACGTCCACCTTGACGGGTAAGCGTTCGTCTGGCATCTCGCGCTCAATCGTAACGCCGTGCTGTTCGGCGTCAGGGGCAGCCAGGGAAGCGACATCCTCCAGCAAGCGCCGTAGATCAACCTCTTCCACATGAAGGTCTCGCGGACGGGTGAAATCAACCAGCGTCTGGACGACGCGATCGAGACGGCGAATCTCGCTGTCGATGATGTCCATATGCCGCCTCGTATCCGGTTCCTGCTGGGCGAGTTTGTTCTGCAGGAGCTGCAGATGAAGGACGATGGCGTTGATCGGGTTCTTGACTTCGTGAGCCACTCCTCGCGTAAGGCGTCCGCTGGCGGAAAGGCGCCGCGACATTTCAATTTCGTCGCCGATGCGCCGCGCCGATTCTGTATCGCGCATTATCAAAAGAGCGCCAATCTGCGAATTGCGTTCCTGCACGAAATCGAGGGAAACCTGAACCCGCTGGCCTCCCGCGGCTTCAAATTCCCGTTGCAACAGCGGCCGGCGCCGTTCAAACGAATCCAGCAGTGCTGCGCCCAAATCGGTGCGCCGGTCAAAGATGTCGTTGACCGTATGCCCAAGAAGTTCGGCGCGCGGGCGGCCGAGGAAACCTTCGACCGGAGCGCTGACCAGCACCACTCTCGAATCGCGGGCAAAGAGCATCAGGCCGTCCTGCAGCTTCGACATCAGTTGGTCAACGTTGTCTTTCAGGGCGGTGAAAATCTCTTTGCTGTCCCGTATCTGGCGGCCCAGGTTGGCGATCTTCAACGAGACCAGGCCGTATTCATCATGCGCCGATGAGTCCTCGGCAAATTCCTCGGTCTCGCCGGCTGCCATGCTATCCAGGTTGCGGCTCAGTTCTTTCAAAGGACCAAGGGCGAGATTGGAAATTCCCGCGGAGAAAATCAGCGAGAAGAAGATCAGCGAAATCGAAAAATAAAGGGAATGCATCAGCTTGCGCTCAATCTCCGCTTTCAGGAACACCGGAGAGACGCCCACGCGAACCGTGCCAAATGGTTGTCCATTCAACTGCAGTGCGTAGCTGACATCGTAAAAGGGAACCGAACCGTCGCGCACCATTCGTAGCTGCTTTCTGAATGGAGCCTTTACCAACTCATCAAATGATGGCCGCGGCGGCACTACTTGTCCCACCTGGGTGGAATCGGTGTGAAGCATGGCCTTGCCATCGGAACCGATAATTGCGGCGTCGACCAGAAACGCCCAACTGCCCCGCGCCGACTGCATCAGGTTGTTCAGGTTGCGGTCGGTTTGCAGGTATTCGATCAGTGCTTCCCGTACGGCGGCGGCATTGTTGGTATCGATCCGTGTGCTGCTCAGGTCCGGCAGGTCTTCCACATTCGCGGCCGCAAACGCGATCTGGTACGCGAGCTGATGCGCCGTTTCGTCCGCATTTTGGATTCGCAGTCGCAAGATCTGTGAGATATAGAGGAAGGAGAAGGCAGTCACCATCGCCGTCACCATTAAGGTGATCGTGAGGACAATGATGGTCTTCCGGCGCGGCATAAGGACTTAAATCAGGAGCTAGAATAAATCAAGCCGTTCGGGCCTAAGTAACAGACGCTTCTTCTTTGCCGGCAGTTCCCTCGGCCGTAGCCCCGTATTCTTTCAACTTATTGTGAAGCGTCTTCAAGCTGATGCCGAGGATCTCCGCGGCACGAGTCTTGTTGTTGCTGGTCGCCTCCAGCGTCTTGAGGATCAGCATCTTCTCGGCTTCCTCAACGGTGGTTCCGACCCCCAGGCGGACGGCATCCGGATCATTGGCGGCGGTGCGCAGCGGCGCCTGGCCGAACCCCGGAGGCAGATGCTTGGTCTCGATGACGCCGGTATCGCAGACGATCACCGCTCGCTCGATTGTGTTGCGCAACTCCCGCACGTTGCCCGGCCAGGAATAGGTATTGAACTGGTTCAGCACGGCCTCGCTGACTGCGGTCGCCTTGCGCGAGTGTTTGTTTCCCATCTCCGCCAGCAGCAGCTGCACCAACCCGGCAATGTCTTCTTTGTGTTCGCGCAGGGGAGGCATGTGGATGTTGAACACGTTCAGGCGGTAATAGAGGTCGCTTCGCAACTCGCCGCGGGCTACTGCTTCGTCGGGAATCTTGTTGGTCGCGGCCAGTACGCGTACGTCGACAGCGGTTTCCACCTTGCTGCCAAGCCGCCGCAGTTTGCGGTCTTCCAGCACGCGCAGCAGCTTGGCCTGTGTTCCGATCGGCATTTCGCCGATCTCGTCAAGCAGCAGCGTTCCACCCTCCGCCAGTTCGAAGCAGCCGGTCCGACGCTCCAGGGCTCCGGTAAAGGCGCCCTTTTCGTGACCAAAGATCTCGCTTTCCATGAGCGTCTCAGGGATCGCCGCGCAATTGATGGCGACAAAAGGACGATCTTTGCGCGGGCTGAGTTCGTGAATGGTGCGGGCCACGAGTTCTTTGCCGGTGCCGCTCGCGCCGGTGATCAGCACCGACGCCGTACTCGGCGCCACCATCTCGATCAGGCGGAAAATCTCTTGCATCTTGCGGGACGAGCCACTCAACCGGCCCAGTGACCCGGTATCGCGCAGTCTGCGCCGGGTAGCTTCGAGTTCGACTCGGGTGCCAAGCAGAGCCGAGGCATTGCCCAAAATGGTTCGCAGGCGATTCGTGTCGATGGGCTTGGTGATGTAGTCGTAGGCGCCCATTCGCATAGCCTGCACGGCGCTGTCGATGGTTCCCTGCGCCGTCACCAGAATTACCGCGATAGTCTGATCCTGTTCCGCCAGACGGCCCAGCAGCTCAATGCCACCCATGCGTGGCATCTTCAGGTCGGTAATAACGATCGAGGGAGACCATTGGGCTGCTTTCTCCACCCCCTCCATGCCGTCGCGTGCGGTTTCGACCCGAAAGCCCCAGGAAGAAACGATCTCCGCCAAGCCGGAGCGTTCATTCTCCTCGTCTTCCACAATTAACACTCGTTCATGATTCATCGATTTTTTATGGGCGATCCCCTCATCTCGCGAGAACGAAATCAACAGGCTGGTATGGTTGCCACGATCGGAATCTCACAATACCCGGACCGACACTCGCCAGCAAGCACTACAAGTCCCCGTGCGCCACTTTCAACACAATGTCAATTTGAGACAGTAATTAAGCAATCCGGTTGCCTAGTTTGCCAATCCTTTAAGTCTACGCTTTTGCTTTAAGCTGCGGTGCGATAGAATTTCGGGTTCCCAAAAAGGTCTCACATCCGCTGGAACCGCCACAATTTTTTCCCAATTGCGTCAGGTCCATCTGGTATCCGGCGAATGCTCACTCTCGGAGGAAATTCATGTCAATTGATCGCAACAAACGAGCGGGCCTGTGGCGAGCGGGCTGGATCGCAGTTCTTGCGTTGACGGTTGTTCCCGCAGCGATGGCCCAGAGCGATTCGAACCCGAAATGGGACGTCTTCGCCGGATATCAATATGCTCATCCCGGGATTACGGTTCCAACCGGCGACCCCAACAATCCGACGCCTTACAACGTTCCCGATATGACGAAGGGATTCGGCGCGGCCCTGACTTACAACTTTGATCCGCATTTCGGGCTGGAGGCCGATTTTGGCTACGACGGGGCGAAGGGGAATTCTCTGACCACCGCCTCGATCGGCCCTCGCTTCATGTGGCGGACCGATGACGTGAATTTCTTCGCGCACGCCCTGTTAGGAGGAAATTTTCTGTCGGTCGGCGGGATCAATACCGGCACCAACGGCCTTGGCGCGATTCTGGGTGGCGGAATGGACCTGCCCATCACCAAATCAATTTCATTCCGATTGTTCGAGGCCGATTACGTATATGGCCGTCATAATTATGCAGATCTGGCCGCGCCCCAGTTTCCAAACCTGCGGCGTCCCAATCTGGAAGGTGTCCGGCTCCGCACTGGCCTTGTCTTCAGCTGGGGAGGCGTAGAGCCTGTTCCGCCAACCGCCGCGTGCACCGTGCAGCCGACGGAAGTGATGGTTGGAGAACCGATTACTGCCAATGTCACGGCCAGCAATTTCAATCCGAAGCATACAGTGACATACAGCTGGAGCGGGAACGGTGGCCAGATTACGGGAAAAGATACTACTGCCAGCATCGATACCAACAATGCGGCTCCCGGCAATTACACGATTACGGCGCATGTGACCGACCCGCGCGAGAAAAAGAACAACGAGGCCACCTGTTCCGCCAACTACACGATCAAGCCAATTCCGCCGAAGAATCCGCCAACGATGTCGATCTCTGCCAGCCCGACAGACATTGTTACCGGCGGCAGCGTGAATCTGTCGGCGAACTGCAGCAGTCCTGATAGCGTTCCGGTTTCGGTCGCCAACTGGAGTGCGAGTTCCGGAACCGTTTCGGGCAGCGGGAATTCGGCTACTTTGAACACCGCCGGAGTAGAACCCGGAACGTTGACGATCAACGCGACCTGTACGGACTCTCGCGGCCTGAACGCTCAAGCCTCAACCCAGGTAACGGTAGAGAAGCCGCCGCTGCCGCCGGTTGATAAGGCGGTTGAAGCTCGCCTGGCGCTGCATAGCGTTTACTTCCCAACCGCAGAGCCGAGCGAGAAGGATCCGAACGGAGGATTGATCGCCAGCCAGCAGAAGACGCTGACTGATCTCGCGGCCGACTTCCAGATTTATCTGAAGTCCAAGCCGGATGCGCACCTCACGCTCGAAGGGCACGCCGATGTTCGCGGGTCCGATGCCTATAACCAGGGCTTGTCGGAACGCCGCGTCGCGCGCGTGAAGGGATTCCTCGTGCAGCAGGGAATTCCGGAAGCCAGTATCGAAACCAAGGCTTACGGCAAACAACATAACCTGACGCTTGAAGAAGTGAAGGACTCGATCGATAAGAATCCGAACCTGAGTGCCGAAGAGCGCAAGCGGGCAGTGGCTAGAATCAATGTGATCAAACTGGCCAGCAATCGCCGCGTGGACGTCACTCTTAACGCCGCCGGGATGACCGAGACTTCAGTTCGGCAGTTCCCGTTCAACGCTGAAGATGCCCTGACGCTGATCGGTGGCAGAACTCCGGTGAAGAGCGCGACTCCGGCAACGAAGAAGAAAGTAGTCCCGAAAAAGAAATAGCCTTCGAAAACAGTAGAAGAGATGGCGGGGAGCGGAAATCGCTCCCCGCATTTTTTTGGATCGATACTATTCGTCATTTCTCTATCAGGGGAAATTTCTACATATCCACAGGGAGAGATCTTGCCAACCTGTTGATTCGATGACACTGTGTCTTGGTATCTGGTTTGCCACTCCTGCAATCAGAACGTCCGTCAGAAGATGCTGCTAGGAAGATGCTGTATATGAAACGATCCCGCGCAGTTAAGGTGTTTGTTGTAGTCGGGATCTTGACTGCGTTTGCAATTGGAACCGGTTGTTCCCGTCCGGTGGGATTGCCTGCTGATGGTACGGTTCATGCCGATCAACCAGCTTTTGCCAGCGGACAGGCGCAGGCTGAAAGCGCTTCTGACGCGACCGCTCATACCGATTCGAACGCTGAAACTGGAATCCCTTTCCACGATGCCCAAAGTCTTCCAGTCGGGACGTTGCTGACCGTTCGCCTGAAAAATTCCATTTCCACACAGGTTCCTGGGCATTCGGGAACGTTTGATGCGGTTGTGGATGAGCCTGTGACCGTTGACGGCAACGTTTTGATTCCGTCGGGTGCTACTGTGTCCGGTCGAGTGGAATCAGCCCAGGTTTTGAAGACAAAGCAGAGCCGGAATTTTGTTCGCCTGACCCTGGATTCGATGGACTTTGCAGGCCATGATTTTCCTATTCAGACATCCAGCTTGTTCGCCCAAGGCAAGGCGACGAGCGTGGATCCCTTTACGGATCAAGCATCTACCCCGGTCATCCATCTGGAGAGAGGGCGCCGGCTCACTTTTCGCCTCATGGAACCGGTATATGTTGCCAAGCAACAGCCTCCCACATTGCAGTAGCTAGGGACAGCCGCCGTTCAGGGCCATCCCCAGGCATAGTTTTCCACAGAAAAAATCCTGTTTTGGTGACGCTTGTCCTAAAGAAGCACAGGCCGAATTTTTTATAGTGGGCCGAAATGGGAGCCAAGCCCAGAGGTCACGAAGACTGCGGTTCCCATTTTGGGAAAAACCAAGGTAGCAACCAGCCTCCTTGGCAGTTCCATTCCGGAATCATTCCGCGCAAATTAAAAGTATGAGCGCAGTCTCACAGTTTCCTTGGACAGTCGGCGATCAGGACGCCGAACTTTCTCCGCTGTTCGCAGATGCGCCCGTAGGGATCGCGCAATGTCAGCGGCAAGGTTATATCACCGCCTTGAATCCGGCATTGCTGCGGATGCTGGGTGGTGATCCGGGAAAGCTGCGGTCCTATCGTCTGACCGAACTCGTCCATCCGCGCGATCGCACGGGCACGGAACGACTGTTGCGCGAATTGTTTGATGGAAAGCGTGAGACCTTTCAGGTGGAATCCGCCCCCATCGCGGCCGGCGGTCAACCTCTTCGGTGGACAGCATGGAAAGTAAAAGCCGGCGCTGGACAGGCGGAGTACGTACTGGCCCTGGTCGAAAGCGCCAACGGGAATGCGCGGGCCGATGAGCAAGTTCGCCACGCGCACAGTCTGGAGACGATGGGGCGCCTCGCAGGGGGAGTCGCTCACGATTTCAACAATCTCCTGACGGGTGTGCTGCTCTATTGCGACCTGCTGATGGCAAGCGTTGAGCCTGGGCAGCGGGTGTACAAGTACGCGCAAGAGATCCGCAATGCTGGAATGCAGGCTACGGGGCTGGTGCGGCAATTATTGAGCGTTGCGCGTCCCGCCAAATTTGAACCTCGACTTCTTTCGCTGAACGAAATCGCGGAGGGCATGCGCAACCTGTTGCTGCGCCTGATCGGCGAAAACATAGAACTGCAATTGCGCCTCGATCCGAATCTGGGACTGATCAAGATGGATCCGACTCTCGCGCAGCAGATCCTGCTCAATCTTGTTCTCAATGCGCGCGACGCCATGCCGTCGGGCGGCCGAATCACGATCGAAACCGCGAACGGAAAAATCCAGGTCCTGCCGAATCCAGGCCTCGCGAAAACAATGGCCGAGCTTCCGTGTGCAGTTTTCGTGGTCGAGGATAACGGCAGCGGTATGGATGAAAACACGCGGGCGCACGTGTTTGAGAGTTTCTTCACCACAAAAGGCAGCAAGGGTACCGGCTTGGGTCTCACTACCGTGCACGAAATTGTGACCAGCAGCGGTGGACTGATCCATGTCGAGAGCGCCGTGGGGAGTGGCACGCGCTTCACAGTGCTACTTCCGCTGGCATACGAAGCAGAACCAGGTTCCAACCAACTCACAGCAGAAAGGACCGAGGGGGAATTTCCAGCAATCCAAAAGGAACAACTATCATGACGTCAGCAGCTTACAGCCCTGTTATCACCGTACCGCAAGTCGAACCAGCCAACTTTCTCAACCTCCTGATTGTGGACGACGAACGTTCCATTCGGGAGGCATGCCGCGAAGTAGCGCAATCTCTGGGGTTCAATGCGTTTATCGCCGAATCGGCGGAGCACGCGTTTCGCCTCATTGATGCGCAATCCTTCGATTCCGTCCTTCTCGATCTGCGCTTGCCGGGAGCCGGGGGTCTGGAAGCGTTGCGCCGAATCAAGGAGCGGCGTCCCGAAGCTGTGGTCATCGTCGTTACGGGTTACGGGACGGTGCAGTCGGCGGTTCAGGCCATGAAGAATGGCGCTTACGACTACGTGACCAAGCCTTTCAGCGTGGAAGAGTTGAAGCTGCTGCTGGAGCGCGTTGCCAACCATCTGAAGTTGAAATCTGAGAACCGGATGCTGCGCGAGAAAGTGAAGTCAAAACAGGGTTTTGGAGGCATTGTCGGCAGAGCGCCGGAGATGGAAAAGCTCTACCGCATCATTACGAAAGCGGCGAACAGTGTGCATCCGGTACTGATCCTGGGCGAGAGCGGCACGGGCAAGGAACTGGTGGCGCGCTCCATCCATTACTCGGGGCCGTTCCGCGACAAGCCATTTATACCGGTCGACTGCGGATCGCTGGTTCCGACCCTGATTGAGAGCGAGTTGTTCGGCTACGTGAAAGGAGCCTTCACCGGAGCCAATATCTCGAAAGATGGACTCATGACGATGGCGGAAGGTGGAACGATCTTCCTCGATGAAGTAGGAGAACTTCCCGTCGATCTGCAGGCGAAGTTGCTGCGGGCGATTCAGGAGAAGGAGATTCGTCCGGTGGGAAGCACGCGCCGCGTGCCGATCAATATACGAATTCTGGCTGCAACCAACCGTGACCTGGAGCAGGCGGTGATGCAGGGAGCCTTCCGGCGAGATCTTTATTTCCGCCTGAACGTGTTGAGCCTGCGGATTCCAGCGCTGCGCGAACGGCGGCAAGACATCGCTCTGCTGATCGGCCATTTCCTGGAGCGCATGGCGCGGAATTCGGGCATCGAGAAAATGCTCAGCGACGATGCCTTAAAAGCAATGCTGGCCTACGATTGGCCGGGCAATGTTCGGGAACTCGAGAATTGCCTGGAACGCAGCTATGCCTTTACGAGCGGGCCGCTGATCCACCTCACGGACCTGCCCCGCGAAGTGGCGAACCTTCCAGTTGCGCCGTCTCCCTCCGATGGAAATGGGGCGCGGCCAAAGATCATTCCAATGGCAGAACTGGAGCGGCAGACCATTCTGAATGCCATCATGGAATTGAATGGGGACAAGCTGCAAGCGGCGCGTCTATTAGGAATCGGCAAGACGACGCTGTACCGCAAGCTGAAAGACTATGCCATGCAGGAGTGTCCTTCGAGCGTTCAAATCTGAACCCGTGAGCGGGAATGTGGTTCACAAATGGGAAGCGTTGAGCCGCCGACGATCGCTAAGTGCCGTGTTTCTTCCGTGCGATGGTTGGCGGCCAACGTGCTATCTGGAATGGCATGATTCTACTCATCACACCTTCAGCGCGGGGCCAGGAGTGCGCTGAGTCTCTTTACGCCGCCACTGGTCTCAGAACGAATCTGGTCGAGAACCCTCAGGAAGCCGCCACTCGCCTGCGGGAACAGGCTTACTCCGCGGCGATTATCGATCAATTCCTGCTTGAGACCGATCCGGAAGAAAGCGAACAGATGCTGGAGCACCTGGAGACGGCGATTCCGGTCTACATTAACTTCGCCGTCACTGGCATGGAACGGTTGGTGCGCGAAGTGCGATCGGCCTTGCACCGCCGGAAGCGCGAGGAGGCGGTTGCCCGCAGCGCGGCGGTTGAGCAATTACACAGCGAGATGTGCGAGACGCTGACCGCGATGCTACTCTCCTGCGAACTCGCCATGTCGGTTCCTGATGTTCCGCATCCCGCCGCCGAGAAGATCCGCGCCATCGACAATCTGGCGCGCGAGTTGCGGCTTCGCCTGCAGGTCCATTAAGGCCTGGGGTTCGCTTCCATCGGCTTAATATTTTTGCGTTATTGTTTGCGGCGCCACGCTCCGATACGGTTTCCGCTGCTTATCTTTCGCGGACTTGGGGTCCCCGGAAAAATTCTCAACCGCATTGCCCACGGAGGCTTGTACTCGTGGATCGTCGTTTCGCGATGCAGAAGGAAGAGTCTGTGCAGCGGAGATTTTGCAGTGTGGTGTCGCTGATTTCGATATCGGTTGCAGCTTTCCTCTTGTTTGGAGGCGCTGTTCTTGCGCAGGAACTCGGCACGGGAGTGGTCGGCGGCGAAATCTACGACCCCACCGGCGCGGTGCTCGGCGGAGCGGACATAACAGCCACGCAGAACAACACGGGCCTCAAGCGCACCACCAAAAGCAATTCGTCCGGAGTTTTTGCCATCAACGATCTGGCTCCCGGCTCTTATCAGCTGCAGGTCTCCGCGAGCGGATTTTCCGATTACATGGCTGCCGTGCATGTAGAGGTCGGACAACAGTCTCACCTTAAAGTGCGACTGACAGTGCAGAAGCAGCAAACCGTAATTGATATCGATGAGCGCGGAATCGTCCCGCTGGTTGACACCACATCTTCGGTCGTAGACGGGGTGGTCGAATCCGACCAGATCGAAAATCTTCCCTTGAATGGCCGGAATTTCCTGGAGCTTGCCCTTCTCACTCCGGGCAATACCATCGCGCCGAATTTCGATCCGACCAAGCAGGGAACGGTTGTGATTTCATCGGCCGGGCAACTGGGCCGCGGCGGCAACGTCAGCATCGACGGGATGGACGACAACGACGACGTGGTAGGCGGCATGCTGCTAAACGTCCCGGAAGATGCGGTGCAGGAATTTCAGGTCGCCACCAACCGCTTTTCTGCGGAACTGGGACGCTCCGGATCTGCCGTCGTCAACGTGGTCACGAAAGCTGGAACGAACGCGATGCACGGCTCGGCATCGTTCTACGAACGGGACAAGAGCCTGCAGGCGGCCACGCCCATCTTTGACCCGACCGAAGCCGGAATCGCCGCTCCTGCTGGTGAGACGCCGACCTTCCGGCGCGAGCAGTACTCGGGGACTCTGGGCGGGCCAATAGTCCGCGATAAAGCGTGGTGGTACGGTGCGTTCGAGTATCGCGACGAAATAGGCGGCGTTCTGGTCGGAACGCGCGACGTGGCGAATCAGACCATCAATACCAGCTTTTCCTCGGAACCGCTCAAGGATCCGATCGGCACCGTTCGTGCCGACTGGCGAGTTTCAGACAGAGATACCTTGACGGCGCATTACGGTGTCGAGAGACTTGCCGCTACCGGCGCCGCAAGCTTCCTCTCAGGACAGCCTCTCGGTTCGGCCTCTGAGCGCCAGGATCTGAACAACAACTTTCAGGCCTTCCAGATGTCGTGGACGCGGGTGTTGAGTCCGACGCTGCTGAACCGGGCCAGCTACAGCTTCAACAATTTCATCAACACCACGGCGCCGCTTTCGAACCTTCCGGAACTGGATTTTCCCAGCCTGGCCGACGGGTCGTCGTATCGCGTTCCGCAACAAACGCGGCAAAAGCGTTCGCAGTTCGATGACAGCATCGATTGGTCGCACGGCAAACACAACATCCGTTTCGGCGGCGAGTTCCAGCGCATTGGCGCCGATTTCGATCTGGGAGTGTTTCGCAACGGTGTCGTTCTCTTCGTGCAGGACTTTGCCAATCAGGACCGCAATGGCGATGGTGTGATCGACGACAGCGATCTTCTTTTTGCTGTCGCCATCCGCAGCGGCATCCCCAACCAGGATTTGATTATTCCGGATGCCGACAACAATCACTTTGCGGGATATTTCCAGGACGATTGGCACGTGCTTCCGCAACTTACGCTGAATCTCGGCCTGCGCTACGAGATCGACTCTGATCTGAACGATGTAGGCCACTACGACCAGATCAATCCCATCCTGCAACCATTCTTCACGGGCACTCGCCACAAGCCGGCCAATAATTGGGGACCGCGCATCGGGTTCAACTGGGCAACGAAAAACTCACTGTTCAGCGTGCATGGCGGCTACGGCATCTACTACGACCGGGTCGCCATTGAGATCGATTCCCTGGAGCGCGGCCTCGATGGCCGTGCCTTACCCATCAACGTGAGCCTGGGAAACGCAGCGAGCGATCCGAATACCGGCATCCCGGTATTTCTCGATTCCAACGGTAACTTCGTGCCGGGCGCGCCGACCTACCCGAATTCAGAGTTCACGGGGCCAATTATTCCTGGGGCCGGCGGCGCTTCGGAAGGCATCAACATCATCGATAACAAGCTGCGCAATCCCATGGTGCAGCACTTCAACCTGGGCGTGCAGTACTCGTTCGCGAAGAACTGGGTGCTGAAAGTTGACGGCATTCACGACCTGGGCACGCACTTCATTATCGGAGTGCCCCTCGGCTCGGTGTTCAACCCTGCGTCTGGTGGGCCGGAGACGGTCACCGACCTGCAGTCCTCGGTGAATACGCACTACGACGCGCTCTGGTTGACGGTCGACCACAGCTTCTCGCGACGTTTCCAATTCCACAGTGCTTACACTTTCTCGAAGGCACTCGACTATGCGAACTACGATCAGGTCCCGTTCGGATATCCGCCCGTCGATCCGACCGACCTGCATCGCGAATATGGTCCGGCCCCCAATGACCAGCGTCATCGGCTAGTGTTGCAGGGTACAGCGGCTCTGCCGTTCCACTTGCAGTTCTCTCCGCTCTGGACTTACGCCTCGGGCGTTCCGATGGACATTCTTTTAGGAGATGGCAGCGGTCTACGGGTCCCTGAACTCGGACGCAATGCCGGAGGACGGCAGTTTCACAACGGCGCCGAGCTCAATGCGTTTCTGGCTCAGATCAATGCCCGGGGAGCCGTGAACGGTGGCTTGGGCCAGCCGTTTCCAATGGTCTCGCCTAATGCCCGCTTCAGCAACACCTTCAATTCTTTCGATATGCGGCTGGGGCGCGAGTTCCGCCTGAGCGAGCGCCTCCACCTGCAGGCGATCGGCGAGGTTTTCAACCTGTTCAATAAGACTAATATCCTCGGCGTAAGCAATTCGAACTATTCCGGATTTTTTAACGTGCTGGTACCGGACCGGGCAAACCCCGCAGTTTCTTCGTCCTTTGGCAGGCCGGCGAGTACCGCTGGGGGAGTGTTTGGGTCGGGAGGCCCGAGGGCGTTCCAATTGGCCGCGAAACTCGTTTTTTAGGGCGTTGGGCATCGGCGTCAATCCAAATCTGCGCGAGCCTGGCAGCTCAAACGAGCTGCTGGGCCACTTCGCTTGCTGGTATCGGCCAGGCCTCCGGCGGTGGCGTAGCCGAGCAGTGCGCATTCAGTCTCCGCAGAATTTCTTTCCGCACATCCCCGATTGGCACTAAAATAATCCGTTCGGCAGGCTGAATGCCCTGTCTGACGGGGTGTTCACGCACTACGGGGGTTCTGTGCACGTTCTGGTCACGGCGGACACGCTTTCAGGAGCATGGACCTACGCCCGGGAACTAGTGACAGGACTGGTCACGCGCGGCGTGCGGGTGACCTTGGTCAGCTTCGGCGAGATTCCCCTGCCCGAGCAGACAACGTGGATGGATCACCTCCACGGTCTCGAATATCACCCCACGGCGTTTCGTCTTGAGTGGATGCAGGAGGCGGAGCAGGATCTAGCCGACTCGTCAGCCTTTCTCGCTTCCCTGGTGCGCGAACTCAAGCCTGACATTCTTCACCTCAACCAGTTCTGTTACGGCGATCTCCCGGTCGGCGTGCCGCGCGTCGTGATGGCGCATGGAGACCTGATTACCTGGACGCAAGCTGTACAGGAACGTCCGCCGCGATCGAGCCGGCCCACGCAGTGGTACCGCGACATGGTTTGTCGCGGGATTGAGGCCGCCGACGCTATTCTTGCTCCTTCGGCGTGGATGCTCGACCGCGTCAGTCGGGCGTACGTGCGGGCGCGCCGGTCCGAGGTCATCTATCCCGGCCGCAACCCGATCTTCTTCAATCCCTACGTCAGCAAAGATGACTGTGTGCTTGCGGTCGGCCGCCTGGTGGACAGCAGCAAGCAGGTATTCCTGCTGACCCAGCGGGTGCATCCGATCCCGGTTTGCATTGTAGGAGCCGAGCAAACGGTGCCGACGCCTCGCATTCCAATTCGTGCTGATGTGAAGGTTGCGGTCGATGAGACATCTGTTGCCATCCGCGGGCCTCAAACCGAAGCGCAATTGCGCGCCCTCTTCAGCCGTGCCGCTATTTATGCCGCCACGGCCCGCTACGAGCCGTTGGGCATGTCGGCGCTGGAAGCCGCGTTTTCCCGCTGCGCGATCATTGCCAACGATATTCCCAGTTTCCGGGAAATCTGGGGCGACGCCGCTCTCTATTTCCGTACCAACAATGCCGAGAGCCTGGCAGAGAACATCCGCTTGCTCAACACTGACCGTTCCATGCGCCGCGCCTATGCCGAACTCGCATACACCCGTGCCCGAGAGCGCTTCACGACCAAGCGCATGATCGATGACTGCCTGCACGTTTACCGCAGCCTGGTCACGGTCGGCTCCGCCGCCGCGTAAAGCCTTTTCTGCTGCTTCGTCCCTGTGTCGCACAACGCCTCACCGACGTGGTATCTTCGGGAGGCTTACTAGAAACAAGTAAGGTTTGGAGAACATTATGGCTCAAGTAAAGATCACCATCCGGCCCAATGGTCCGTATCGTGTGGAGGCGGCCGAGGGCACCGTTGAGTTGGTAGACGTCAACGGCAACCAGTACGATCTCACCGGCAAACCGGCCTTTTCCCTTTGCCGCTGCGGCGGGTCCGTTAACAAGCCCTTTTGCGATGGAACGCACAGCAAAATTGGTTTCCAGGGTGCGGAGCTCGCCGTGAAGAAAGCCGAAGGATAAGAGCAGAAAAACGGCTTCGGGCGGCGGCTTCGGGCTACGGGCAAAGAATTTGAGGCCCTGGACGGGCACGCAAAGCCGGAAGGCCGGAGCCTGATCGGGGAGATCGTGGCGGATTCACAGGATCGAGAACTGGGGATGCACCGCAAGATCACACGCCGTGATTTTCTCAACGGCGTGGCGGTGACCGCGGGGGCCGCGGTCATGCCCTGGAATCTGATTGCTGCGGCGAATTCTCCTGAAAAATTGGCCGGCTACTATCCTCCAGCGCTCACGGGACTGCGCGGGAGCCATCCCGGATCGTTTGAGATCGCCCACAGCCTGCGCGATGGCAGTTTCTGGGACACTGCTGCCAAGCCTGAAAATACCGGCGAAACTTACGACCTGATTATCGTGGGCGGCGGCATCAGTGGACTTGCTGCCGCGCATTTCTACCGCAAAAGTGCAGGTCAGAATGCGCGGATTCTGATCCTCGACAACCACGACGACTTTGGCGGACACGCCAAGCGCAACGAATTCCGCGTCGGCAAACGAATGCTCATCGGCTATGGCGGCACATACTCGATCGAGAGTCCGGAACCTTACAGCGACGTCTCCAGGGGCGTGATCGAAGAACTAGGAATCGATGTATCGAGCTTTCCCAAGTATCTGGAGCGAAGCGTCTATGGCTCGATGGGGCGTGTTCCTAAAATCTTTTTCGATAAAGAGACATTCGGGGCAGACAAGCTGGTGGATGATCCCTATCCATTTCCCGGCGGCGAGACCTATGACTTGGCGCAGGCTGGGCCGAATGCCTGGGAACATTTTCTTGCGGACGCTCCGATCGCCGAACAGGCGCGGAAGGATGTGGCGCGCTTGTGCCGCGAAAAGAAAGATTATCTTCCCGGACTCAACGCTCAGGACAAGCAGGATCGTCTGGCCCGCACCAGCTATCTACGGTTCTTAACGGAACTGGTTGGAGTACATGCCGACGTGATCCGTCTTTATCAGACCGCGTCGCAGCCACTGTTCGGTACGGGAATCGATGCGATTTCGGCGCAGGATGCCTGCGACACTGGCTATCCCGGTTTCAGCGGAATGGGGCTTGAGCCGGAAGGCCTCGAGAACGAGCGTAAGTATTTCTTCCACTTTCCTGATGGGAATGCATCGATCGCGCGGCTATTGGTTCGCCACTTAGTTCCGACTGCAATGCCCGGGAATGCGGCGATGGATGTCGTTTCGACGCGGGCGAACTACGCCAGGCTCGATGACGACAGCTCTCCGGTCCGCATTCGGCTGAATAGTACCGTGGTTCGGGTCAAGCACGTGGGAAACGCCGAGGCTGCGAAAGAAGTGGAAGTGACCTACGCGCGAGAGGGAAAGGTGTATACCGCGAAGGCTGGCAGCGCGATTCTGGCTTGCTGGCATGCCGTGATCCCATACATTTGTGAAGAACTGCCTGACAAGCAGAAGGAAGCACTGAGTCTAGCCCAGAAGGTGCCGCTCCTCTACACGAACGTGCTGCTACGGAACTGGACCTCGTTCCAAAAACTCGGTGCAAACTCAATTTACGCGCCCACCGGCTACCACACGCACGTCGATATGGACTTGCCGGTCAGCATTGGGGACTATCAATGCTCGCGCATACCCGAAGAGCCAGTTGTACTGCACCTGAGCAAGGCGCCGTGTCAGGCCGGACTTACGGCCCGAGAGCAGCACGCGGCGGGTCGAATCGAACTTTACACCACAAAATTCGAAACCATCGAGCGGAAGATCCGCGAGCAGTTGGCTCGTACTTTAGGGCCCGGAGGATTCGACCCCAGTCGCGACATTCTTGCTATTACGGTGAACCGCTGGCCTCATGGTTACGCGTACGAGTACAACACCTTGTTTGACAAGTTTGCGCTTGAGGGCGGGGAGACGCCTTGCCAGGTCGCGCGGAAGCCTTACGGACGCATCGCAATCGCGAATTCTGATGCTGGCGCTCATGCCTACACCGATGAGGCGATCAATCAGGCACACCGCGCGGTGGGAGAGCTAGTCAAAGGATAGCCGACCGGAGTTGAAGAGTCAGTGATTCGAGGGTCCCTTCTTCAAATCTTCCGCCCTGCTTCGCGCTACCTGTGCCTGCTGCGTCATCCCTTTTGCCTGGTAGGCTTCGGCTAGCGCGTTTTCGAGGTCAGGATCGTCGCCGTTCTTGTCTCTTTCCTGGATGTAGGCGTCGATAGCCTCGTCGTACATCTTCAGCTTTGCGTACGACTGGCCCATCTCGTAGTAGAGGCCCGTGTAGGGCGTGCCCAGCTGGACTGCGGTTTTGAACTCATCGATTGCTTCCTGATGCTTTCCCTCGTCGGCCATTGTGAGCGCCAATCCGTAGTGAGCCTTGCCGTCATTCGCATCCTGCGCGGATAACTGGCGAAAGGTGTTTTTCGCATCGTCCGACCGCTTCTCACTCAAGTAAACCAGTCCCAATTCGAACCTGGCCTGAGAATTGGCTGGCTGCAGTTCGAGCACGCGCTTGAACTCGGCCTCGGCCTGAGGATATTGGCTCTTGCTGAAGTAAGCTTCCGCGAGGGCGTTGTGTCCTTCGACAAAGTTCGGCTGCTGCTTGACGACCGCCTGCAGTTGCGCAATTCCCCGGTCTGGACCTTGGTCGGAGAGTGCCTGCATGGTTCGAGCAAAACGGAAAGGACCGCCGCGCCATTGAACGACGCCGAACCCTGATGCCGCAACCGCGACTGCGACGATCGCGAGCACGGTAAACCGCCGCACAGGAGCATCGGGCTGCGGCGCAAGCCAGGCGATGAGGGCACCGAGAATCAGGCCGCTGATCAGGCCGCCGATGTGGCACGCGTTGTCGATTCCCGGGAAAAAGCTTCCGAAGAAAAGGTTGAAACCAGCAAAGATCAAAAGGCTGCGAAGCGTACCGCCGATCGCGATCCTTGGCAGTGAAAATTCTCCAAGATAGAACGACGAGATGAGCGCTCCCGCCAGCCCAAAGATTGCGCCTGACGCGCCGACGCTCAATACTCGTGGGTTCCAGCCGACGCTTGCTACGCCTCCAGCAACGCCGGTAAGCAGGTACACCGCGGCGTATGTCCAACGGCCATAAAGGGATTCGCACAGCTTACCGAGATCCCAAAGGCACCACATGTTGAACGCGATGTGGAGCAGGCTGCCATGTAAAAACATGTAGCTCACGAACCGCCACCAGTCACCGGAGAGGGTCAGCGGACCAAAGTTCGCGCCATACGGGATGATCACGGAGGGAGGAAAATCGGCCGAGACCGAGCCGCTCGACAGCACCATCGCCAGAAATACTGCGATATTGGCGCCGAACAGAACGTGGGTCAGCGTGATAGTCGACTCGCCACGGCGGACCCAGGGCGCTGGCATCACCTGTTGCTTCACATCGCCGTTTTCTTCTCCCTGCTTCGATGCCTCGTGCTGCACGCACCACTGGCATATCTTCCTGAAGCTCATTGGAGGGAGCTTGCGGCCGCACTGAGCGCAATTCGCCATAAGGGATACGTAATGAGCGTAGCAGGATTTCTGGGTTGTGGGCGAGGGGTGGGACGGCAGGGGATTCTAAGTTGGTGGGGTCATCCCGAGCGTAGCCGTTTTTCAGGCGGAGGGAGGGATCTCGGCGCGCACACCCAGAGCCGTTCCTCGCGAGATCCCTCAGCCCGCTGGTGAAAGCGCGGAGCTTTCGGGATGACGCCGCTGGTAGTGGGTGTCTTTAGTGAGCGTGCCTGGATTCCCCCCTGTAAACGAGACGAGGAACGAACGACCGTTGGCGATTCCAAGTCGGCAGGTGTCATCCCGAGCGGAGCCGTTTTTCAGGCGGAGGGAGGGATCTCGGCGCACACCCAGAGCCGATCCTCGGGAGATCCCTCAGCCCGCTGGTGAAAGCGCGGGCTTTCGGGATGACGCCGCTCCACCTTAACGGATGGTCTTTATGTGAGCGTAGCGGATTCCCGTCTTGTGGACGAGAGGTGGGGAGGGACGGCAGTGGATTCCAAGTCGGCGGGGGTCATCCCGAGCGGAGCCGTTTTTCAGGCGGAGGGAGGGATCTCGTGCGCACCCGGACCTGCTCCTCGCGAGATCCCTCAGCCCGCTGGTGAAAGCGCGGGCTTTCGGGGTGACGCCGCTCCGCCTTAGTGGATGGTCTTTGTCTTGCGCGACATGTAATCCATCAGCAGATATTGGCCTAGCGTATAGGGGGTGGTGAAGTATGCCTTGCCGCGGCACATCTCGGTGACCTTCTGCACGAATTGCACCAGGCCGTAGTCAGATGCCAGCATGAAGGTATTGATCAGCACGCCCGCGCGCTTGCACTTCGATACTTCTTCGAGCGTCTGGCTGACGACCAGCGGATCGAGTCCAAAGGCATTCTTGTAAATGCGGCCGTCTTCGAGCGTCAGGGCCGACGGTTTTCCGTCGGTGATCATGACGATCTGCTTCATGTCTTTTCGCTGGCGCTGCAGAATTCTTTGCGCCATCCGCAGGCCTTCGCGGGTGTTGGTGTAATACGGCCCGACCTTGACCCGTGCGAGTTGCGACAGAGGCACTTCTTCGGCCGAGTCGTGAAATAACACCAGCGACAAAGAGTCGCCGGGATACTGGGTTCGAATCAGGTGCGACAATGCCATCGCAACTTTCTTTGCCGGCGTAAAGCGGTCTTCGCCATACAGAATCATCGAGTGCGAGCAATCGAGCATCAGCACCGTCGCGCACGACGACTGATATTCGCACTGGTGCACTTGCAGATCGGAATACTCGATATTCAGCGGCAGCGTGAGGCCTTCGCGCTGGATCGCGCTCGACAACGTAGCCGTGATATCGAGATTCAGCGTGTCTCCGAACTCGTAGGTCTTCGACGATCCGCTGGCTTCGATCCCCGTCGCCAGATCGCGGGTATCGTGCCGCCCAAAACTCGACTTGCCGAGCGATCCGAGCAGATTACGCAACGACTTGAATCCAAGAAAGTCGAGACTCTTATCGGTAATCTCAAATTTTGCCTGCTGCGCTTCGCCGGTTTGTCCACCGACGCTCGATTGCCGCGAGGGATCCTGGGGTTCGTCGATCGAGATGTAATCTTCCTGCTGCATGCGTTCGATGAGCTTTTCAATCAGCTCATCGAGTTTGCCTTCCATCTGCATTTTTTCGATCTGCTCGCGCAGATCGTCGTCAAACATCTCACCGTCAAGCAGAGCCTGCTCGATCGCCCGCTTGAGCTCTTCGAGCGTCTGCTCGCCCGGCGGCAGTTCGTACCACATCGAGTCCTGAAAGCCGCTCTGCAGCAGATAATCGGAGAGCGCGCTGAGCAGGTCCTCCATGCTCATTTCGCCCGCCGGGTCGGGCACGTATTTGGAATAACGAATGCGTTTCATGAATGCGTCGTTGGTCGTTGGTGAAGCTTATTAGCTTCGAGCTTCGAGCTAAAGCATCATTTCTCGGCTTAGGGCTCGCGGCTCGGGGCTCGCGACTCGCAGCTAATTGAATTGCCTTCTCTGCCGGTACTGGCGCTCCTCGGGATCGAAGGATTTTTCCCTTACTGCATCCGGTTTCTTCTCTCCGGCCTTGAATACCCGCTCTTCGCTGCGCCCGATACGCTTATGGGCGTGCAGGCCTTCGAGGATGAATTCCGCGGCCGAGACCTGTTGCTCCGGGCTGTCTTTCTGGGTTACTCCAAGCGGGCCTAGCTTGTCGACCAGGCCTTGAATTCCTTTCAGGTTCTGCAGCGCCTCGACGGCCGAAACTGAGTCTGACAGCTGAATCTCCCCACCCAGGTCGAACCACTGCACGATCTGCTGAACATTTGCCCCGGTGAAGTACTCATCGTAAGTCTTGGCGATGGCCGCACGAATCAACTCCCGCCCCACGTGATCGGCGCCTTTCATCTCGCCTTCGTACTCAAGCTCCAGTTTTCCGGTAATTGCGGGCAGCGCCGCGTAGACGTCGCTGATACGCGGCACGACGAGCTGTTCGCCGTTGCGGATCGCGCGCCGCTCGGCATTCGAGATCACGTTCTCCATTGCGGAGATGGGCAGTCTCTGGCTCACGCCAGATCTCTTGTCGATTTTCTTGTCTTCGCGCGCCGCGAACGCCACGCGCTCAATGACTTCCTGCACATAACCCGGCAATTCCAGCGGATGGCCATTCCTCTTCGTCCATGCTTCCTGCGCAGTGATCGCGATTCCTTCCTCAATGGTCGCAGGATAGTGCGTGCGAATCTCTGAACCGATGCGGTCTTTCAGCGGCGTGATGATCTTCCCGCGTGCCGTGTAGTCTTCAGGATTCGCGCTAAACACGAGCGCGACGTCGAGCGGCAGGCGGATCGGATACCCCTTAATTTGTACATCGCCTTCCTGCATGATGTTGAACAATCCGACTTGAATCTTTCCCGCGAGGTCGGGCAGTTCGTTGATAGCGAAAATTCCGCGGTTGGCTCGGGGCAAAAGGCCGTAGTGCACTGTCATTTCGCTCGAAAGTTCATGTCCGCCGCGCGCGGCCTTGATGGGATCGATGTCGCCGATCAAATCTGCAATCGTTACGTCGGGTGTGGCCAACTTCTCGACGTAGCGCTCGTCGGGCGTTAAGTATGCGATGGGGGTACTGTCGCCGAGTCGCGCGATTTCCTCGCGGCAGCGCTTGCAAATGGGAGCATAGGGATTGTCGTGAATCTCGCACCCCGCGACGTATGGCATTTGCGGATCGAGCAGGGAAGTCAGGGCGCGCAGGATGCGGCTTTTCGCCTGGCCGCGCAATCCGAGCAGGATGAAATTGTGCCGCGAAAGAATCGCATTGATGATTTGCGGAACCACCGAGTCGTCATATCCGACGATGCCCGGAAATACGGGGTCATCTCCGTCTTGGCGCAACCGGGCCATAAGATTGTCGCGCAGTTCATCCTTAACGTGGCGCGATCGTAGACAGGATTCGGAGAAGGAACTGCGGCGCAGATCACCCAACGTGCGCGGAAGACTCATGAAAGGGAACCCCCACAACAAACTTTTCCTGATTATACGCGGGATTTCCGAGTGCGCGGTCCAAAGCGGGAAATCGCGATCTCCCAAAATGGGCTCGAGCACTTTTCTTTTTGCAGGATGTACTCGACATCACAACGCTGGCGGCGGTCCGTGTCGTAAGTTGGTTTGTCGATCGTTGGAGAACATCATGAATCTTCCCGGCAGGCGGACTTTCTTGAAAGGCGGCGGACTTGCCATGGGCGTCTTAGCAGCGCAAGGTTGTGCTGTTCCTGGGACGGCCGCGACTCGATTGACTGCCGACCCTACTTCCGGCTCTCAAATCGCCTCTTTCGGTTGGGAGGTCTGTAATCTCGAAGGCAACGGCGCAAACACTTATGTGAAGATCCTCAACAACATGCTTTTGCAGAGCGTTAACGCGGATGTTTCCGCGTCCATCACCAACGCCAAAGCGACCGGCTTTGCTGAAGTGTTGTGCCAGGGCGGCGTGTCGCGACAGGCTTTGCCGACGTTTAACAACTCCGCGCAAGCTTATCTGGATTTACCGATGAGTGGGAATTTCGGCTCGGTCACGGCTGAGAATCCGAATAATCTCTCGGTTGTAGTTGGGGGGATGCTGCAGGATGTCTTTCTGTCCGTGATCTTGAAGACGTGGGTTCCACCCGAAGGTGTCGCGTGCGCAACCTCAAGACAAGCGCTTGTTTATCCGTCGATCAACCTCAATTCGGGCGACTACCTCGTGTTTCACATGGATCACTTCGGTGTGGGCGTAGATGCAGAGATGCAAATTGTGCTTACATATTCTCTTTTGTAGGTTCGTAGCGCGATGCCAGGACCCTCAAAATCGGCGCTATTTATCGCACGTGGCCGTTTCCGCCCGCTTTTTCGCGCGCCCGCGCTGCCCGCTTGAGATTCGGCAGAATGCTCTCCAGGTAAGCTGCGACGGTCTGGATCCGCTCGCTCTCGGAACGCGTCGCCAGCAGCTTCTGTTTGAAATCAAGATCGAGGGGCAAAGACCCAGCAATATGGAATGACAACGTTCCGTCATCGGCTCCCGACAAATCCTGCACGGCTCCCGCCAGCGACAGAATTTCCAGATGCATCTGCACGGCGCGAGCCCGGTCGTTCTCTGCTGGAGTACTTGGCTCGTCAGGAACCACGAGAACTTCCGCCCGCAGGAAGGACCGCTCTTCATTCAATTCGAGAACTTCGAAGCGGGAGCGTCCCTCGGTAACCAGGTCCAGGCGCCCGTCGGAATATTCCTTGGTCACGCCCACGATCTCCGCGGTGCACCCGATGTCTGCAATACCCTCCTCCAACGCTCGTATTACTCCAAACTGGGAGTTGTTGGCCCGGCATTCTGCAATCATCTCTTTATAGCGGGGTTCGAAGATGTGCAGTGGCAGCGGAGCTCCCGGCAGCAGCACTACATTGAGCGGGAAGAGGGGAAGAAGTGGCACACGTGCTCCAATCGGCAAGAGTCCTGCGGTCCAACGATTGTACGCCAGATTAATAGCACGGATTGAATCGCACCTTGACTTGCCGATTGCTGCAGATTACAAACCGAGCATGCAACTCGACGGAAGAGTCGTGGTTGTTACGGGCGCGTCCATGGGAATCGGAGAGGCGATCGCCAAGGTCTTCGCGGATGATGGCGCGAGCGTGGTTCTACTCTCGCGCGATGCGACTCGAGCCGAAGCAGCCCGCGCCCGCATCGGACATCTCGACCGTACCATCGCGCTTTCCTGCGATGTGCGGAATTCTGAGGAGATCGATCGCGTCCTTGGTCTTACCCTCCATCATTTCCGGCGCGTTGATGTCTGGATCAACAACGCCGGACACGGCTTGCTGGACTCGGTTGCGGAAATGGAGCCGTCTGCCTTCCGCGACCTCTTTGATACCAACTTCATTGGCGCACTCTCGGCCATGCAGGCCGTGATTCCCGTGATGCGACAGCAGGGGAGTGGCGCCATCATTAACATTTCGAGTGTGGCTGGCCACATTCCCTTACCTTTCCATGCCGGGTATAGCGCCAGCAAGTTCGCCCTCAACGCCGTCGGTAAAGCCGCCAGAGTCGAACTCAGTCGCGATCGCATCCATGTACTCACTGTCTGTCCGGGCTATGTGCGCACCGATTTCGGTAAGAACGCTTTGCGAGGCAAGGAACTGAAGAAAGTGCGTCCTGACTCCATTCGCGGAATTACGGCCGAGCGCGTGGCCCGAGCGACGCTGCAAGGGTATTTGAAAGGGAAAAGAGAAGTGATCGTGCCCTGGACCATGCAGGTGCCTGTGAAGCTCTATCAATTGTTTCCGAGCCTAGTGGAGTGGGCGATGAGCAGAATGGCAAAATAGTTCGGGCCTGAATTCAGTTCGTCAGTTCGTTCAGCATCGCTTCCATTTCGGATTGCGCGTGGAGATTTCCGGTGCGCCGCGCCGACGCGATCCCGTCGTTCAGCATTTTCCTGGCGTCATCAACGCGTTCCGCCCGCACCAGTGTTTGCGCTGCCATGAAATATCCGGCGGTATAGTCGGGATTTGCTTCCAGCAGAATTGCGAACTCGGCCAGGGCGCGATCAAAATCGCCTTGCTTCGAATATTCCATCGCCAATCCGTAGCGCGCGAATGCGTCTTTCGGATTTTCCGTCAGGATCTCGTTGAGAGCTGCAATGCGGTCCATGTCGAGCGTCCCTCGACCACGAGATTACTACAATCCCGGAATTTGGCCAGACGTGGTCCGACTGATTACAATGGCGAGTCCCAAATTTCCCAGATAGCTCGAACCATGGCCTGCCCTTACTTCATGCCCGTGGAAAGACTGGAGAATGGCGCGTGGCCGCATCCATCACGGCTGCCGCTCGGCGGCGGATGGAACGGGCACTGCACCGCTCCCGGCCACGATGGGGAAGTTCCGGCACAGGACGTCCTCGAAAAATTCTGCAATCTCGGATATGCCGATGGCTGCCTGAGGGCGCCGGTTTCCCGCGCTGCGGATGCGGTCAGGTTTGCCGTGGTCGCCCCAGCGGAAGCCGGCCGACCCGATTCCGCTTCAAAAAACACGGTTCTTCGCTTGAGCTATGTTTGCGAACGAAGCCACCGTCCGGTCGATCATGGCGTTTTGGAGTTCGAGTTGAGCACCGCGCAATGGCTGCGTCCACACGACGACGCGCGAATTCAGCGGATGGCTCAATGTTTCGTTGAATCATATTTGCAGAAGAGAAGGTGACCACAATTGCAAGACGCAGAAGGGAAGTCAATCTTGGTGCGCGAAACGCTGCCTCCTCGCCCGGTGTGCGATTCACAGTCGGAAATGTCGGAAATCGTCCTGCCCAACGACGCCAATCCGCTGGGCGCTCTCCTCGGTGGACGCCTCATGCACTGGATCGATCTTGCCGGCGCCATGGCCGCGCATCGTCACTCCCGCAACCACGTCGTGACCGCGTCCGTTGACCACATCGATTTCCTGGTTCCGGGCCGGGTGGGAGATCTTGTAATTCTGCGGTCGTCCGTGAACCGTGTCTTCAATACTTCGATGGAAGTCGGTGTAAAGGTGTGGGTGGAAAACTACATCGCCGACACGGCTCAACACGTGGCTTCGGCGTACCTGACGTTTGTGGCCATCGACAAGAGCTCCAATCATCTGAAGGTTGCAGCGGTGATTCCTGAAAGCGACGAACAGCGCCGCCGTTACGACGACGCCGGCCGACGTCGTGAGATTCGCCGCGCGGAGCGGGAGCGTCGCCGCAAGAGCTGCTGATTTTCACGCCTTCGTGATTTGAATCACAATCTCTGTGATTCAAATCACATCGAGCCTTACCCAGCGAAGCCTAAGATGATCGTTCGAACAATTGCTTATGGACAGTGCTCTGTTAGTTCATCGCCTTCACTTCGCTTTCACCGTCACGTTCCACTACCTGTTTCCTCAGCTTACGATGGGCTTGGCGCCGCTGATTGTGCTGCTCAAGACCCTCGCGATGCGCCGCAACGACGAATACTATGATCGTGCCGCGCGGTTCTGGGCGCGAATCTTCGGTATCAACTTCGTTCTGGGTGTGGTGACTGGAATTCCGATGGAATTCCAGTTCGGAACGAATTGGTCGCACTTCTCGCGATTCGCCGGAGGTGTGATCGGCCAGACACTCGCCATGGAAGGCATGTTTGCCTTCTTCCTCGAATCGGCGTTTCTCGGCCTGTTCCTCTATGGCGAAAAGCGGCTGGGCCCGGTTGGCCATTGGTGGTCGGCAGTCGCGGTTTTCCTGGGATCGTGGCTCTCGGGATTCTTTATCATCGTGACCGACGCATGGATGCAGCATCCGGTGGGGTACTCCAAGGCCGCCGATGGTTCGGTACAGTTGGCGAGTTTCTGGGCGCTGGTACTGAATCCGTGGGCATGGTGGCAGTACGCGCACAACATGTCGGGTGCCGCGATTACCGGATCGTTTGTCATGGCTTCCGTGGGGGCGTTTTATCTGTTGTGGGGCAAGTTTGAGCAATATGGACGCATCTTCGTGCAAGTTGGAGTGACCGCCGGATTGCTGTTCAGCTTCGTGCAACTGTTTCCCACGGGCGATGGTCAAGGCCGGATGGTCGCCTTGAATCAGCCGGCGACGCTTGCCGCAATGGAGGCCCTCTTCGAAAGTCAGCCCGGAGCACCGATCGTTCTGATCGGGCAACCCAATATCGGCGAGCGCAGAATCGATAATCCGGTGATCGTCCCGAAGATGCTCAGCTTTCTTACGTACCGGGCATGGTCGGCGAAGGTGGAGGGCCTGAACGCGTTTCCTCCCGACGTTTGGCCAACCAACATCGAATTGCTCTACTACAGCTATCACATCATGGTCGGCCTCGGGACGCTGTTTATTGCCATCATGTTCGTATCGGCGTTGCTGTTGTGGCGGCGGAAACTGTTTTCGAGCCGATGGATGCTGTGGATCTTGCTGCTCTCTCTTCCGTTCCCATACATCGCCAACATTGCTGGCTGGCTGGTGGCAGAAATCGGCCGCCAACCCTGGCTCGTTTATTCCCTGATGCGCACCGCAGACGGATACTCGAAGACAGTCTCAGCGGGAAATGGCCTGTTTACACTGCTGGGATTTATGGGGATGTATACCGTTCTGGCAATCTTGTTCCTGTTCCTGGTGCACCGCGAAATTGAGCACGGCCCGGATGCGGAAGTAGCGGCCGCGCACTGAGCTTGAAATTGAAGGGTTGAATGGAAACTCTCTGGTTCATCATCGTTGCTGTGATGGTCGCCGCCTATGTTGTGCTCGATGGCTTCGACCTTGGCGCAGGCGTTCTTTATCTGATCTCAGCGCGCACGGCTGAAGAGCGGCAAACGATCATGCGCGCCATCGGGCCTGTGTGGGATGGCAATGAAGTCTGGCTTCTGGCCGCCGGCGGAACTTTATACTTCGCCTTCCCCCTGCTCTATGCCTCGAGCTTCAGTGGCTTCTATCTGCCGCTCATGATGGTGCTCTGGCTGCTCATGCTGCGCGGCATCGGGATCGAATTGCATCCCCACATGGACAACCCGGTGTGGCGCGGATTTTTTGACTCCATCTTCTCGCTGTCGAGCGCGCTGCTGGCGATCTTCTTTGGCGCGGCGCTTGGAAACGTTGTGCGCGGAGTGCCCCTCGGTCCCGACCAGTATTTCTTCGAGCCGCTGTGGACGAATTTCCGCGTTGGGGTTAACAACGGCATTCTTGACTGGTATACCGTCCTGACGGGAGTCATTGCGCTGGTCACGCTCACCGCGCACGGCGCGCTTTACATCGCCATAAAGTCTGACGGGGAATTGAACCGGCGGTCGCGGAGCGTGGCGAAAGGGCTGTGGCCGGTCCAATTGTTGTTGACGATCGTTGGATTGATTGCAACCATCTACATCCGTCCTGGCGTGCTTGACAACTATAAGCAACACGCGATCGGGTACCTGATCCCGGTGGTTGTGGCCGCCAGCCTGGCTGTCATGACTTACGCGATCGGCAAAGGGGCGGATGTCGCAGCCGAAAAGCTGGCCTTTGTTGCTTCCGCCGTTTACATCGTTGCCATGCTGGTGGGCGCAGCCTTTGCGCTCTATCCCGTCGTTCTTCCGGCCAGCACCGATCCGGCGCGCAATATCACGATCTATAACGCGGCAGCTGGACGCCACGGTCTCAGCGTCGGAATCACCTGGTGGGCCGTCGGGGCGATCCTTGCGCTGGGCTACTTCTTCTTTCTGTTCCGCATGTTCAGGGGCAAGGTGCGGTTGGAAGAGGAAGGGTACTGAGCTCTTTCCCGGGGTGATGCTTGGCAGTTTCCTTTGCCGCGACGAGCCTGCGGAGTGTACCGGCCTTACGACAACACAGCATGGATGCCTAAAGATTCCGCGACCCTGCGGAGCCGTCTGTCCTTTGTCCACAAGAGCATCGGAGGAGTGATCAGAACGGAGGCTATGAGTTCCGCATCGATCAAACCAACCCCGAGACTGTACAGGCGTTTCGCGTCAATCATGGTCCGAACTTCGGCCAGTTGCGCCACTCGGACCTGAGGCAAGAGGTCGAGCATAGCTAGCGTCTTGTCGCGGTCTCGCAGTGATCCGAGAGCGAGTTCTGCAACGATCCAGGGATGAATTACAACTTGGCCCATGGTGAGGGCGGCCTGCAGTTCCTTGTTGTTCGAGCGGAAGTGGTCAATCCAGACGGAGGTATCGGGGAGAATCATTTTCGCGCCATCCTAGTCCCGCTTGATCCTGCGGCGAGGAACGTTCTTCAGCCGCGGCATCGTGCCCCCCAAGGATGCCAACCGGCGTGCGCTCTCCCGCTCAATGAGCGCCTTCAGAGCCTCACGCAGCAAAGCGGTCTTCTCCGCGACTCCTGTGAACTCCTGGGCGGTGCGTACAAGATCGTCATCAAGGGCAATGGTGGTTCGCATCAGGTGTCTCCTAGGCATCAATTATAGCATCGGATGATGCATAAATCAGTGCTCTTCTGATCAGGGCCGTTCACGACGCGACGAGCGGCCATGCCAGCCGGCGCCCTGGAAATTCCATTATGGTTGAGCGCTGTTCTCAGGGTCGCTGTTGAGAAGTTGTTGCCGGAATGCATTTGTGCCCGCTCTACCCACGCGCGCTCCGACGCGCCTGTATAATCGAAGTGAGTTTTTTCCTGGTTCGAACTAAGTTTGGTTTCTGGGAGCTTTTTTGAGCGCACATATGCCGCATCAGCAGGGACAGCCGCAGCAAGGGCCGCAACCGCTGCCGGGAGTCGACGCGATCATCGCCGTCGGGTCCGGCAAGGGAGGTGTTGGCAAGACCACGCTGTCGGTGAACCTGGCGGTCGCGCTGGCCAAGCTTGGTCATAAAGTCGGCTTGCTCGATGCTGACGTTTACGGTCCGAACGTGCCGCTGATGCTGGGCGTGAACTCGCAGCCGCGCATGATTGGCGAAAACCGCATCGAGCCGCTGCAAGCATTTGGCCTGAAAGTCATCTCGGTCGGATTTCTCAATCCGGGCGACAAGCCCATCATCTGGCGCGGGCCGATGCTGCATCAGATCGTGCGCCAGTTTCTAGGGCTAGTTGAATGGGGACAACTCGACTACCTCATTGTGGATCTGCCGCCCGGAACGGGTGATGTTGCGCTTTCGTTGGTGCAGACTGTGCCGCTAACGGGCGCGGTCGTGGTTTCGACTCCGTCGGATGTGTCTCTGCAGGACGCACGCAAGGCCATCGAGATGTTCCGGCAGATGAAGGTTGATGTAGCGGGGGTGGTCGAGAACATGAGTTATTTTGTTTGCCCGCACTGCCAGCACGAGGTCGACATTTTTTCGCGGGGTGGGGCGGAGAAAATGGCGGAGAAGTTTGGCGTGTCGTTCCTGGGCAGCATCCAGCTTGATCCGGAAGTGCGTAAGTCGGGCGACAGCGGCACGCCGGTGGTGCTCGAGGGCGAGAATTCTCCGCACGCTAAGTCGATCTTTGATTTCGCGAAGAAAGTTCTGACGCGCGTCGGGGAGATCAAGGCGGCGGCTCCTGCCAGCGTGATTCAGATTCAGTAAAGGCAAGACTCACCCCTGAGGGCGCAGAGGTCCATAACTACCCCGTGTGGCTCTCGGTGGCCTCTACGGTTCAAGTCCTTTTGAACCTTTGCAATCTCCAGGCTGCCAGTGGTTCCCCATCTTTCAGAATCAACGCCGCCATCATCTCGCCGATGGCCGGTCCGTGCTTGAAGCCGTGACCCGAGCCTCCTCCCAGCAGCCACACGTTTGCATTCTTCGGATGGCGGTCGATGATGAAGTGACTGTCCGGCGTTTGCTCGTACTGGCAGACGCGGCTCTCGATCAGCGGGGCATCCTTCAAAGCCGGGAAGCGAAATGCGACATATTCGCGAACGCCTTTTAACGCTTCCTGGCTGACGATTCGGTCACCCGACGTCGGGTCGAATTCGGGACCGCGGGTATCATCGGCGATCTTGAAGCCACGGCGTCCACTGCCCGGGATCCCGTAGTAAAAATGACCGCGATGGTCAGCCCAGACGGGTAACTGGCCTTCGCGGAAACGTTCATCGCCGGTGGGCGCGCCGAAGAAGAAGACATCCTGCTTGGTAGGGCGAACCCGATCGCCGATCGTTCTCGGAAAGAGTTGACCGAGCCACGGTCCGCAGGCGAAGACGAAGAAGTCCGCTTTCAACCTGGACCCATCGGAGAGAGCGACGTCACGCAGTGGCCCGCTTTCCAGCCCTTCCGGCAAGACGGCAGCCTGCCGGTACTTGCCGCCCGCTGCCACGAAGGCATCAACCACGGCCCGGCAACTGGCTCGGGCGTCGAGGTATCCGCATTGAGGTTCGAGGATTCCCCACTCGATGCCCTCGAAATTAATCTGCGGCCAGCGGTTTTGCATCTGCTGAGTCGACAGTTCCGCAAATTTGATTTTCGAAGCGCGTAGCATTTCGACTGAGCCGCGCTCGAAGGCGTCGTCGCGACCGGCGGCCATCCACAGAACTCCGCAGCGATGCAGGAACCGCCGCTTCCAGCGCTTTTCGTATTTTTCCCACAGTTTGAGGGCGCGCGCGGCCATTTCTGTGTAAGGTTGATCCGGGCCGTAGGTGCCGCGCATGACACGCGTTTCACCGCCCGAGGAGGCGCGAGAATTGCCCGGTCCCCAGGCGTCGATCAAGGTGACGCGGGCACCGCGTTCGAGGAAGTGCAAGGCTGTCCAGCCGCCAAACGCTCCTGCTCCAACGACCGCGATGTGAGGTTTTGCTTTCATCAGGTATCGGAAAAGAACAGTTGAGGATACGGAAGCGGGCCAGGAAAGAGAAGGACATATCGGGATTCCGTTGAAATCCCCGGACGAGGCGTCCGGGGCTCCAGCGCTCTGAGGCTCCAGCGCTCTGAGGCTCCAGCGCTCTGAGGCTCCAGCTATCGCGATTTGTGCGCGGTGGTTCCCGTGTCTTGACAGTCTTTTAGCCCGTTCCTAGAATCCGAACAGGACCGTGGTTTGGTCCAAAACCTAAGCTTCTGCATCTAAAATAGTTAGTTGGTATGGATCAGAAGCAGGCTCCCCCCGGCCTCAGCCGCCCGGATTGAGAGAACTGACACCGTATACAAATATGCCCGCTGACCCAAATATTGGTGCACGCGAACGCGAAATTCTGACCGCGATTGTTGAGACGTTTATCTCGACGGGCGAGCCGGTCGGGTCGCGCACGCTCGCGCGTTCGAATCGCGAGGGACTGAGCCCGGCTTCCATTCGCAACGTGATGGCTGATCTCTCGGATGCGGGATTCCTCGAGCAGCCGCATGCCTCCGCGGGTCGTGTGCCTACAACCGAGGCCTACCGGTATTACGTCGAGCAGATTTCGGGCAGGGCGCGTCTGACACCGCAGGAAGAGTCGATGATCTCGGACTCGCTTGTCGGCATCACCGATGTGCAGGAGTTCATGGAGCGCACTTCGCACGTGCTGTCGCTGATTTCCCGGAACGTAGGAGTGACGGTTGCGACCAGCGGGCCGAAGAATGCGCTCGAGCACGTGTACTTTTCGCGTCTCGGCGATCAGAAGGTGTTGGCGGTGCTGGTGACCCGCTCCGGCCTGGTGCGCGACCGCGTGCTTCGACTGGATCTGGCGCAGTCGGATCTGGACCTGGCTGCGCGCTACATCAATGAGAACTTCCGCGGCTGGACCATGGAGGCCATGCGCACCGAACTCGCGCGCCGCATTGACCAGGAGCGAAGCGAATACGACCGCCTGATGAATTCCATCGAGCAACTTTACAAGCAGGGGGCACTCGCGGCCGAGCAGGGATCTCAAGTGGTGTTTGTGGAAGGCGCGGCGAATCTGCTGGCGACGGACCAGGACCGCCAGCGTTTGCAGGAGATGCTGAAGACGCTTGAGGAAAAGGAAAAAGTTGTGCAACTGCTGGGCGCCTACCTGGATGCGAAGCAAGAGGCCGTGCGGGTGGTGATCGGACTCGATGAAGCGCTGCCTTCCATGCAAAACTTCGTCCTGATCGGCGCTCCCGCTCACGCTGGCAATGAGGTGATGGGGTCGCTGGCGGTGATTGGTCCGACGCGCATGGATTATCAGCACACGATTACCGCGGTTTCTTACATTGCGCGCCTGTTCGACAAGATTTTGAATGAATCGGAGTAATGAAAGAAGTTATGGGTAAAACAAACGGAAAATCAGAAACGGAAGCATCAAGATTGGACCTGGAGCATGAGTTGCCTGCCGGAGAGGGCGATGAGCGTCAATCCGGACCGTCGGCAAGCGGTGCTGCTCCTGGAAGCGAAGTCTCAGGTCAGGATGCGGAACTGCAGAAGGTGAAGGCGGAACGCGACACGCTGCTGGATCGGCTGGCGCGGGCGCAGGCTGAGTTTGAAAATTCCCGGCGGCGTGCGAGCAAAGAGCAGCAGGATTTCCGCGAGTACGCAACGGTCGACACACTGAAAGCGCTGCTTCCGGTGATTGACAGCTTTGAGCGAGCGTTGCAGGTGAAGTCTGACGGCAACGATTTCCGCGGCGGAGTGGAACTCATCTACAAGCAGTTGCAGGATGTGCTGGCGAAGCAGGGAGTGCGTCCGGTCGCGGCCAAGGGAGAACCTTTCGACCCGCGCTATCACGAAGCGATCGAGATGATCGAGACCCGCGACGCGGCTGACCATGAGGTGCTCGAAGAACTGCAGCGCGGCTACAAGTACAAAGAGCGGCTGCTGCGGCCCGCCATGGTAAAGGTCGCAAACAATCCAGGAAAGTGAAACGGTAAGCGGCATCGATCTGTGATTGTTCCCGGATCTGGTTGCCTCAGGAAAGGACATTTCTGAGCACAAATACCAAACGCGACTACTACGAAGTGCTGGGCGTGACCCGCACTGTCACCGAGATAGAACTGAAGAGCGCGTACCGGAAACTCGCGCTCCAGTACCATCCGGACCGGAATCCGAATAATCCGGATGCGGAAGAAAAGTTCAAAGAAGTGAGCGAAGCTTATGCCGTGCTGGCTGACTCCGAAAAGCGCGCTGTTTATGATCGTTTTGGGCACGCTGGCATCGGAGGCGCATCGGCCGCAGGGCCGGGCTTTGACCCGACCGTATTCCAGGACTTCAGCGACATCTTCGGCGAGTTCTTCGGTTTCGGCGACATGTTTGGCGGAGGCGGAGGACGCCGCCGCAGCCGCGTGCAGCGCGGTGCCGATCTTCGCGAGGATCTGACGCTGGAGTTCGAAGAGGCATTCTTCGGCAAAGAGACGCAGGTGACCGTTCGCCGTCATGAGGCTTGCGAAGAGTGCCATGGCGCCGGTTCGGCTCCCGGCAAGGGGCCAACGACCTGCCGTTCCTGCGGCGGACGCGGCCAGGTTCGCTATCAGCAAGGATTCTTCAGCATTGCGCGTACTTGTCCGACCTGCCAGGGAAGCGGCAGCGTGATTACCGATCCGTGCCCGAAGTGCAAAGGCGAAGGCCGGATCCTGCGACAGCGCACGGTCGAAACTAAAATTCCCGCCGGAGTCGAAGACGGTACCCGCATTCGCTTCAGCGGCGGAGGAGAATTCGGTCAGTTCGGTGGTCCGGCGGGCGACCTCTATGTGGTGCTGCACGTGAAGGATCACCCGTTCTTCGCGCGCGAAGGCAACGATCTGCACTGTGCGGTTCCGATCTCGATGGCGCAAGCCGCGTTGGGGGCCGAGATTCACGTCCCCACGATGGATGGCGAGCACACGCTGAAGATTCCTGAGAGCACACAGCCGGGGACAACATTCCGCATTCGCAATAAGGGTGTGCC
>Ga0335076_10000480_pt1 | contig 36840 bp, 36 predicted proteins | sample Lox_Sample_25_FD_206717 | JGI IMG/M metagenome (GOLD analysis project Ga0335076, IMG submission 206717) | Soil microbial communities from Loxahatchee National Wildlife Refuge, Florida, United States - Lox_Sample_2.5 | ecosystem: Environmental > Terrestrial > Soil > Wetlands | place: USA...
CAGACTGGCCCTCCCCGCCGCCGCGCAACCGGCCTAGTTATCTGGTTCGGTTCACTGCCCTTCCGGCAGCTGGCGGGGCCCGCGAGCCTATTTTTCCTGTGGCCCCCGAAGTCCCGGGCCCGCACCAGCACGTCACCTGGAGCGCAGCCATGACCACCACGATCCCGGGCGAGCGGGGCCAGCTTACAGCGCTGCGCGGCGCCTGGCTGTTCGACGGCACCGGCCCCGCGCTGATCCCCGATCCGGTCGTAGTGATCGAGGGCAGCGTGATCCGCGACGTCCGCTCCGGCGGCCGGATCCCGGAAACCCTGGACGGCGGGACCGTAATCGACCTGCCCGGGGCAACCCTGCTGCCCGGCCTGGTCGACACCCACGTCCACCTGGCCTTCGACGAGCATTCCACGTTAAGCCGGGCGTGTTGCAGTGACAGCTGCGAAGAGGGCGCGATGAACGGCACCAGTACGGCTGGTAGTCGGCGCCCATCATGCTCGAGTCATACACGAAGCTGTACTCCAGGAGCAGGCGGACAGAGTTGGCAGACAGGTCCCAGCCGGGCGAGCGGTACCCCGCCGGGGTGACCCCGAGGCGCTGCAGCGACTCCAGGCCCTTTTCGATCACCTCGCGCTCGTGCTGCTCGTCGAGAGTGACCGGACTCTCGTGCAGGTAACCGTGGTGCCCGATCTCATGGCCGGCGTCTCGGATCTCGGCGCAAACCTCCGGGACCGAGTCGACCGTGTGGCCCGGGATGTAGAAAGTGGCGTTGATCTGCTCGCGCGCCAGCAACCGGAGGATGCGTGGAACACCGACACGCGCCCCGAACTCCCCTCGGGATATGGCCGTTGGCGTATCGACGCCGAAGCTGCCCAGCCACACCGAGATCGCGTCGAAGTCGAAGGTCAGGCAGACGGTCGGTCTTGAGCTCTGACTCATGGTTTAAGTCCTCTGCTTACTGGTGTGCCAGCTGGCGATCGGCTGGGCATGTGCTATTGCCATCGATGTTGCGACAGGGTAGTCCGGGCTGCCGGGGCGGCCGTGAGCATCGGGCCAGCCATCTCGGCGTGGCTGGGCTAAGCGGACGATCTTGATGCCGAATTCGTAGGTGCCGAGCGCGTCCCATAGCTCCAGCCAGATCTTCACCAGCATCTCCGGGCCCCGGGCGGTGGAGATGCCCCCTAGGTCGATGATGTCGGCGTGGCCAAGTTCAGTCAGTAGGGCGGTGACCGTGTCCTTGGCGTCGGTGTCGTCGCCGGAGATGAACGTGCTGTGCGCGCCGCCGACGAGCTGACGCGGGTTGACCATCAGGCTCGCGGTCATGGTGTTGAGCGTCTTGACGACCTTGGCGTCAGGGAACTCGCGCTGGATCTGCTCGGCCAGGGAGTCGGTGTCCTTGACGAACAAAGTGGGCGGCATGCCATGGGAGAAGTCCAGCACGTTTGCCACGTCGACCAGGATCTTCCCGGCCAGGTGCCTGACTCCGGCCAGCCGCAGCACCTCCAGCGAGGCACTGCCGGCCGTGGCGTTGATGATCAGCTCGCCGCCCGCCGCCGCGTCGGAGAACGTGGCCAGGGCGACGTCGGGGTGCGCGGAGGACCAGGCGGAAAATGGCGGGAGGCCCACCGGGTTCGGCTCGGTATGGGCCATCGTCGCCGAGGTGTCGCGGGTGCCGACGGTGACGTCGTGGCCTAGTTCCGCGAGCCTGCCTGCCAGCGCCTGGCCGACCATTCCGGTGCCCATGATCGCGATCTTCATCGTGAAGCCTCCTGGACGCGGGTTCTTGCGAGGGAAGCGGACGGAACGTGTCCCCTGGTTCCTGCCGGGCCGCCGGCCGCGACCCACCGTCCGACAGTAAGGGACCCCGGTGCCGCTGGGAAGGTGGCACCTTTTCGTGGTATAGGTACCTGGTGGAAACCGCCCCGTTCACGGCGTGCCGCTGGGACGTGTTCGCCAACGGGTGCCCCTCCCGGCAGGTGCTTGGCCGGGTGGCCGACAAGTGGACCATGCTCGTCATAAGCGCCCTGGCCGAGAGCGAGGTCCTGCGTTTCTCCCAGCTCCGCCGGCGCGTCCAGGGCGTGACGCAGAAAATGCTGACGCAGACACTCAGAGGCCTGCAGCGGGACGGACTCGTGTCGCGGACCGTGTATCCGACCGTGCCCGCTACTGTCGAGTACCGCCTGACCCCCCTGGGTGCTAGCCTCGCGGGCGCAGTGAGCGTGATCAAGGACTGGGCCTACTCCAACATCGAGCAGATCGAGCGTGCCCGCGAGCGGTACGACGCAACGGCCCGTCAAGCCCAGCTTCGGCCAGACCATCCGGACGGTGCGGGCCCGTCGGCCGGCGCCTGACACCGCTGAAGCCGCCGCGGCCGCGGCGTGCGCGCGGGAACGAGGTCCCGGGAGGTACTGGTAACGGTTACGGACAGCCGATATGCGGGTGGAAGCGCAGGTGTACTCCAGTACCCCGGATCAACCGCCGAGCCCGGATCTACCACAATAACCGGAGATACCCTCCGCTTGGCGTGGCGCCGGCTGCACGGGGTGACGGGCGTGACGGCTGAGGCCGGGTCGGCGTGATCGCGTCCTCACTGCGGCCCCAATGGCCGGCCCGCGCCGTCATGGCGGCGCCGGAATCCGCGGGACGGCGCAACTGAACCCTCATGACGCGGCCGGCCAGAGCGGGTACGTGGCCTCGATCACCAGACGGCGCGCCGAACTGGCCGACCGGTTGTGGGATTTATCAAAGACCCCTCTTCCGGGCAGGCTGCCACAGGCGCATGGTTCCCGGCGGCCCGGAGGGGTGGGAGGGTACCCGGCCGGAACTGCGGTGCACGGCGGGCGCACCCGCGGGCGGGTCGCTGTACGGTCAGTGTGAGCCTTCTGTGTGGCGATGCATGTGGTCGCCCGGATCGACGCTGGTGCCGGAACGGGTTCTCACGCGGCTACGGTGCTGACGCAGGCGAGGTATGCCGCGGCCGGGCTTAGCGGTAACGTTCCGGGACGGTCCGTACGTCGGGCTGGCTGATTCCGGTCCGCTCGGGCGGGATGGGCGCGGTGCCCAAAGCTGGCAGGTGAGCGCCTCTGCGACCTGCCGTCCGTCCCGGCGGGCCGGGTGGTTCGCCGTCGGCAGAGGAGTGCTGGCGTACAGTGGCCGCGTGGGCGAGATCCGCTCGAGGAAGTACGCGCGAGGTTGCCGACGCGGCGCATGACGCTGCGCGCGGCCAGGTCGTGTATCTCACCGGGCACGGCGAGCGGCTCGCCGCGATCATCCCGGCCGAACCGGCGGGCGAACTGGAGAACCTGACTCCTCATCAGCTCCGCGAGCTGCTGGAGGACTTCGCCGACGCGCAGGCGGCACGCGAGGCGCTGGCCGAGGTCGAGGCGGGCGCCGAGCCGGTACCGGCCGGGCAGGTCTGGGCGGAACTCAGCCTCGGGACATGACCTCTGGGCGGCACGCGCTCCTGGCGGCGCGGACCTGTCAGCTGTACTGGCGTAGCCGCGGCCACATCTGGCCCCAGGGGTGGCGCGGGCCGGTGCACAGGTACACGTGGCCGTGCCACTCCTGGTTGTGGAGGCCGTACGGGTTGGACAGCGTCGCGACGGCGCGCACGCTGGTGAAGAACCTGGCCAGGTAGGCGGCGTCCCCGCCGCCTTCGGCCGGCCCCGGCATGACCGCCACGACGGTGGCCGCCCGCGGGTTACCCGGGCCCCACCACCAGTAGGTGTTGTGCCCGCTCACGGCCTGCGGCAGGCCGGTGCCGCCGCCCAGCACGTCGATCGCGCTGGCCTCACCGTAGTTCGAGGTGAAGATCACCGCGTCGGCCCGCTGGCTGGCCGACAGCGAGAACCACACGGTGCGGACCGTGCCGACCAGCTGCGGCCAGCCCACCGACTCGGCCAGCACCGGGTTGATCTTCTGGGTCCAGCCCACGTCGCCCGGCGGCAGCACCGGCAGCACGAACGGTATAGCCAGCGCGGTGGTTACCGCCGTGGCCGCCAGCAGCCTGCCGAGCCGGCCCGCGCGGGCGGCCAGCCAGCCGTCGATGGCGACGGCCCCGGCCGCGAGGAGGTAGATATACGCCCCCGCCAGGTAGTAGATCTTCCCTCCGGTCGTGACCCCGAAGAACACGAACAGGATCGCGTACGCCCACACCAGGGCGCGCCAGAGCGGCCGGCCGGACCGCCACAGGAAGCGCAGCCCGGCCACCCAGACCCACCAGGGCCACGGCGCTCATGATCAGCTGCCCGACCAGCCAGCCGGCGACGTTGGCCAGGCCGCCGTTCTCGGCCGCGAGCGCGCGCGACATGGCGATCGTGGCCCACTGGTGCTGCGCCTGCCACCAGATGTCGGGGATGGTGAAGGCGACCGCGAGCACGGACCCGGCCAGGAACCACCGGTTCAGCACCAGCCGCCGCCCGTCGGCCAGGAACACCCCGATGACCAGCGCGACGGCGAACAAGCCTACGCTGTGCTTGTTGGCCAGCCCCAGCCCCAGCACCACGCCAGCGAGCGGCCACCAGCGCACGTCACCGGTCCGCCCGATCTTCGCCACCACCAGCGCCAGGGCCGCCCAGGCCAGCATGTCGAAGGCCGTCGGGCCGAACAGGTGATCGCCGCCCAGCAGGACGGGCATGGTCGCGGTGGCCACCGCGGCCAGCAACTGCGCCCGCCGCCCGCCGCCGAACTCCCGTGCCGTCAGCCCCGCGATAACCACCGTCGCCCAGGCCGCCAGGGCCGCCCACATCCGCAGCCCGAGCAGCGACACGCCGAACAGCTTCAGCGAAACCCACGCCAGCAGCGGCGCCAGCACCGGCTGGTCGACATAGCTGGCCTGCAGGTGACGGGCGCATCCCATGAAGTACAGCTCGTCGCGGTGAAACCCGTACCGCGTCGAGGTGGCCAGCAGGACGGCGAAGACGACCGCGCCGACCGCGATCACGCGCCGGTCGAACGACGGAGCGCTGGTGCCGGCCGGACCAGCCGTGCCCGTCTCGGCCGGAGTTTTGCTGAGCGGGTTCATGGCCGCCATGCTCGTCCGCCAGCGCCCTCACCCGCATCGCCCACGGTGCCCGTTTCACGCGCTCATCCCCGGCGGGCAGGGCGCAGGTTCCGAAGCCGCCCCGCTCCCCCTTGGGGAGGGGGTGGCGGTTCACCCGTGCGATGGATGGCCCGCGCTCGCCGGAGGACCTTACGATCGGCTGGTGAAGAGGCTTGCCGCGTGGGCCGCCGGGCTGCCGCCGCGCACGCAGGATCTGGCGCTCGCGCTGGCGCTGGCGGTCTACAACGTCGCCTCGCTCGTCCCGGAGGCCAAGCAGCTGAAGCTGCCCTACGTCGCGTTCCTGCTGGTCGTGCTGCAGGCCTTGCCGCTCACCTGGCGGCGGCGCTGGCCGGTCGCCGTGTTCTTCGCCGTCGGCATTCCCCGGTCGGCGTATGACCAGCTCGGCATCGGCTTCGCGCCCATACCGCTCGGCCCCGCGATCGCCTACTACACGATCATGGACCGGTGCCCGACCAAGATCCGGGTGGCGATCAGCGCCTTGCTGATCGGCGGCATCATCCAGGGGCAGACGACGCCCGGCCACACGGAGCCCTACGATTTCTTCGTCGCGGTGCTGCAGCTCGCCGTCGCGGGCACGCTCGGCGTCCTCAGCCGGACCCGCCGCGCCTACCTGCAGGCGGCCGACGCCCGGGCCGAGCACGCCGAAGCCGAACGCGACCGGCAGGTCGCGCTGGCCGCCGCCGAGGAACGGACCAGGATCGCCCGGGAGCTGCACGACGTGGTGGCCCACCATGTCAGCCTCATGGCGGTCCAGTCGGAGGCCGCGGCAGCGCTGCTGCCCGGTCGGCCCGCCGAGGCGGGCCAGGCCGTGGAGATAATCGGCCAGACGGCCCGGGAGGCCCTTACCGAGCTGCGCCGGCTCCTCGGCGTGCTGCGCGGCCCGTCCCGCGCGGGCGGCCGGGCGGCCACGTCACCGGCCCCGTCAATCAGCGCGCTCGACGAGGTGCTCGCTCCGGTGCGCCAGGTCGGGATCGCGGTGGACCTGCGCGTCGAGGGCCGCCCCAGCAAGCTGCCGCCGGGCGTGGACCTGACCGCGTACCGGATCGTGCAGGAGGCGCTGACCAATACCGTCAAGCATTCCGGCGCGGCAGAGGCGGCGGTGACTGTTCGGTATGAGCCCGGCTACGTCACCGTGTCGGTGACCGACATCGGGAGCGCGGCTGTTGCCGTGACCCTCGGCCGCACAGCCAGAAGACCCCGCCCGGGCTCGCCGGACGGCGCGGGGGCCCGTCCGGCGGCCTCGGGCGGATTCGGCCTGGCCGGCATCGCCGAACGCGTCGCGTCCTGCGGGGGCAGTCTGACCGTCGGGCCCGGCGCGGCCGGCGGGTTCGCCGTCACGGCCCGGCTGCCGGCGCCATGACCGGCGCCGGACCCATCCGGGTCGTCGTGGCCGACGACCAGGAACTGGTCAGGACCGGATTCTGCGTGATCCTCGAGGCGGCGGACGGGATCACCGTGGTGGCGGAGGCGGCCAACGGCGCCCAGGCCGTCCGGGCCGCGGCCGAGCACCACCCCGACGTGATCCTGATGGACGTCCGGATGCCGGAAATGGACGGCCTGGAGGCCACCAGGCTGATCACCGGCGGCGACCGCGCCGGCCCGCCGCGGGTCGTCATGCTGACCACGTTCGACTTCGACGACTACGTGTATGAGGCGCTGCGGTCAGGCGCGAGCGGATTCCTGCTGAAGGATGCCCCGCGGCACGATCTCATCGCCGCCATCAAGGTCGCCGCGGACGGGAACGCGTTGCTCGCGCCGTCGGTGACGATGCGGCTGATCGACGCGTTCGCCCGCAGGCCGCCCGCGACGCTGCCGGTGCCGTCGCGGCTGGCCTCGCTGACCGCCAGGGAGCGGGACATCCTGCTCCGGCTCGCCCGCGGGCTCACCAACGCGGAGATAGCGGCCGACCTGGTGGTCAGCGAAGCCACAGTGAAATCGCACGTGGGGAACCTGCTGGCCAAGCTCGGGCTGCGGGACCGGGTCCAGGCCGTGATCCTGGCTTACGAGACCGGCATCGTCCGCCCGGGCGAGCCCGGAACCTGAGCACGCCGAACTATTATCCCGGGCCCCGCGGCGCCCTCGCAGCGCGATGCTGGTGAGCTCCGAGGCCGTCCTGCCAATCTGCCCACGCCAGTAACATTTCTCGCACAGGAAAACCTGTACGGCGTGATTAACGTAAAAAGCGGGACAGGGTCGTCCTGGGCAGCTACCCCCGGTAGCTGCCCACGATCATGAGTCAGCAAGCCCTCCTGCCCCAACAGTCGCATTGGGTTCGAACTTGTCGGGAAGCGTCACTCGCTGTTCAGGTCACCGTCAACGAAGCATGGTTTTTGCTCGTAACGATGTGATCCGGAAGCAGATGAGCGGGCGCGTCCGAGCGCCCGGCAGGAGGTACATGTATGCATTCCCGGCTGATCACTCGCACCATCGCCGTGGCGGCGGGCCTGGCGGCAGTGCTAGGAGGCGCTGCCGTTGCCTCCGCGGCGACAGCACGGCCCGGCAACACCGGTAACGGTCACCACACGGGCATCCAGCACGTGCTGCTGATCTCGGTTGACGGCATGCACCAGTCCGATCTGGACTGGTACGTCGCCAACCATCCCAACTCGGAGCTCGCGCGGCTGGCCGCTGGCGGCGCTGAATACACCGGAGCGCAGACCGCCGACCCGTCGGACTCCGCGCCGACCGGCACGGGGTTGATGACCGGCGCCGACCCGAAGCTCACCGGCATCTACTACGACGACGAGTACAGCCACGGGGTCTTTCCGCCGGGGACGACGAAGTGCTCCGGGCCGGTCCCGGGCGGCGACGTGATCTACGACTCGCCGGACGACAAGCTTCCCGCCGTGCCGGACCTGCTGCATAACGGGAGCGGCAACACGTTTCCCGCGTTCGATGAGGACGGCTCGATCTACCCGGGCGGCATGACCACCAACCCGGCGTTGATCATGAACCTTACTCCGCACCCGCAGTCGGGTCTGAACCCGGCGACGTACCCGGTCGACCCGAAGACCTGCCAGCCGATTCAGCCGTGGGACTACGTGGGGGTCAACACGATCTTCCAGGTGATCCACCACGCCGGCCTGCGAACGGCGTGGTCTGACAAGCACGCGATCTACACGTCGTTCAACGGCCCGGGCTCGAACGGCATGAGCATCGACGACTTCTTCGGGCCGGAGATCGACTCGCAGGCGGTCGAGCCGAACGGCGTGCCGTACCCGGTCGACGGCGCGTGGACGGCTGACAACGCCGCGACCAAGCAGTACGACTCCTACAAGGTCCAGGCGGTCGTCAACTGGATCAACGGCTACGGCCACTCCGGCACCGGGCCGAAGGTCGGCACGCCGGCCATCTACGGGATGAACTTCCAGGTGGTCTCGACAGCCGAGAAGCTGAAGAGTTCCCCGGCGGTGCTGATCGGCCCGAACGCACAGGGTAAGTACACCGAAGGGCCGAAGCTGGCCGGCGGGTACGTGACCGTGGACGGCCAGCAGGTGCCGGGCCCGCTGCTCCGCAGCGCGCTCGACTACGTCAACGACGCCCTGCAGCGGATGGCCGACACGATCCAGGCCGACGGCGAGGCCGGCTCGACGGCGATCATCCTGACGGCCAAGCACGGCCAGTCGCCGCTGAACAACAACCAGCTGCGGCGGATCGACGACGGCCCGATCATCGCCGGCGTCAACGCCGCCTGGGCCGCACAGCATCCGGGCAACAAGACGCTGGTCGTCCAGGAGGCCGACGACGACGGGCTGCTGTGGTGGCTGTCGGACCGCTCGCAGGCGGCCGCTGACTTCGTCAAGAACTACCTGTGGACGCATACCGCCCCGGCCGTCAACTACGCCGGCCAGACGATGGCCGTCCAGCACTCGGGCCTGCGGGAGATCTTCGCCGGCCAGCAGTCGGCGCAATTCTTCGGCGTCTCGAAGTCCGACCCGCACCACCCGGACGTGTTCGGGATCGCGCAGGTCGGCACGATATATACGACCGGCTCGAAGATCGCCGAGCACGGCGGCGACAACCCGGGCGATCGGGACGTTCCGCTCGTCGTCTATGCGCCGGGCACCGTCAAGCCTGGCCAGGTCGGCAACGGGGTGGAAACGACCCAGGTCGCTCCGACGATCTTGAAGCTGCTAGGACTCTCTCCCAGCTCGCTTCAGGCCGTCCAGAAAGAGGGCACGCGAGTCCTGCCCGGCCTCGGCAACGGGGATTAACCGCCCATCTAGTCGGGCTGCGGGGCGGCTCCCAGCCGCCCCGCAGCTCAGCACTCGTCCCGGAGGATCCCGAGGCTCAACCAGCCGGTGGCGGGCATCGAGGCCTTGACACTGAATCATGGCACCTGACCGGAGGCATGATTCAAAGTATGACCAAAGATCGGCGTCTCGCTCCGCCAGGAGCTATACGACTGGGCCGCCCGCGAAGTCGAGGAAGGCCGCGCCGAGTCGGCGGGCACGCGGCCGGACATCCGTGCTGTAGACGGCCATGCCGGGCTGGCCCTACAGATCCCGCTCGGCCTTGACCTGTTCCCAGGGAACCGGCTCACCAGGCTCGTCCATGGCGGCGTCGGCCTCGGCGGCGTCCTCAGCGTCCTCGGCAGCGCGGAGAGCATCGATGACTGATTCGGGTACGATGGCGGCCACTCGCTCGCCATGAATGGTGAGATGGGTGATGACACCACGGCGAGCAAGGTCCACGGCCCGCTCGATAGCGGGACTGCTGACAGGAACATCCTGTACCGGCTCGCTCATGGATTCAGTGCAGAAGGCCCATGAGACGGCGCTGAACTGCCCGCTCCTGGGGGCTGGGGTTACTGGCCCGGCCCGAAACCCACCGCGTCGAGGAGCCGGGAGCGGCGCGTCCCCGAGGCCGGGCGGGCCGGTGCTGGCACGGCAGGCGGCTCAGGCTTGGGGGTGACGCCGGCCACGATGTCCTCGGCCATCCCGTACAGCAGCGGCAGCGCGCCGGCCACCATGCCGCCGGTCTCGTTGATGTGCTCCACCCCGGGCCCGATGAGCTCGGCGTGGCCCACGATGGTGCGGACGATCCCGGCGCACTCCTCCAGGTTTCCGGCGATGCGGGTGAGCAGGGTGCGCAGCGCGCCGGCCGTACTGCGCGGCCGCGCCCGACAACTGCAGGTCCTGGGTGACGCCGACCCTGGTGCCACGACCCGCCCGGGCCAGCGTCGCGGTCACCACCATGCTGGCCTGACCGCGGCCCTCTTCGTCGGCGCCGCTGGCGTGCACCACCACCCGTTTGGCTGCCTCGTTACGCTCGGTGATGTCGGCAGTCCCCGCGAACTGCAGCCGCACCGGGCCCATCCGGACCGCGACCTTGCCCTTGTAGGCGTCGTCGCCGAGGTCCTCGGTGAGTTCGGCGCCCGGCAGGCACGCGGCCACCTGGGGGATGTTGCCGAAGAACCGCCATACCTTCTCGACCGGCTCCGCGACCTCGAACTCGTTCTTGATCAGCATCGGGTCTCTTTCTTAGGGTAGGCGTCAGGGTCTTTCTCGAACGCCTGGCGGCAGCCGGCGCAGCAGAACCAGTAGTCGGCGCCCTCGCGGCGCACCGGCCGGGACGAGTCCGTGGCCACCGTCATTCCGCAGACCGCACCACCCGGCGGACGGCTTCGGCGGCCACGGCGCGCAGCCGGGCGCGCAAGTCGGCGCCGGCCGCCCGGCTGGTCTGCGCCTCGACGATCCGCAGGCCAGTGCCCTGCAGCGCCTTGGCCAGGTCGCCGGGCTGCTCGAGGCGCTGGTAGGGCAGGCCGAACGCGGCGGCCAGGTGGTGCAGCGCGGCGCCGTGCGGGGTGCCGAACAGCCGCTCGAACGAGCCGGGGAAGGCGGCCTGCTCCAGGGTGGAGAAGATTCCGCCGCCGTCGTTGTTGACCACGACCAGGCACAGGTCGGGGCGCGGCTCGTCCGGGCCGAGGGCCAGGCCGGCCGCGTCGTGCAGGAACGCCAGGTCGCCGATCAGCGCGAACGCCGGACCGCCGTGGGCCAGCGCGGCGCCGATGGCCGAAGACGTGGTCCCGTCGATCCCGCTGGTGCCGCGGCTGGCCAGCACGCGCAGGTCCGCACGGGGCGGAAGACCGCAATCAATATCCCGAACGGGCTGGCTCGAAGCGGTCCACAGCAGCGACCCCTCTGGCACCACGGTGGCCAGATCCCGGGCCAGCCGCGGCTCCGTGATCGTCTCGCCGTCGTCGAGTACGGCGTCCACCGCGCGACGCGCCGCGTCATCCGCCCGGCGCCAGCCGTCCAGCCAGGTCCCGCTCCCGGCAGGCAGGGCTCCTGGCGTCCCGGTCAGGCGGAGGGCGGAGGCCACCTCGGTAGCGGCGCGCTGCGGGTCGGCCCAGCGCCCGGGTCCCGGCGCGACGACCACGTGCCTGCGCGCCGGTCCAGGCCCGAGGAACGCGATCTGCGCCCGGGACAGGCCGGGACGGCCCGCCGAGACGATCAGCTCGGGCGGGCGGGCCCGGACGAACTCCGGCGTCGCGAGCAGGTACTGGTAAGCCGACAGCGCGTTCGGCCCGCGGCGGGCACCTGACGAGGGCTCGGCCAGCACCGGCCAGCCGGCCCGCTCGGCCAGTCCGACCAGAGCCGGCGCATCGTAGTCGCCGTCGCCGCAGACCACCACGCCACGTTCGGTCCATGGCAGGTCAATTTCCCCCGGGGGGGCGACGCGGTTTTGTCCCGGGGCGACGATCCCCCCCAGACCCCCCATGCTCCGGGGGGGACCCATGCCCCCAGGCCCCCTTTGGGGCGGACTACCCGTCCCCCCAGACCTTCCTGAGCCCCCTAGGCCCTCTGGGCCCCCTGGGCCCTCTGAGCCCTCTAGACCCCCTGGGCCCTCTGAGGCATCTAGACCCCCTGGGCCCCCTGGGCCCCCTGGGCCCCCTGGGCCCCCTGAGGCCTCTAGATCCCCTGGCCCCCCTAGACCCCCTGGGCCCCCTGGACCCCATGGGCCCCCTGGACCCCCTGGGAAACGAGTCCACGGCTGACCGCCGGGGCGGCCGTCCAGCGGTTCCGGCCATGGCTCGCCGCCGGTCGGCACCAGCGGCTCGCGGAAGGGCAGGTTGAGGTGGACCGGGCCGGCCAGGCCGCCCAGCCGGCCCGCCGCGTGCGCCCATGCCTGGCAGGCCAGCGACCGCCAGTAGCCGGCCGCGCCGGGCCGCGCCTCGGGCAGGCCGACCTCGCAGCACCAGCGCACCGCGCCGCCGTACAGCTTGACCTGGTCGATCGCCTGGTTGGCGCCGATCCCGCGCAGCTCAGGAGGCCGGTCGGCGGTGAGCACCAGCAGCGGGACAGCGGACTCGTCGGCCTCGATCACCGCCGGGTGGAAGTTGGCCGCCGCGGTCCCCGAGGTGCACAGCACCGCGACCGGGCGGCGGCTGGCCTTGGCCAGGCCGAGCGCGGTGAACGAGGCGGAGCGCTCGTCGATGCGGACGTGCAGCCGTACCCGCTGCTGCCGCGCGGCCTCGAAAAACGCCATCGCCAGCGGCGTGCTGCGCGACCCGGGGGCCAGCACCACCTCGCGCAGCCCGCACCGGATCAGCTCGTCGGTGAACGTAATCCCGAACGCGGTGGAGGGATTCACCGGCCGCAGGACCCGTCCGCCGCGCCGGGCAGGAACCGGGCGGCGGCCGCGGCCCGCTCCCGCCACGGCGCGGGGTCGGTCTCCCAGCGGGCCAGCTGGCCTGGGTCGACGGCCGGGCGGCGCACCGGCAGCGCGCCGTCCTCGGCCGCCAGCGGACGGGCCGTCACGTCCCCGGCCAGCAGCGACATCGTGCCCAGGCCGCAGGCGTAGGGCAGTTCGGGAAGCGCGGCGGCCAGGGCCACCCCGGCAGCGAGCCCGACCGAGGTGTCGACGGCGCTGGATACCACGGCCGGCAGGCCGCAGGCCTGCGCCACCTCGAGCGCGGCCCGGACCCCGCCGAGCGGCTGGACCTTCAGCATCACGATGTCGGCCGCGCCGGCGGCCCGCACCCGCAGCGGGTCCACGGCCCGGCGGATCGACTCGTCGGCGGCGACCGGGACATCGATATGCCGACGTAGCTCGGCCAGCTCGTCCAGCGTGGCACAGGGCTGCTCGGCGTACTCCAGCCCGAACCGGGCCAGCTGGCGCAGCATCCGCACCGCCTGCGCCGGTGCCCAGCCGCCGTTGGCATCGACCCGGATCTTGCCGGCCGGCCCGAGCACGTCCCGGACCGCCTCGACCCGCTCGAGGTCCGCCGCCTCGGTCTGGCCGCGCTCGGCCACCTTGACCTTGGCGGTCCGGCAGTCCGACTTTGCCACGATCTCGGCGGCCAGTCCGGGCCCGACCGCGGGCACCGTGACGTTCACCGGGATCCGGTCCCGGGCCGGCGCCGGCCAGCCGCGCGTCGCGGATTCGATCGCGCTGGCCAGCCAGCGGGCGCTCTCCTTCGGCCCGTACTCGGCGAACGGCGAGAACTCCCCCCACCCGGCCGGCCCCTCGATCAGCGCGCCCTCCCGCATCGTGATGCCGCGGAACCTGACCGGCATCGGGATCGCGAACGCCCGCAGCCCTGCGAGCATCTCCGGCAGATCCCTCCTCAACGCGGCCCGCCTTCATGATCGTGGATCATTACCCCGCGAAATCCGCGGGCGGCGATCCACGATGATCCGGGAGGGCCGGCACCGCGGGGCGCCAGGGGCAGGTGGGACGCGAGTGAGGGGCCGGCGACAGGAGCCGGGGCGGCCACGGGTGACGAGGGCGGCGGCATCGCGGGGGCGGCGGGGCGGGACGGCTGGGTCATGACGTGAGAATGATCACAGGAAGGTATGCGACAGGAAATTCGAACTGGACCGCGGGGCTGGACGCCTGCCCGGCGCCGGAACGGTCTTTTCGCTGTTCCGAGGCGGACGGCCGCCATTCGATCACTCGTAACCTCCGCGATTGGGGGTTCTAACCTTAGCGTTTGTGACAATGCGCCCGCTGCATGCGGTCCTGGTCGAGCGCGCGACCCCGCGGCTGGTCGAGTTGCTGGCCGCCGCGCTCGACGGCACCGGGCCGGCGCTCCTGCCGCTGGACGCCGGGCTTCCGGCCGGGCGCATCGCCGAGCTGATCGACGCCCTCGGCCCGGGCTCGATCGAGTACGCGGAGGGTGTCACCGCGGTCCGTTCGGCCGGAAAACAGGGAGTCGCCGAAGGTACGGCGGTCATCGTCGGCACCTCGGGGTCCACCGGCGTGCCGAAAGGAGTGGAGCTGAGCGCGGCCGCGCTGCGCCATTCGGCGCGCGCCTCGCTCGACCGGGTGGGCGCCCGGCCGGGCGAACGGTGGCTGTGCTGCCTGCCCGCCACGCATGTGGCCGGCCTCCAGGTGCTGGTGAGATCCCTGGTCGGCGGCACCGAGCCGGTGCTGGCCGGGCACGCCGACGCCCGGACCGTGGCCGCCGCGTCCGAGGCGGGCTGCGCGCACGTATCCCTGGTCCCGACCCAGCTCCAGCGGCTCCTGCAGGAGGCTGCCCCGGCCCCGCCGCTGGCCGGGTTCTCCTCGGTGCTGCTGGGCGGGGCCGCGGCGCCGGCCGGGCTGCTGGCGGCCGCACGGGCCGCGGGCGTCCCGGTGGTGACCACCTACGGCATGACCGAGACCTGCGGCGGTTGCGTCTACGACGGGCTACCGCTGGACGGGGTGCGGGTCGAAGTTCGCGAGGATGACCGGATCTGGATCGGCGGACCGGTGCTGTTCTCCGGGTACCGGGGCGGGCCGCCGGAGATGAGCCCGGAGATAAGCAGGGCACCGCGGGACGACTGGTTCCGCACCGGGGACCTGGGCCGCCTGGACGCCGCGGGCCGGCTGACGGTGCGCGGCCGGGCCGACGACGTCATCAACACCGGCGGGCACAAGGTCGTGCCCGGCGAGGTTACGGCGGCGCTGCAGACCTGTCCAGGGGTCCGGGACGTCGCGGTGGTGGGGCAACCCGACCCCGAATGGGGCGAACGGGTCATCGCCGTGGTGGTCCCGGCCGATCGGGCCGACCCGCCGGGACTGGAATTGCTCCGTCTGCATGTGCGCGAGCGCTTGCCGCGTTACGCTGCTCCAAGCAGGGTCGTCATGGTCGATGCCGTTCCCATGCTCCCGAGCGGGAAGCACGACATCGTACGGCTCAGGCGAGAGCTGCTACGGCGGGAACAAACCGAGGCGGAGAGCGTTACTTATTAGTGCCCGGACAAAGTCTCCTGCTGAGGACCACGCAGGGCGGCGAGGGGTACTTGGTGGGAACCCTATTGAACGACGTAAGTGATGCGTGCGTTGTTACGAGGAGGAGGGAGGTGCCTCATGCCGCGGATCGCCATGGCGACGTCAACCGTTGAGCACGTCGCCGACTCGGACGACGAGGTGAGCACGACCCGGGTGGATGATCTGATCCAGCGCGGGCGAAGCCAGGGTCACCTGTCTCTTGCGGAGCTGAGGACGGCCTTTGACCAGGCAGGACTCACGCCGGCCGAGGGACGGTCCATTCTGCGCGAGTTGAGCGAGGCCGGCGTGCGGCTGGCCAACGAACTGGCGGAGAACCAGGGGGGTCCCAAGAGCCGTCCGGCGCGCCCCGCGCGTGCCGCGGCGCGAACCGCCAAGGAGGCGGACGTGGCCCCGCAGCCCGACCTGAGCGACGATGCCGATGTTGACCTGGCCGACGCCGACGTTGTGAACCTCGAGGCCGAGGCGGCCGCGCTTACCGAGACCGACCGGCTGGCCGAGGTGGACCTGGACGACCAGACGCCCGCGATGGGCGACTCCGTCCACACCTACCTCAAATCCATCGGGCGCACCAGCTTGCTCACCGCCGAGCAGGAGGTGGACCTCGCCAAGCGGATCGAGGCCGGCCTGTTCGCCGAGCACAAGCTGGAAACCGCGACCGGGCTTGGCGAGAATTTCCGGCGCGACCTGGAGATGGTGGCCGAAGACGGGCGGCGCGCCAAGGCGCACATGCTCGAGGCCAACCTGCGCCTGGTCGTGTCGGTGGCCAAGAAGTACAGTGACCGGGGCCTGTCCCTGCTCGACGTGGTGCAGGAAGGGAACCTGGGCCTGATCCGCGCGGTCGAGAAGTTCGACTACACCAAGGGCTACAAGTTCTCCACCTACGCCATGTGGTGGATCAGGCAGGCCATCCAGCGCGGATTCGCGGACTCGGCCCGCACCATCCGGCTTCCGGTGCACGTGCTCGAGATGCTGTCGAAGCTCTCGCGCGTCGAGCGGGACATGCACCAGCGCCTGGGCCGCGAGCCCACGCCCGAGGAACTGGCGGTCGAGCTCGACCGGACTCCGGACCAGATCGAGGAGCTGCTGCGCACGTCGCGCCAGCCGATCTCGCTCGACTCCACCATCGGCGAGGACGGCGAGACGTCCATCGGCGATCTCATCGAGGACGTCGACGCGCCCGAGGCCTCGGAACTGGTCGACCGGCAGCTGATGGCGGAGCAGCTGCGTTCGGCGCTGGACGCGCTGACGCCGCGCGAGGCCACGATCATGGCGATGCGGTTCGGCCTGTACGATGGCAACCCGCACACCCTCGACGAGATCGGCCGGGCACTCGGGCTGACCCGCGAGCGGATCAGGCAGCTGGAAAAGCAGTCGCTGTCCAAGCTGCGTCACCCGAGCCGCGCCCAGCCGCTGCTGGACTTCGCGAGCTGACGGGGCGCCGCGCTGCCTGGACTCTGCTTTCTCCCCCGGACCCACCGGCTTTCTCCCCCGGACCCACCGGCTTTCTCCCTCGGACCCACCGGCTTTCTCCCCCGGACCCACCCCAGGAGCGAGGAACGAGCGACGAAGGAAGGCAGCGCCTGTGGGCGCCCGCGGGAGCGAGCGGCGAGACAAAGCGAGCTGAGCGTCTTAAGTTTCGCCTCCCGGCCCACCATGCCGGGCCCGACCTCCCGCCGGGCCCGGCATCAGGCTTTCCCGGGGCGTTTCAGCTCTCGGCTCTGGCACACCTCGTGGGTTCGCCCGCCAGCGGCGGTCATGCTCACGGCCCCGCGTAGCCTCGGGGCTATGAGCGATACGACGACGGCCAGGCGGCGGGTGCTGCGGGTGCCGGCAACCGGCCCGGCGGAGCACCGGGCCGACCTGCTCGCGGTCGAGGAGCCACTGGAGATCCGGGTGGACGGCCAGCCGCTCACGGTGACGATGCGCACCCCGGGAAGCGACATCGACCTGGCCGCCGGGTTCCTGTACACCGAGGGCCTGCTTCCCCGGCCGGACGCCGTGCGCGAGGTCCGGATGTGCGACGAGAACGTCGCAGCGGTGACCCTCGGGCCGGGGCAGACGCTGGCCGGCCGGCCTGGCGCCCGGAACTTCCTGACCACCAGCGCGTGCGGGATGTGCGGCAAGGACCGCATCGAGTCGATCCGGGTGCGGTCCCCCTTCGACGTCGCCGCCGACCCGGTCCGTGTCTCCCCCGCCGTGCTGGCCCGCCTGCCGGACCGGCTGAGGGCGGCCCAGCGGGTGTTCAGCCGCACCGGCGGGCTGCACGCGGCCGGCCTGTTCTCCGCCGACGGCACGCTGCTCGCGCTCCGCGAGGACGTGGGCCGGCACAACGCCGTCGACAAGCTGGCCGGCTGGGCGCTACGCGGCGGGCTGGTCCCGCTGACCGGTCACGTCCTGCTGGTCAGCGGACGGGCCTCGTTCGAGCTGGCCCAGAAGGCGGTCATGCTGGGCCTGCCGGTACTCGCCGCGGTGTCGGCTCCGTCCTCGCTGGCCGCCTCGCTGGCCGGGGAAACCGGCCTCACCCTGGTCGGTTTCCTGCGCGGCGCCACCATGAACGTCTACGCCGGCGCCCACCGGGTGGTCACCGAGGACGCTCCCGTCGCGGCGCCTGGCTAGGCCCGGCCGGGCGTGGCTACCTGGTAGACGTCGGCGCCCGCGGCCGAGGTCTCGCGGGTGACCTGGCCGCGGACCAGCAGCACCTCCAGGTGGGCGGCCGTCTCGTTGAGGGACATGACCTGGCTGAACAGGTCCAGCTCGCTGAACAGGCGCTGCCACCTGGTCCACTTGATCGCCTTCGCCACCTCGAACGGCGTGGTGTGGCCCGCCATCACCGCCTGATGGATCTCCGCCAGGCGCAGGTCGTGGTGGGCGAGCAGTTCGTTGACCCGGTCATGGGCACTGCCGGTGACCGGGCCATGGGCGGGCAGCAGCCGCGCGTCGGGCAGGGCGAGCGTCCGCGCCAGCGAGCGGAGGTAATCGCGCAGCGCCATCCGGTTGCCCGCCGGCTCGAAGCCGATCGAGGGCGTGATGTGGGGCAGCACGTGGTCGCCGGCGAACAAGACCCCGGACGCGGCGTCGTGGTAGATGAGATGGCCGCGGGTATGACCGGGAGTGTGTACCGCCCGCAGCGTTCGCGTGCGCAGGTCCAGGTCGGTGCCGTCGGCCACCCAGCGGTCGGGGTCCTCCCAGTCCGCGAACATGGGCGCGTGCCGCTCCAGATCCGGCAGCCGGCCGATCAGCTCGTCGGCGCCCAGCCTGCGCAGCTTGTCCGCGCCGAAGACCCGATGGCCGACGGTGCCCTTGATCATCTCCCTGGTCGCGATCAGGTTCGCGCGCTCGTCCTTGCCGAGGGAGATCAAGGTGCGGAATTCCCGGCGCAGCTCAACCGCGAGGGAATAGTGGTCGATGTGCATGTGGGTGACGAGGAAATTCCTCACGTCGCCGAGCCCGTAGCCGAGCTGGCGGAGCCCCTCGGTGAGCCGTTTCCTCGCCGTGACCAGCGCTATCCCGGCGTCAATGAGGTCAACCCCCGCAGGATCAGTGATGGCGTAGACGTTGACCGCCTTCAGCCCGTGCAGCGGCAGCGGCAGCGGGATCCGGTGTACGCCTCCGCCGAGGTCCTCAACCATGGGTTCGGTCCAGGCGTGCCGGTCGGCCGGTGCATGGCTCATCGTGTCGCTGATCCTTCCGTTCGGACCCAAGACCTGGCGAGCCTTGAGTTACTGCTAAAAAACGATACCGGAGGGTACCGCCGATTTGACCCGGCCGCCCCGTTTCCTGCCCGCCAAATGGTAGGTCCTGCCGGGAAGGGGCCGCCCGCTTGGGTAAGCATCAGCAGCGCGCTTTCTAAGCCCTGTTCGAAAATTACTTCCCCATCGGAGCCGGGCCAGACCTTGCCGCGCAGGCAAGGGCTAAGGTCACCAGCGACAGGACCAAGGCCGCTTAGGCCGGGATAGCTGTGGCATTTAGGATGTTCCCCTGGTCAGGGCCACCCGTGGGGTGGCCGTGCTGAAAAGGGACACGCCATGACTCACGAGGACGACCTGCCCGCGGAAGTACGAAAGCAGGACGAAGAGGCCGAACTGCAGGTAGCCGCGAAGCTAGCCGGGCTGCGCGCGGACACCGGAGCGACTCACGAGGACAACCTGCCGGACGAAGTGCGCAGGCAGGACCAGGAGGCCGAACTGCAGGTAGCCGCCAAGCTGGCCGAACTGCGCGACGATGAGGATGTCGTGCCCGGCCAGACGACGGCGGAGCGATCTCAGTAGGCGGTCCGCGCCGGGCGTACTACTTGACGGGTGCGGGCGCTAGCCCGGGCGGCGTCCAGCACGGCTGCCGTCGCGACGGCGTCCCACGGGTCGACCGGCACCGGTTGCGTGCCGCGAACGGCGGCGGCGAAGGCCGGGTAGAACAGGTCCCACGCCCCGCGGGCGGATGGCACTGGCTCAGCGGTGCTGCCGCGGAGCAGGCGTCCCCACCGCTCCGGGGGCTCTACACCCCACCGCCGGCCGGCCGCCGCCGGTGATCCCCCGCTTCGCAGCCGGGCTTCCTGGCCGTCGGCATCAGCGATGAGGTAACTCCCCGAGGTGCCGGCGGCGCGCAGTCGCGGACCGGGGGCCCCCTGCCGCCAGCTGCCCCACAGGTGCGACCGCACGCCGCCCTCGTGGGCCAGGGCGATGAACACGTCGTCATCCAGGCCGCCTTCCTCGCCGCGGTAATGCACCTCGGCGTAGGCGCCTGTGACCGGGCCCGCGAGCAGCAGAGCCTGGTCGGCCAGGTGACTGCCGAAGTCCAGCAGGGTGCCGCCGCCGGCCGCGGGCGGGCCCGGATCGGGCTTGAACCGCTCGAACCGCGACTCAAAGACGGTCAGTTCGCCCAGTGACCCGTTGCCGAGAAGCTCGCGCAGGGTCAGGAAGTCGGAGTCCCAGCGGCGGTTCTGGTAGACCGTCAGCGGGACTCCGAGTTGTCCGGCCAGCTGGGCAGTCTGGCGGGCCGAGCCGGCGTCCAGCGCGAACGGCTTGTCGCAGACGACCGCCAGGCCCAGGCGCAACGCCTGCCGGGTGAGCGTGATGTGGGTGGCGGCCGGGGTGGAGATCGCCACCGCGTCGGCTCCCGCGCTGGCCAGCTCCTCCAGGCAGGCGAAGGCCGGGCGGGCGAAGTCGGCGGCGACCTGGCGGCCGCGCTCGGGTGAGGTGGTGACCACCCCGAGGAACTCGCAGTCCGCGGCGGAGGCGATCAGCGGCGCGTGAAAGTACCGGCCGCCAAGGCCATAGCCGACCAGGCCGATGCGCACGGGTGCGGGCACGAGGGCTCCTCCTCAGGGAGATTGGTTGACAAGCTAGATGAGCCAAGCCGCCGGATGCGTTCCGCCCGGAATGACGGCCCCGGGACGGGCGCCCGGCCGGCGTTGCGGTTCGCAGGCGCAGACGTAGCATCGTGGTTGTGGCCCAGTGGTGGTCGATCGAGGTAATGCACGGCGGGGTTTCTGCCTTCCGCTGGCAGGAGCAGCATGACTCGGCCCTCATCGAGGCAGCGCTGACCAACGGGGTGCGCGACGGGGCGTGGCATGCGGACCAGTGGGGTGTGGTGTTCGAGGTGCTCTTCGAGGGGGCGCCGGTTCATCACATGCCTTCCGTGCCGGCCGGAGCGGCGACGATCTCCCTGACCTCGCGGCCCGCGTAGCAGGCCGACAGGTAACCGGCCGCGGGGTCAGCCCACCACCAGCCCGGCGCCGCGTTCAGGACCAAGCCGAACAGCACCGCCGTCGCCACGACGCCGTCGATCATCGTCACCCACGGTCCCGAGTATGCCAGCACGGCCGCGCCTGACATGCTCGTATACGTGCTGAAGCTGCTGGCTTCGCGCGCAGCGAAGAGGGTGTCACATGTCCCGCCAGAGAACCCGGGTTCGCCGGAGTTCGGCAGCGGGAGGGCGATAATTTCCCCGGGAACGCCGTCGTTGGCGGCAGCGTCGAGGCTGTCGTAGGCGTGCAGGCTGGCGGTCCAGCGATCGTGGCGGGACGCGGCAAAGACGGCGAAGCGGAACGCCTGGTCAGGCAACACCCCAGTTAGCACCCGCGTCGTAGCCGGGCCGGCCGGCCCGGGTCGGGTTTCGTCCGGGTCCGGTTCCACTAGCCAGCGGCCGGCAAACCCGACGGTGAGGCGGGGCTCCCCGATGTCGACGGTGATCTCTCCCATGTCGCGGCTCACCTTACGTATGTACTCGCGGGCGGCCTCCATCGGCGAGCCGGGTCCCCAGCCCCATCGATTCGCCGCTGATGAAGTAGCCGGGCGAGGGGACGCCATACTCGTCGCCGTCTTCGTACTCGAGCACCCAGCCGAGTTCCCATTGGCCGCCGACCAGATGCCGCTTGTACGTCAGCATCGGCCTGTCCGAGTCGCATCCGGGCCATGTCGTCCGGCCCAGTTCGGCCTGCTCGCTCTCCACGTAGACCAGGATGTCGTCTGCGTCCTCGATCATGCGCAGCCTCTTGACCTCCTCGCGCAACGAGTGCTGGCAGACCGCCGAGATCGCGATATCCCGGCGGCGGACTTCCTCGGCCAGGGCGTCGCGCAGGGAGATGGTACGTATTCGGAAATCGTGTGGTTACTGATAGGTAGGATCGCGCCTACCAGGGCGAACGCGAACCGGACCACAGGACTTCCGAATAGTTACGGGAGATGCTCAGGCGCATGGATAGCCCCCCGCGAAGAGCACGTGACGATTACGCAATCCTCACGCTATGACGGATGCGCGGCGCGGCAGAACCGGTGAGAATACTGCCGCTGCCGGAGGCAGGTCACGATCGCGGTCAGGACCAGGATCGCCAAGCCTGTCCAGAGCAGTACCTACCCGAACAGCGCATTCCCTGAGTCCCTCATGGAGCCGTGTTCCTCTAACTCTGCCCGACGTCCGTCCCGGTGCTTTCCGGCGTCGCGGGAGGCCGCGTCACGCCTTCCGGCATCTCTTGCACTCCCTCGGCTATGTAGACCGCCTGCAAGAAGCCATTCAGGGCCTCCCTGCAGCGGGCCAGCGTGGCCGCCGCCTGCTGCCCACGTTTGTCGGGGAAGAAATCCCTGGCCTGGATCTTGGCCAGCCAGCGCGTCAGCTTGTCCAGGTCCTGCTCGTTCTCCTCCATCTCGGCGAACGTGTACTTCTCCGCCCTGGATTCCTTGCCGACCTCCTCGAGGAAGGCGGTGCAGCGCTCGGCGAACTCGTCATACTCCCGGGCCCGGTCGGACCGGAAACTCCGCACGATCGCTTGGTTCATCTCCGCAGGCGAGCCCGGGACGTTCAAAACGAATCCCGTTCCGCCCTGCCTGGCGATAGTTTCCCGCAACTGCCCGAAGAAATCCGCGTGCGGCGCCGAATCAGGCAGCACCCAGGCGCTATTCACAATCGTGGTCGCGCCGATTGCCCGCAATCGGCGCCAGAGCGCCACCCGTGCGCTGGACGGCGTGCTGGGAAGCTGGGCCAAGAGCAGCAGCCAGCCGGATGGGGAGTTATCTGCGCCCATAAAGGTGCAACACCTGTTTCACGCCAAGGACATCGCGGCGTCCAGAAGCACACATTACAAGCAGCAGCTCATGGCGCCAATCCCTGGCAGGCGGCGCTTTGGCTGATGGCTTCTCCGGCCTCCGGGCATGTTGGTCCCGGTGAAACCAGAGAGTCCGGATGGAGAACCCCCACCCCGGTGAGCAACTAGAGGAATAACGACGACAGCCAGCACCAGCGGACGCCAGCGGACGTCCACGAATCGTGCGAGGCAGGTCAGACAGAGCAGGCCTCCGGCTCAGCGCAGAACGCCTCACCGCCGGCTCCAAGCTGATGGCGGGCGGCGTGCTTGTCACGCTATCGGGCGTCATGCTGGCGGGCTCCCCCGGTCGCCACCCACCTCCTTCCCTGCCATAGTCATCCCGCTTCCCTGCCATAGGGTCATCCCGCCGCCGGCACTTCCGGTAGTCAGCACCAGCCAGCCGTGAGTCACCGCCGGAGATCACCGTTTGGGCATCGACGATACGGGCGTGCCTCCCACCTACGAGTCTTCGGGCAGGCTGGTGACGGCGTGCCCCGATTTCCTTGCCGGTCAGCGTGCCGTCGAGGGCATCACCGCCGATGGCATCGACCAGGGTGCGGATCGGTGTCTTGCCCGGCGCGATGATCCGCCGCCACTGCGGGTGCGGCCTGCCGCCCAGCCTGGCCAGGGCCACCTGCGGCAGGTCACCGGCCCGGTCGCCGATCTCCCCGAATCTCCGGTGGCGGAAACCCGGCGCCGCCTTCGCCATGCCTGGCGCTATCACGGCGGCATAACGTGGCCCGATCCCGGTCTCGCCACGCAAATGGCTGCGGCGTGCGCGGGGAGCCTATCACGACATGATCTCGATCTCGGATGCCGCTCTGATGACCTGCGACGTAAGGACTTGGCAAGGAAGTCAGGTGTGTGCAGGGACGTATCCGCTGGAAAGCTTAACGAACCCTTACATGGCGCGGATCTTCAGAATTCGCTGAACTCGCCCGGGTCTACCGTCTACGGTAATCCACCGGGAGCGTGACCCGGGGACATCCATGGAGGTGGATTGAATGCGCAACGGGTATGGGTCCGCATGGCGACGCCGCGTGGCCAGAAGCCGGACGGTGCGTATCGCCGTACCCCTCGCCATCCCGATGGCGCTAGCCCTGACTCTGGGGATCGTCCTCGCGGTCTCGGGACACGGCATCTCGACGATCAGCCAGTCAGCGCTCGGCTCCTGCGACGCGTCGGCCGCGAGCCCTGCCGCGGACGTCGCCACGAACACGGCCCCGGCCACGGCCACCGACCCGGCCACGGCCACCGACCCGGCCACGGCCACCGACCCGGCCACGGCCACGGCCACCGACCCGGCCACGGCCACCGACCCGGCCACGGCCACGACGTCGGCCTCGGACGCGGGGTCCCCCACGGCCACGGCCCCCGCGTCTGCCACGGACCCAGCATCCCCCACGGCGTCACCCTGCGCGAGCGCATCGGCCAGCGACCCTGCGCCGACGGCCAGCGCGGCCGCCACGACGACCAACGTCAACTGCGACATCATCGTCCCGGCCAACCCGCTCAGCGCGCAGGGCCTGGCCACGCCCTATCAGCTCACGGGCCCTGACGGGATGACGCCGGCCGCATCGGGCTGCACGATGACCAACGCGGCCAACCTGGGTGCGTTCGTTCAGGCCACCATCCTGAACCCGCGGACCGGCGCGCTCGCGGTCTATGACCCGCTGGTCATCACCCAGGGCACCACGCCGGCCGTCGCGCCCACCGTGCCGACCCTGCCCCGGAACGCGGTCGTGACCATCGACTTCGGGTTCAACGGCACCGACCTGACCCAGGTTGGTGCGACGGCGACCGCGCTGCAGCAGGGCAACTGCATCAACGGCCAGCCGGGTTCGGTCTTTGGCCAGGTGTCGTTCTGCAACGGCATCAGCTTCTTCAACACGGCGTTCCAGTTGGAGCGCGAAGGCCGCTTGCGCGTCCCGTCCGAGGGCACCTCGGCGAAGATCGTGCCGTCCGGCGGCCGGCTCGGCACTGGCAACGACTGCCCGGTCACCCGCAACTTCGACATGGTGGACCAGGACCCGAGTGACAACGTGACCACCGAGTACCTGCTCAACCCGGCCACCGGCCAGACCGCGCAGGACACCACGGCCAACGCGGCTAACATCGCCGGCTCCACCCCGCTGCTCAACGGCAGTGACAACACCCTGCTCGACACGTTCATGGACCCCGTGCTCGGGTGCACCCCGTTCCAGGTGCCCGACCTGGCCAACAACGACCAGCCGACCAGCTCCCAGGCCCTTGACGAGCTGCTGGCGGCCAGGAACCAGCCCAGGATCGCGGCGCTGGTGCCGGAGAACGACGAGATGACCCTCAACGGCGACGGTAATTTCGACGCGGCCAAGACCGACCTGTACCGCGAGGAAGTGGGGCAGGCGCCGATCAACTTCCAGAACAATCAGACCAGCAGCCCCGCGATGTACTGCCAGAACATGGTCAACATCCAGACGCCGTTCCTGGCCGCCAATCAGACCCTGCTGGCCACGGGCCAGCCACCGGTGGCGGGGGTCGGCGACAACCTGCTCACGTTCCTGGCCAACCGGCTGAGCATGTCCTTCACTAACCTCAACTGCCAGAATTTCGGCCTGACCAACCCCGTCGCGGTCACCCTGGACGGTAACGGCGTGGCGGTCGCGGCGACCTTCAAGACCACGATGCAGACGGCAACAAACACAACGGCAACGCCAACGGCATCTGCATCGCCATCGGCATCGTCATCGGCGGTGCCGGGTCGGGGACAGCGCAGGGGTCGTCCTCACCATCGGTTGATGAACCCCTCCGGGATGTAGCCGCTCCACTTGCTTGCTCCCCTCGCGGGATAGGCGGTCCCGGCGCCACCGGGACCGCCATCCCTTCACCACTCAAACGCTTACCCAAAACGGCAAACAAGGAGGTTGCAGTGGACGCTTGGCTACTACTAGGCACTGACAGCCTGGTCGCGTGTATCGCGGTCGGGCCGATCATGTCCCGGCGAATGTCCGTGCTCGTCCCGTTTGCGCTGCTGTTCGGCGTCGGTGACGGGCTGGGTTACCTGCTCGGATGCGCCCTGCACTGGTCGTACCCGGATAGCTGGGGCAACTTCGCGCCCGCGGTCGTCGCCCTGCTCGGCGCCTACTGGATCGCGGTCGCGATCGTCTCGAAGAGGGCAGCGAAAGCGGAGGAGAATCCCAAGGCGCGGTGGGGCGTGTGGCTCCTGCCGTGGCTGCTGAGCCTCGACAACATCACCTACGGCGCGGTCGACGGGGTTTCCCACGGCGCCTCGATCTACCTCTCGGCCTTCGAGCAGTTCGCGTCAAGTGCCATCCAGGCCGGCGTCGGACTCGCGATCGGCATCGGGATCGCCTACTCAATTCCCGCGGTGCGGCGCCACATGTGGCTGGCCAACGGGGTCGCCGGAGGTCTCATGATCATCGGGGCCGGCGTGCTGCACCAAATCGGCTGACCTAGCCCACTACACGACCCGGGCCTCCTCATTGGTTGGCGAGGCCCGGGTTATCCATGTGATTAAAGGACCCTTGGTCCTCGGCAGGAACCACGATCCGTTCGGGAGACGATCCTTAATTGTGGTGGCGCTGCTAGTCGTGGCCCTCGCGCTCGGGCTGAACAACTTCGGGGCGGCAATCGCCATCGGGGTCAGCGGCGTGGATCGGCTGACCGGATTGAAAGTGGCCGCGGTCTTTGGCTTGTGGGACGTCGTGATGCCGGCCGCTGGGCTGCTCATCGGCCACGGTCTTGCCGGAGAACTGGGGCGCGCCGCCCGGTTGACCGGCGCGGTCGTGCTAGCCGCGACTGCGGTTTGGGGACTCGTCGAGGCAGTGCGCGGTGACGACGACGCCCCGCAGGCCTGGCACGGGTGGCGGCTGCTGGTCAGCGGCGCCGCGCTTAGCCTAGACGACTTCGCGGTGGGACTCGCACTTGGAGCGCTTGCTGTCCCCATCGTCGCGGCGGTGGTCACGTTCGGAGCCTTCAGCGCCGTTTTGACCCTGATCGGACTGGAGTTGGGCGCGAAGCTAGGTCTGGTGACCGGCGAGCGCGGCGAGGTCGTGGCCGGAATCTTGCTGCTCTGCCTCGCTGGTGCGATGGCGACGGGCTGGCTGTAACCCGAACCTTACCGCAGCGCTTCGGCCAGGGTGAAAACTATCGCGGCAGTCAGCAGGCCTGGCACCTGATCTCCTCAGTTCCTCCAGCCGGGCACACATTGCAGGTCCGAGCCGTACCTGACTGGTGCTCGGCGGTTTCTCACCGCTGGGAGTTGCCGTCAGCTATCTGTGTGGCGACTGCGAGCGCCGTGTTGATCGGGATCGCGTAGCCGGTAATGTTGAGGCCGCTCCCCGAACCCCCGATGGTGATGCCGATCACCTTGCCGTTCAGGTCCACCAGCGGGCCGCCGAGCACCGACGGCGTGTCAGACTGCAGCGTCGACGCCATCAGCCCGCTGCGGGTTTTGCTGGTGTTGGCGACGTCGACGGTCACGTTCATGGCGGTCAGGGTGCCGGCATCGATGGTCACCTTGGTTGTCGTGCCCGTGGTGCCGACCGCGGTGTCGTAGACCTTGCCCGGCACGTGGTAGGACGTGAAGCTGGAGATTTCCGCGTTTTGAACGAGCCTGTCCGAGTTCCCGACCTCGACGGTCACGAACGGCCACCCCGGACGGCCCGCCATCTGAAGCAGCGCCAGGCCCGCCGACTGGTCCATGCCGATCACCATGGCCTTGAAGGTCGCGCCGGACAGGACGTACTCCGCCGACAGGTTCTGCGCGCCCTTGGCGGGCTGGTACGTAGTCAGCACCTTCCCCGACTGCGTGAGCACCAGGCCGATCCCGGCCGATTTCCCGCCCGACAGGATGTGGACCATGCCAGGCGCCGTCGTCGAGAGGATGTTCGCGTGGCTGTTGTCGGCGATGGAGCCGGAGCCCTCGATGAACGGGTCAGCGGTCGTCTCCGGCTTGGGGATGTCCGAGCGAACCACGTTGTTGCCGACCCCGGTCAGCTTGCCGGCGCCGAAGCCGATCCCCGTCATGAGGATGACCACCGCCGCCATCACGGTGAGCCTGAAGGGCTTGCTCCGCCAGGCTTCCGGAACGCGCCGGTCATCGTCGTCGTCGTCGGAGTCCGCAGAGTCCTCGGCATCACGTGCGCTCACGTCGTCATCGTCGTCGTCCGAACGCGTGTGCCGTCCGCTTTTGCCTACTTCCTGAACATCCATTGCCTGACTCCTTTGTCACAGCGCCGTCTGCACGGCGGTGTCGAAGGTCGCCGCGATCGCCACGCCAGCGCCGTTCCGCTTGAGCGTGACGGGATTCGTCAGGTGGAACTGCTGGCAGCCAAGGCTGGTGAAGGACGCGCTCAGGTCGTTCGCCAGGAAGGTAAGCAGGTTGTCAGCGGTCGCCGTCACCGGCGACTGGCCGGTGGCGAGCAGCTTCTGGTTGGCCGCCAGGAACGGCGTCTGGATGTCGACGAGGTTCTGGCAGTACATCGCCGGGTCGCTGGTCTTGTCGCTCTGGCTGCTGATCAGCGCCTGCCCCAACTCTCCCCGGTACAGGTCGGTCTTCGCCGGGTCGGACTCGCCGCCGTCCATTACCACCTTGTCGTTCTCCGGCACCAGCGCCGCGATCCTCGGCTCATGCGCGCCCGCCGCTATCTCGTCCAGCGCCTCGGAAAAGGCCGGCACGCTGGCGTGGGACAGGTCGGGCACCTCCAACGGGGTGCACCCGAGGATCGGGTCGACGTACTGGTCAAGCACGGCGTTTGCGCTGTTGTCGTGCAGCAGCGTCGCCCCTGCGACGTAACCCCGGTACGTCTGGTTGTCCTGCGCCGTCTGGCCGGTGAGCGGGTTGAGCAGGTAGGTGGCGGTCACGCTTTCGCCCGGGTGCAGGCCGGCCACCTCGAAGTTGCTGATGACCGGGCACGACCGGCCCGTGCCCAGGTCGCCGCCCGACGGGACGATCGCGTTCGAGGTACCCGGGGATGGCACCTTGAGCAGTCCCTTCCGCTCGGCCTGCCGCACCGCGTTGAAGAAGTTGACCCCGTTGCAGAACGACGTCTGCCCGAAGGCCGACCCCGCCTGGCCGCTGACGCAGTGGGCATCCGCGAGCGTGGTCGGGGTCGCCCCCACCTGGACCAGGTCCGTACCGTTGAACCCGAAGTCGATCGTCGCGACCGCGTCCGCCGGGATCACGGGCGGACTGAGCTTCATGTCCGGCGTATCCGGCCTGGTGCCCTGCGTGATCACGAGCGGCTCATAGACCGACAGCGCCCCGGTGGCCGGGTCCAGGATCGTGGCCTGGACGAAGGCCCCCAGCTTCGCCCCGTTGCTCATCTCGCACCCCGACTGCGTCGGCGTCATCCCGTCGGGACCGGTGAGCTGATAGGGAGTAGCCAGCCCCTGCGCGCTCAGCGGGTTAGCCGGAACGATGATGTCGCAGGTGGTATTGGACTTCATGCTCGTTGCTGGAGTGGCCGTCGCCAGCGCCGCGGCGGTATCGGAGGCGGCCGGGGTCACATAGGTGCCCAGAGGGATCTGGGTAAGACCTGAGTTGCTCGTGCCCGACTGGAACGCGAGCACCACTCCGATCACCAGCCCCAGCACCGCGGGAACCGCTAGCTGCCCCGCAACACGCGACATGCCGCTTTCCTGCATGCGGCACCGCCATGCGGACCGGCGCGCGTTACGCACGCAATCCACCTCCACGTCCGCCGTTCCGCTCTTAGAGGCATAGATTAGACCAGCCAGGCGGCATGACGCGGGAAATTCGGGAATTCTGCTTCTAACGCCTCAGATGGAGCGCGTTATCGTAAGATGATAGTGGAGTGATGATCCTGAGATACACCAGGGCAAACGCCCTGGATTCATCCTCCGGTGACCGAACGCGATTATTTAATTACACATCCATAACAAGCCTGCGTCCGCCTTCTCCTGGTGGTATCATGTCGCCCGGAGCTTCGTCGGGTCCTCGCCTGCATGAGGACTAAGTCCAGGTAGCCGGTCCTTTCCGGAACGTCGAACCAGCCGGGCCGATCCGCCGTTAAATGGGTGTTACCTCCTCGTGACGCGAGGTCAGCCCCGCCGTAGACACGGCGGCCATGCAGGGTAGCGAAAGGTTGGGAAGATGCTTAGGCTGCTGGCTTTTACCCTGCCTTTGTGCCTTGACAACTTTGCTATCGCATTCGCCGTCCTGGGGGAAATTCGGCTGACGCGCGCGCAGTTGCTGCGCGTCACAGTGGTGTTCATCGCATTCGAAGCCATAATGCCGCTGATCGGGTTGGCAGTGGGGACGCCGCTGATTCACCTGATCACCGGCCCTCCCCATATAACCATCGACCCGTACCAGCTCGGTAGCCCTACCGAGCTCAAGGAACTTCAGCTGGCCTACCGCTCCCACCTAGCCGACGTGATCGACCTGACCTTCGTCGGCCGGTATATCGTCCCGCTCGTCGTGCCGGTGATCGTCGCCATCATTGGCATTCTGATGCTGGACGAGGCCTTCAACGACGACGATGACGACGAGGCGGAGAAGGCGAGAGCGCTGGTGGCAGCGCGCGGTCGCGCCATCATCGCGCTCGGCCTCAGCATCAGCATGGATGAACTGATCGTGGGCTTCACCATCGGCTACAGCCAGTACTTCACCACGGCCGAGGCCATCACCGCCATCGTCGTCCAGTCGTTCCTGGCCCTCATGGCCGGCCTATACCTCGGCCGGAAGGTGCGCGACGGAAAGATCCGGATCAGCGTGGAACGCATCTCCACCGGCACCAAGCTGATAGCGGGCGGCATCCTTGTCACGCTGTCGGCCGCCCTCCTGGTCGGCCCCCCGCTCGCCACCCACGCCTTCCCCCACTTCATCCACTCCGTCTTCCCCCACAGGGTCATCCCCTCGCCGGCGCCCACGGCGGTCACCACCAAACTGCCGGGAGCCGACGGATAAGACGCCGCAGGAGGCTTCGGTGCGCAGGCGCCAGGAATGGCGCCTGCGGGTCGGCGTAGAAGCGCCGCAGCTCCGCCACGCCGCCGCGCTGACCAGGCCCGCCTCCTGCGCGCTGGCCAGGACCTGCGGGTAGCCGGTGAGCGAGCGAACGGGCCACGGCGCCAGCAGTTCCCGGCATCTGCGGGAAGTTCCAGTTCGCGATCGACACGACGCCCGTCACCCGCAGGCTGGTACGTCTGCCGATAGTTACAGGTGTGTAAGCTGGTGAGTGAGTCTCGGTGAGGGGAAGCGCCGGGCCTTCGTGATGCTGTCGCGCATGCCGGAGGCTGTCCAGATGTGCCGCTCGTCGCCGTTCGTGATCACGCTTGTAGCACCCGGTCCAGTGCGCATGGACCGTCCCCGCCCTGGCGTGCGTCGCGGGCGACTGCGGGGTGCGAAGCCCAGGGAAGTGCCCAAGCGCCGCTGTTCCACCCAGGGGTCACAGGCTGGGGAAGGCCGGACGGGTGAACGTGAGTGAATCCTCGATGACGGCGCAGGCGCCCGCACCCCCACGCGGCGCCTCCTTCGGCCCCCGCTTCACCAGCGAGGGCACCGAACGAGTTCGGTCGCGGAGCGAACGGCTGGCCGGAACGGGGCTGGTCGCCCTGGCGTCGTTCCTGATGGCCAGGGCGCTTCGGTTAGCCTGACGCGGTCGACGACAGCACCGAGGGACAGGCTAGGGCGGCATGCGTAAAGTCCTGATCGCCAACCGGGGGGAGATCGCGGTCCGGATCGCCCGAGCGTGCCGGGACGCGGGCCTGGCGAGCGTGGCCGTGTACGCAGAGGCGGACCGGGACGCCGTCCACGTGCAGGCGGCGGACGAGGCTGTGCCGCTGAACGGGGCGACGTCGGCGGAGACCTACCTGAAGATGCGCCAGGTGCTCCAGGCGGCGGCGGGCTCCGGCGCGGACGCGCTGCACCCCGGCTACGGGTTCCTGGCCGAAAGCGCCGAGTTCGCGCAGGCGGTACTGGACGCCGGACTGACCTGGATCGGGCCGTCGCCGTCAGCGATCCGGCGGCTGAGTGACAAGCTCTCCGCCCGGCAGGCCGCACGGCAGGCGGGCGCCCCGCTGCTGTCGGCGATGAGCGTACCTGCCTCGGACGCGGCGCAGGTGGCGGCGTTCGCACGCGACCACGGGCTGCCCGTCGTGATCAAGGCTGCGGCCGGAGGCGGGGGGAAAGGCGTCGCCATCGCCCGGTCGGCCGCCGAGATCCCCGGTGCCTGCGCGCGGGCCATACACGCGTCCGCCGCCGCGGGCGGCCGGGCGGAGTGCTTTGCCGAGCGGTACCTGGACCATGCGCGGCACGTCGAGGTCCAGTGCCTGGCAGACTCCCACGGCGGCGTCGCGGTGATCTCCACCAGGGACTGCTCGCTCCAGCGGCGCCATCAGAAGATGGTGGAGGAGGCCCCGGCCCCGTTCCTGCCCGCCGTACTGGACAGGCGGCTGCGCGCCGCATCTGCGGCGATCCTGCGGGCGGCGGGCTGCACGGGTCCGGCGACGTGCGAGTTCCTGCTCGGCCGGGACGGCGCGCTCGCCTTCCTCGAAGCGAACGCCCGGCTCGCGGTCGCGCACCCGGTCAGCGAAGAAGTCACCGGGCTCGACATGGTCCGTGAGTCATTCCGGATCGCTGACGGCGGCGCCCTGGGCCCGGGCGAACCGCAGGTACGCGGGCACGCGCTCCAGTTCCGGATCTACGCCGAGGACCCGGCCCGCGGTTTCGCCCCGGCGCGGGGAACCGTGCGGACCTGGCGTCCCCCTTCCGGCCCCGGCGTGCGGCTGGATTCCGGCACGGAGCGGGGGTCAGTGGTCGCCCCGGCGTTCGGCACGCTGCTGGCTAAGCTGATCGTGACCGGGGCGTCCCGGGCCGAAGCGCTGCAGCGGGCGCGCCGGGCGCTTCACGAGTTCGAGATAACCGGGCTGGCGACCAGCCTGCCGCTGCACCGCGCCGTTGTCGCCGACGAGGCGTTCGCGCCGGCGGATCCCGCCCGGCCGTTCTCCGTTCACGCCGGCTGGATCGGGTCCAATTGGCCGGTGTCCGCACCGCCGGGTGCCTGACGCCCGCGGGCACCGGAACCGGTTACTTCCTCGGCCGCGTAAACCGACTGCGAGAAGGCCTCCACCGCGCTCTGGCACCAAGCCAGCATGGCGACCGTCTCCTGCCCCCGCTCATCGGGGAAGAAGTCACGCGCCTGGATCTTCGCCAGCCAGCGGGCGAGCTTCCCCAGGTCCTGCTCGCTCTGCCCATCTCGGCGAAGGTGTACTTCCCGGCCATGCCCTCCTTGCCGATCTCGTGCACGAGAGCGGTGCAGCGCTCGGCGAACTCGTCGTACTCGCGGCCTCGGTCGGCCCGGAAGGGCGACACGATGGTCGCGTTCACGTCCGGCGCCGAAGCCGGGATGCTCAGGCACGAACCCGATCCCGCCCTGCCGGAGCAGCCCGTCCCGCAGCTGCTCGAGCAATTCCGGGTGCGGGCCCGTCTCCGGCAGCACCCACACGCTGGTGACCATCGAAGTGGCGCCGACGGCCCGCAGGCGGTCCCACAGCGCAACCCGGGGGCTGGACGCCGAGCCCCGGAGCCGCGTCAGGAGAGGAAGCCAGCTTGATGGGCAGCCGTCCGCGCCCATTGACATGCAACACCTGTTCCACGCATAGCGCACCGCCGAACAGGGAAATACCACAAGCGTCTTACGTGTGGCAGGCCGGGCTGCTAGTCCTGAAAGGGAGGCGTGGCCTCTCATGCGGGACCCGTGTGCAGCCGGAGATTCCGAACGAGGACTGTTGACAGCTAAAGTCACCTGATTTAACTTCCTCAGGGAGGAGGATCCACGTCGGCGCGCTGTCGCCAATTCCACGATGGAATCGAGAGGTACGCGGTTGGCGACCGTTATTCCGGCACGAGAGTTTGCCCTGTATTCACTTGGCGGCCCGGGGCCGGTCGCGGACGGGAACTGCCGCCTGCCGTTCAGCCCCGCGCGCTACAGCAGGTACAAGTACGGTTCGGTCGCCGCCGCGGAAACCTTCGCGCGAGCACTCGGCGCGGCCTTCTGCGAGGCTCACCCGGAACTCACCCTCGCACCACGGCTGCTGATGGCCTCTTCTCCCTACGCCCACGTCCCCGCGGCAGCCACCACCCTCGCCCGCCGGCTGCAGCCCGTGCTCAATGCCGCCAGGGCAAGGAACGGGCTGGCCCCTGTACCGCTGCTGCGGGTGGACCGGATCAGCACGTCCGCCGGGGATTACGGTACGCTCTCCGCGCAGGCCCGGGACCTGCACATGGCGGCCAATGCCCTGTCGTTCCGCCGGTTCCGGCCAGCGCAGGTCCGCGGCGCGCACCTGCTGGTCGTCGACGACGTGCGGGTGACCGGCGCCCACCAGCGCTGCCTCATGCGCGCAAGCGAGGACCTGCCCCTCGCCGCCAGGATGTTCCTCTACATCGCCGCCGTCCCCCGCCAGCTGAACGGGCGCTTCGACCCCGCCCAGGAAGACACGCTCAACCACGCGGCCGTTAAGACCCTCGACGACCTGGCCGGAATCGTGGCAGCCGGAGACTTCGCCTGGAACGTCCGCGTGTGCAAGTTCACCCTCAGCCCGGCGAATCATGGCGAGCTGCCGCGGTTCCTGCGCCGCATGCCCGACTGGTTCATCCGCGACCTGCACCGCAACAGCTGCCGGGACGGCTACGCGCGGATGGCGCCCTACGCCCCGAGCCATGCCCTCGTCCGCGCGGAACTGAGCGCCCGGGCGGGCAGGCCGCTCGCTGCCTGCCCGCCCGCATTATGGCCTGCCTGCCGGGCGCGGCCCCTCCGCCGGGCGCCGGGGGCGGGCCACCCGCCGCCCTGACCGACGCGCGTCACGCCCGCCCCGTCGCCGCCGCGCTCGTCACATCCGGGGCCTTCACCGCCAACCTGCGCATGCCCCGGGACCAGTGGTCCCGCTGGAAATCCGGAATCGTTGCCCCCTGCGGCTGCAACTGCCGCCGCCTCAACGCCGTCCCGGCCCTCCGCCGCCTCGTCGACGACGCGCTCGCCGACGCCACCCGCTCGTCGTTCCCCGGCGCCGACTACATCGTCGCTGTCGCGCATGCCGGGATCCCGTGGGCGAAGACCGTGGCGGAGCGACTCGACCTTCCGCTCGCCTACGTGCGCGCCGAGACACGCAAGCCCGGCGGGCCGCTGGTCGAGTGCGAGCCAGGGACGGGTGACCAGGCCGTCATCATCGAGGACGTCGTGGCGAGCGGCGGCAGCGCCGCGCGGGCCATCCGGGCGCTGCTAGCCGAGACCAGCCTGCGGGTAGAGGGCGTCCAGTCCATCGCCAACTGGAACTTCCCGGAGATGCGCGACCTGCTGGCCCCCTGGACAGTCCGCGCGGTCACCAGCTATCCCCAAGTCCTGGAGAGCGCGCAGGAGGCCGGACTGCTCAGCGGGGCGGACGTCCGCGAGCTCCTGCGCTTCTACGCCGACCCGCGCCGGCACGCCTGGCCTCCCGGCCCCGTGACCGGCGTATCCTCATCCGGGAGCAATTAAGCTGCAACACGTGTTTCAATATCCGATTACCGCGAGCCGTGCAGCAACACCTATTACAATTCTGCAACACGTATTACCGTGTGGCGCAACATCTCTTACAAACTGCAGGTTAGAAATGACTTTCTCAAGTGGCCTTGACAGCTCTGACGCCCCATTTTAGGCTGCCTTCGACTCGTATCCGCATATCAGGGATAATAACGCGCGCTCTAGGGAGGGGAGCACGCACGTTCGCCGGGAACGATCGCGGTCAGACGCTCCCGGCAAGACCGGAAGGAAAGAAATGGGCGGTTGGCTACTACTAGGCACCGACAGCCTGATCGCGTGCATCGCGGTCGGCCCGATCATGCCCCGGCGAATGTCCGTGCTCGTCCCGTTCGCGCTGATCTTCGGCGTCGCTGACGGGCTAGGTTACCTGCTCGGATGCGCCCTGCACTGGTCGTACCCGGACAGCTGGGGTAACTTCGCGCCCACGGTCGTCGCGCTCATCGGCGCCTACTGGATCGTGGTCGCCGTCCTCTCGAGGAGAGCAGCAAAGGCGGAGGAGAATCCCAAGGCGCGCTGGGGCGTGTGGATCCTGCCGTGGCTGCTGAGCCTCGACAACATCACCTACGGCACGGTCGACGGCGTCTCCCACGGCGCCTCAATCTACCTCTCGGCCTTCGAGCAGGCGCTGTCCAGCGCAATCCAGGCCGGCGTCGGACTCGCAATCGGCATCGGACTCGCGTATTCGATCCCCGCGGTGCGGCGCAACATGTGGCTGGCCAGCGGGGTCGCCGGAGGTCTCATGATCATCAGCGCCGGCGTCCTGCACCAAATCGGCTGATCTAGCGATCCTTGGTCTCAAGCACAACAGCGCCAGTACCGCGGCTGGCCTCCAGCCTCGGCGGCCCGGGAATGGCGTAATCCGCCGTCGGCGCTCCTGCCGTGCTCATGTGCGTCAGCGCGTCGTCGCCGAGTACCTGCACCTGGCTATGCCCCTCGGCCCGTTCCAGGCCGAGCAGGTCGAACCGCCCGGCAAATCGACGGAGTGATTCGTACTGAGACCGCAGGTCAGCGGTGGATTACACGGCGGAGCGCTGGTCATGCTCCGGCGCGAGCATACGCCTCCCGGCTATGCGCAAAACCAGGAAATAGGTCAGGGTGGTCGCCGCGACCAGGAAGCGTGCCACATGGTTATCGCCTTTGACGGCTAGGAATGCGACCCCCCAGACGCCTGCGCACAGCACCGTTGCCGCCATGATCACCCGGCCGGGCCGCAGAGCTGGCTGCTGTTCCTGCGCCCGGGCAGGCTCCACCGGCCGGGCTGGGTCCGGCCCAGCGGGGATGCTGGCAGTGACTGCGGCCAGCTCCGCGTAGGTCCGCGCCGCGAACGCCTGACCCACCCGCAGGTCGAATTCGTCCTTGTCCAGCATGCCCTGCACGAACGCGGCCTTAAGGGTGCCGATTACCTGCTCGCGGTCGCCACGCGACGCCCGCAGGCAACCGCGGCCTGC
>Ga0335076_10000481_pt1 | contig 36772 bp, 30 predicted proteins | sample Lox_Sample_25_FD_206717 | JGI IMG/M metagenome (GOLD analysis project Ga0335076, IMG submission 206717) | Soil microbial communities from Loxahatchee National Wildlife Refuge, Florida, United States - Lox_Sample_2.5 | ecosystem: Environmental > Terrestrial > Soil > Wetlands | place: USA...
CACGAGAGGCGCGCAGCGGGCGCCCTCCGATCGCGACAGGCGGAGCTCTTCCGCTAGCCCTCCGGCGGGCGGGAAAGGGGGCCGAAAAAGCCTCGTCGAACCCCCCGGAAACACCCCTGAATTTCCGGGGCGGCACAGGGCAAAAGTCATTGAAATTCCAGGGGGAAACAGCTACATAACCCCCTTGGCCCCGGAGCGCCCGCCAGCGGGACCCGGGAAAGCCAGAGACTCCATGCCCGACGAGATCGTCCCGCCCGCTCCGCCCGAGGCGCCACCTCCGGCACCGCCGCCCGATGGGCCGCGCCTGCAGGTCGCCATCGAGGACGAGATGCGCAAGTCGTATCTCGACTACTCGATGTCGGTCATCATCGGGCGCGCCCTGCCCGACGTGCGCGACGGCCTGAAGCCCGTGCACCGGCGCATCCTCTACGCGATGCACTCGGAGGGGCTCACCCACAACAAGCGCTACTCGAAGTGCGCAGGCGTCGTGGGCGAGGTGCTGAAGAAGTACCACCCGCACGGCGACGCCGCGGTCTACGACGCGCTCGTGCGGCTGGCGCAGGACTGGAACCTGCGCTACCCGCTCATCGACGGCCAGGGGAACTTCGGCTCGGTGGACGGCGACCCCGCGGCCGCCTACCGCTACACCGAGTCGCGGCTCGAGAAGCTCGCCGACTACCTCCTCGCCGACATCGACAAGGAGACCGTCGACTGGGTGCCGAACTTCGACGACTCCACCGTCGAGCCCACCGTCCTGCCGGCGCGCTTCCCCAACCTGCTCGTCAACGGCTCGGCCGGCATCGCGGTGGGGATGGCGACGAACGTCCCGCCCCACAACATGGCCGAGGTGATCGACGCCGCCGTGCACCTGGTCCGGAACCCCAAGGCGAGCGTCGCCGACCTGATGCGCTTCATCCCCGGGCCCGACTTCCCGACCTGCGGCATCATCCTGGGGCGCGACGGGATCAAGCAGGCCTACGAGACCGGTCGCGGCAGCATCACCGTGCGGGCGCGGGCGACCATCGAGGTCCACCCCCGCACCGAGCGGGAGACCATCGTCGTCACCGAGATCCCCTACCAGGTCAACAAGGCGAAGCTCGTCGAGCACATCGCCGAGCTGGTGCGCGAGAAGCGGCTGGAGGGGATCTCCGACCTGCGCGACGAGTCGTCGCGCGAGGGGATGCGCATCGTCATCGAGCTGAAGCGCGATGCCGTCTCCCAGGTGGTGCTGAACAACCTCTACACCCACACCGCCATGCAGACCGGGTTCGGCGTGACGCTGCTCGCCATCGACGGCGGCCAGCCGCGCATCCTGAACCTCCGCCAGCTGCTCGAGCGCTTCGTCGCCCACCGCCGCGACGTGGTGACGCGGCGGACCCGCTACGAGCTGCGGCAGGCGCGGGCGCGCGAGCACATCCTCCTCGGCCTGCAGATCGCCCTCGACCACATCGACGAGATCATCGAGCTCATCAAGAAGGCTCCCAACCGCGACGAGGCGCGCGACGGGCTCATGGCCCGCTTCTCGCTCTCCGAGCTGCAGGCGAAGGCCATCCTGGAGATGCAGCTGCAGCGCCTCACCGGGCTCGAGCGCCAGAAGATCCTGGACGAGCTCGCCGAGGTGCAGAAGCTCATCGCTCGCCTGAAGGAGATCCTGGCCTCGGAGAAGGTGCTTCTCGACGTGATCGTGGCCGAGCTCGAGGAGGTGAAGGAGCTCTTCCGCGACGAGCGGCGCACCGAGATCCAGGGCGAGGCGGACAAGCTCGGCGTCGAGGACCTCATCAAGGAGGAGGAGATGGTGGTCACCATCTCCCACCTCGGGTACGTGAAGCGCAACCCCATCTCCCTCTACCGGGCCCAGCGCCGCGGCGGCAAGGGGAAGACCGGCGCCGCCACCCGCGACGAGGACTTCGTGGGGAGCCTCTTCGTCGCCTCCACTCACAGCTACCTGCTCGTCTTCAGCGACAAGGGCAAGGTCTACTGGCTCAAGGTCCACGAGATCCCGCAGGCGGGTCGCTCCGCCCGGGGCAAGCCCATCGTCAACCTGGTGCAGCTCGCGCAGGGAGAGAAGGTGGCCGCCATCCTCCCGGTGCGCGAGCTCCCCGAGCCGGACGGCGGCGAGGGGGAGGAAGCGAGCGAGGAGAAGGAGGCCGCCGACGGCCTCTACGTCTTCGTGGCGACGCGCCGCGGCCTGGTGAAGAAGACCCGGCTCGGCGCCTACAGCCGGCCCCGACCCTCGGGGATCATCGCGCTCTCCATCGAGGAGGGGGACAGCCTCATCGCCGCCCGGCTCACCGACGGCAAGAGCCACATCCTCCTCTCCACCGCCAGCGGCATGGCCATCCGCTTCGAGGAGTCGGACGTGCGGCCCATGGGCCGGAGCGCCTACGGCGTGAAGGGGATCACCCTCGAGGAGGGCGACGAGGTCGTCTCGGCGGAGGCCCTGCGGCTCGTGGAGGGCGAGCCGGCCGTCACCATCCTCACCGCCACCGCCAACGGCTACGGCAAGCGCTCCGAGCTCGCCGAGTACCGCACCCAGAGCCGCGGCGGCAAGGGCATCATCACCATCAAGGCCACGGAGCGGAACGGCGCCGTGGTCGCGGCCGTCCCGGTCGCCGAGGGCGAGGAGGTGATGATCATCACCAACCGCGGGATGCTCATCCGCCTGCCGGTGCGGCAGATCAGCGTCATCGGCCGCAACACCCAGGGCGTGAGGCTCATCACCGTCGAGTCGCGCGAGGAGCTGGTGGTGGCGGTGGCGCGCATCGCCGAGACCGGCAAGGAGGCCGGCGAGGCGGAGGAGGAGGACGACGCCCCCGAGGAGGCGAACGGCGCCGGGGGCGAGGAGCCGCCCGACAGCGGCGGGGAGGGGCCGGGCGGAGAGGGAGCGCCTTGAGGCGCCCCGGGCGCCCGCTCACCGGCCTGGCGGCGCTCGCCCTGGCCCTCGCCGCCTGCTCGTCGGCGGAGGGGCGCCTGGAGCAGGCGAACGAGCTGCGCCACCAGGGGAGGCCGCGAGAGGCGCTCGACGCCTACCGCGACCTGCTCGGCGACCTCGGCGACGGCACCGTCCCGAAGTGGGAGACCGGCGTGCGGCTCAAGGCCCTCAAGTACGCCGCCGACGTCTCCTACCTGGAGCTCGGGGACTTCCCCGGAGCCATCTCCTACTACCGCCGCATCGTCTCCCTCTACCCGGGGACCGAGGACGCCTGGCGCGCCCGCACCGTCATCGGGGACATCTACGTGTCGCGGCTGGGCGACCGGGTGGCGGGGATCGCGCAGTACTCGGCGGTGGCGCAGAGCGACTGGAGCGAGGCCCCGCGCTGCCAGCTGCTCGTGGCCCAGCAGTACTTCGAGCTCAAGAACTACGAGCAGGCGCGCACCGAGGCGCGCATCCTGAAGGAGCGCTGGCCGCAGAGCGCCGAGGCGGACGAGGCGCAGCTCCTCACCGCCCAGGCGTGGGCCATGGAGAAGCGCCCCGAGGAGGCGCTCGGGGCCTTCCAGGCCGCCTGGGAGCGCCACCCGAGGCCGGAGATCGCCGCCCTGGCGCTCGAGGGAGCGGCGCACCTCCAAGCGCAGGCGGGCCACTTCGACAAGGCCCTCGAGCTCTACACCCAGGCCATGCCGGGCCACCCCAACCCCGACGCGCTCCGCACCAACATCGAGAAGGTGCGGCAGCGCCGGGAGGCGGCGAAGACCGTCACCCCGGGCGACCGCGACGCCGTCTTCGACCACAAGAACCGAGCGCGGACCAAGGAGGTCCAATGAAGACCGAGCTCTCGCAGAAGCTGTTCGAGAAGGCCCAGACCCTCTTTCCCGGCGGAGTGAACAGCCCGGTGCGCGCCTTTCGCGGGGTGGGAGGCACGCCCCTCTTCATCGCCCGCGCCAAGGGAAGCCGGCTCTTCGACGTCGACGGCAACTCCTACGTCGACTACGTGGGGAGCTGGGGTCCGGCCATCCTCGGGCACGCCAACGCCGAGGTGATCCGGGAGGTCGACGACCAGCTCCGCGACGGTTCGAGCTACGGCGCCCCCTCCCCCCGCGAGATCCAGCTCGCGGAGGCGGTGCGCGAGCGGGCCCCCTGGATCGAGAAGATGCGCTTCGTCTCCTCCGGGACCGAGGCCACCACCGCCGCCATCCGCCTGGCGCGCGGCTTCACCGGGCGCGACGACTTCGTGAAGTTCGACGGCTGCTACCACGGCGCCGGCGACTCGCTCCTCGTCAAGGCCGGCTCGGGCGTGGAGACGCTCGGGCTCCCCGACTCGCCCGGCGTGCCGGCGGACCTCGCCAAGCACACCCTCACCCTCCCCTACAACGACCTCGGGGCCGCCGAGGCCCTGCTCGCCGCCCGCGGCAAGACCATCGCCGCCGTCATCCTCGAGCCGGTGGTGGGGAACATGGGGGTCATCGTGCCCCGAGCGGGCTTCCTCGAGGGGCTCCTCGCCGCCTGCCGCAAGCACGGAGCGCTCCTCATCGTCGACGAGGTGATGACCGGCTTCCGCCTCGCCGCCGGCGGAGCCTGCGAGCTCTACGGCCTCCGGCCCGACCTCGTCACCTTCGGCAAGGTGATCGGCGGCGGGCTTCCGGTGGGCGCCTTCGGAGGCCGCCCGGACGTGATGGACCGGATCGCTCCCGCCGGGCCCGTCTACCAGGCGGGAACGCTCTCCGGGAACCCGCTCGCCATGGCGGCCGGAACGGCCACGCTGCGCCAGCTCGGGCCGAGGGAGTACCAGCGCCTGGAGGAGGCCGGTCGCCGGCTGGGCGAGGGGCTCCGGGACGCGGCCCGAGAGGCCGGAGTCGAGGTGCAGGTGAATCGGGTGGGCTCCATGCTGACGGTGTTTTTCTCGGGAGAGCCGGTCACCGACGCCGCCAGCGCCCGCAAGTGCGACGCCAAGAAATTCGGCAGGTTCTTCCATGCGATGCTCGAGGGCGGGGTCTACCTCCCCCCCTCCCAGTTCGAGGCGGCCTTCGTGTCGGTGGCGCACTCGGACGACGACGTCGACCTTACCGTGAAGGCGGCGAGCAGCGCCTTCCGGGCGGCGAAAGGCTAGGGCGATAGGCCATTGACGGGTGAGATCGAGACTGCTATACGGGTCCGCCCTTCTCTCCCAGAATCTCGAGCAAATCCGGGAAGGAAGGGAGGAGGGGCTTGTTGGCTTCCCCCGACGATCGAGAGCGGCCGGGGAAGGGGGGGCAGGGGCTCTCGAACCTGGCCGAGGCGTACCAGAGGGCGGCACCGTATCTCGGCGCCTCGACCTCGCTCGTCACCGCCGTGGGGGGCTTCGCGGCGCTCGGGTGGTGGATCGACGGGAAGGTCCACAACAGGACGCCCTGGTTCCTGATGCTGGGGGCGCTCCTGGGGATGGTGGGGGGCTTCGTCAGCTTCTTCCGCATCGTGATGGGAAGGCCGAAAAAGTGAAGGGACACTTCCTCGCCGCCGCCGCCGTCGCCGCCCTCGCGCTCGGCGCCTCGCTCCTCGCCGGGCCCGCCCGCCCGCCGGCGCTCCTCGGCTCCGCCATCGCCTCCGCCACCGCGCTCGCCTCGCTCTACGCCTTCTCCCGCTTCGGGGCCTCGGCGAGGAAGCCGGTGGAGCGGGCGCTCCTCGTCTTCGTCGCCATGTTCCTCGTGCGCCTGGTGCTCGTCGGGTCGGGGGTGGCGGTCGTGGCCCGCGCCGGCGAGAGCGCCGTCGCCTTCGTGGTCGCCTTCTTCGTGCCCTACTTCGTCTTCACCGCCATCGAGGGGAGCTTCGTTCACGCCCTCGGGCGCGGAATGGGAAAGCCCGCATGACGCTCGCCGCCGCCGCACTCGCCCTGGGGCTCGCCCTGGGACAGCACCCGCCCGAGGCCACCCCTTCCCGCCCCGATGCCGAGGCCGCCGCCCACGCGGGCACCCACGAGGCCCACGAGGCGGCCGCGCACGAGAACGCCGGCGAGGCCGGGCACGGCGAGCACCATTCGCTCCCCGAAGTGATGATGCACCACGTCTCGAACGGCACCGAGCTGGAGTTGCCGGGGATCTGTGGCGGGTCGTTCGAGTGGAACTGCCGGATCGACCTGCGCGAGAAGACCGGCGGCTGGGTGCTGAACCTCGGCGGGGTGAAGATCGACATGACCCCGACGAAGCACCTGGTGATGTTGTGGGTGGCGGCCGCCGTCCTCACCCTCCTCCTCATCTTCGTCTCCTCGCGGCGGGCCATCGTCCCGAGCGGTCTCTACAACTTCTTCGAGATGCTGGTGCAGTTCGTGCGCGACATCGCCGTCGCCAACATCGGCAAGAACGACGCCGACCGCTTCGTCCCCTACCTCGCCTCCGCCTTCTTCTTCATCCTCTTCGCGAACCTGCTCGGGCTCCTGCCCTTCATGGCCACCGCCACCGCCAACATCTCGGTGACGGTGGCGTTCGCGCTCTTCACCTTCTTCGTCACCCAGTACGCCGCCATCAAGGCGCAGGGGGTGGGCGGCTACCTGAAGCACCTCACCGGGGGAGTGCCGCCGTCGCTCGCCTGGCTGTGGCCCATCATGATCCCGGTCGAGTTCATGGGCCTCTTCACGAAGCCCTTCGCCCTCACCGTCCGTCTCTTCGCCAACATGGTGGCGGGCCACTTCGTCATCCTGGCGCTCCTGGGGCTCATCTTCACCATCTCGGTCTTCGTGGCGCCGGTGTCGGTGGCCCTGGCGCTCGCCATCTTCCTGCTCGAGCTCTTCGTCGCCTTCGTGCAGGCCTACATCTTCACCATGCTCTCCGCCCTCTTCATCGGCGCCGGGCTGGTCCACCACGACGAGCACCACGACGAGGAACACGGGCACGCCGCCGAAGGCGATGCCCCCCACGCTTCTCACGTGGCCGGGAAGGCTCCCGGCCACGGGTAGTCGAGCGCTGTAGGCGCCACGGGAAGAAGGCGGCCCGTCAGTCTCCCGCCCCCAAAAGAAAGAAAACGGACAGGAACCGCACATGAACGCTCTCTCCCTCGGGTACCTCGCCGCCGGCCTTGGCGCCGGCATGGCCGTCATCGGAGTCGGTCTCGGCATCGGCCGCCTCGCCGCCGCCGCCATGGAGGGCTCCGCCCGCCAGCCGACCGCCGCCAACGACATCCGCACCTCCATGATCATCGCCGCCGCCCTCATCGAGGGCGCCACGCTCTTCGCCATCGTGGTCTGCCTGCTCCTCGCCATCAGCAAGTAGCCGTACCCCGCTCGCACCTCCGGAGCCGTCCGATGAACGCTCTCGTCGCAAAGCCGGTGCTGGCCGCCGGGATCATGGACCTCAATCCCGGCCTGACCCTGTGGACCGCCATCACCTTCCTCCTGCTCATCCTGGTGCTGTCGAAGTACGCCTTCGGCCCCATCGTCAAGATGCTCGACGAGCGGGAGCGGACCATCCGGGACGCCATCGACCAGGCCAAGAAGGAGCGCGAGGAGGCGGAGCGACTCCTCGCCGCCCAGAAGGAGTCGCTGCTCAAGGCGCAGCGCGAGGCGGCCGAGATCGCCAAGCGCAACCAGCAGGAGATGGAGGCCTTCCGCGCCCAGCTCACCAGCCAGGCGAAGAAGGAGGCCGACGACCTGGTGGCCACCGCCCGCAAGCAGATCGGCGAGGAGAAGGCGAAGGCCGTCGCCGACCTGCGCTCGCAGGTGGCGGACCTCGCCATCGGGGCCGCGGCCCGCATCGTCCGCTCCAGCCTCGACGAGAAGACCCAGCGCGAGCTGGTCGAGGACTACATCCGGGAAGTGCCGGCCGCCAAGGCCTGAGGTCGCCGCCGGCGTCCTTGCCCGCGCGCTCCGGCGGCTCCGCCCGCCGGGGCGCGCTCCTTTTCAGGGAAGGAGAGCGGAGGGAGAGATGGGGCTCGCCATCGGAATCGTGGGTCTGCCCAACGTGGGCAAGTCGACCCTCTTCAACGCACTCCTGGGCCACGCGCAGGCCCAGGCGGCGAATTACCCCTTCTGCACCATCGACCCCAACGTGGGGGTGGTGCCGGTCCCGGACGAGCGGCTCGCAAGGCTCGCCGCGCTCTTCCACCCGAAGAAGACCACCCCCACCACCCTCGAGTTCGTGGACATCGCCGGCCTGGTGGCGGGGGCCTCCCAGGGTGAGGGGCTCGGGAACCAGTTCCTCTCCCACATCCGCCAGGTGGACGCGATCGCCCACGTGCTGCGCTGCTTCGAGGACCCCGACGTGGTCCACGTGGGCGGCGGCGTCGACCCGCGCGGCGACCGCGACGTGGTGGAGATGGAGCTCATCCTGAAGGACCTGGAGCAGATCGAGCGCCGGCGGGAGAAGAAGGTGAAGGACGCCAAGGCGCCCGGGAAGCCGGGCGAGCTCGCCCGGGCCGAGGTGGCGGTGCTCGACAAGGTGCGCGCGGCCCTGGAGAAGGGGGTCCCGGCGCGCGCCCAGCCGCTCTCCCCCGAGGAGCGCGCCGCCCTCTCCGACCTCTTCCTCCTCTCCCAGAAGCCGGTGCTCTACGTTGCCAACGTCGACGACCGACAGCTCTCCGACCCCGGAGACGCGACGGTGGCGGCGGTGAAGGCCCTCGCCGCCGAGGAAGGGGCGCCCTGCGTCGTCATCAGCGGCAAGGTGGAGTCGGAGCTCGCCGAGCTCCCCGAGGCCGACCGGGCCGACTTCCTCGCGAGCCTGGGGCTCGAGGAGACGGGGCTACTCCGCCTCGTCCACGCCGGCTACCGGCTCCTCGGACTCGTCACCTTCTTCACGGTGGGAGAGGACGAGTGCCGCGCCTGGACGGTGCACCAGGGGACGCGCGCCCCCCAGGCCGCCGGAGTCATCCACTCCGACTTCGAGCGCGGCTTCATCAAGGCGGAGGTGTGCCGCTGGGACGATCTGGTGGCGGCGAGGTCCGAGGCCGCCCTCCGGGAGCGGGGGCAGCTGCGCGTCGAGGGGAAGGAGTACGTGGTGGAGGACGGCGAGGTGATGCACTTCCGCTTCAACGTCTAGCGGAGGCGGCGCCGCCTCCGCGCCATCGCCGCCGCCATCCGCAGCGCCGCCCGCATGCTCTGCTCGCTCGCCCGGCCGGTGCCGGCGAGGTCGTAGGCCACCCCGTGGTCGGGGCTGGTGCGCACGAAGGGCAGCCCCAGGGTGACGTTCACCGCCGGGTCGCCGAGGAGGGCGTCGAGGAGCTTCACCGGGATGAGCCCCTGGTCGTGGTAGAGGGCCACCACCGCGTCGAACTCGCCCCGCGCCGCGCGGAAGAAGACGCTGTCGGGCGGAAAGGGGCCGCGGGCATCGACGCCCATGCGGCGGGCCGCCGCCACGGCCGGGGCGACCAGGCGGGCCTCCTCGTCGCCGAAGGCGCCCCCCTCGCCGGCGTGGGGGTTGAGGCCGGCGAGCGCGATGCGCGGCCGGGCGATGCCGAGGTCGCCGGAGAGCCCCTCCGCGGTCCGGGCCACGGTGTCGACGATGCGGCGCACGGTGAGGAGCCCGAGCGCCCGCCGCAGCGAGACGTGGTTCGTGACGAGCGCCACGCGCAGGCGCCGCCCGGCGAGCATCATCACCGAGCGCGCCCCGCCCCCCCGGTCCTCCAGCCACTCGGTGTGGCCGACGAAGGAGGAGAGCCGCCTCTGCACCTGCGCCTTGGAGAGCGGGGCGGTGCAGAGCGCGTCGGCCTCGCCGCGGGAGAGCGCCGCGAAGGCCGCCTCCAGGTAAGCGAGCTGTGCCGCCGCCCCCCGCGCGCTCGGCCGGCCGGGGCGGGCGTCCCGGCGGGCGAGGCGCGTCACCTCCACGATGGCCCCGCCCCGGGGCAGGGGATCGCCCGGGCGGACCGAGGGCAGCTCGAGCCCGGCGCGGCGGGCCACCCGGGCGAAGGCCCGGTCGCCGAAGACGAAGGGGACGAGGCCGCGCTCCCGGGCGAGCGCCCGGGCGGTCACCTCCGGCCCGATGCCGGAGGGATCTCCGAGGCTGATGGCCACCCGGACACGCATTCGTCCCGGGCTAGCTGCCCGGCGTCTTCTGGGCCTTCGGGTCGGGAGCGGTTGCCGTCTTGAGCTCGGGGATGAGGACCTCGATGGTCGCATCGCGCTTCAGCTCGTCCAGGTACTGCTTGCGGTAGACATCGGCCTGGTCGTTGCCGAGCTTGTCGCGGATGCGGTCCTTCACGTCGGCGAGCGGAGGCACCTCCGCGCTCCGCTTCTCCTCCACCTTGAGGATGTGGTAGCCGGACTTCGTCCGCACCAGCCCCGACCACTTCCCGACGTCGAGGGAGAAGGCGACCCGCTCCAGCTCCAGCTGGATGCTCCCCCGGTGCAGCCAGCCGAGGTCGCCTCCCTCGGCGGCGCTCGGGCCCTGCGAGACCTGGCGGGCCACGGAGATGAAGTCCTCGCCTGCGGCGAGCCGGGCGAGCACCGCCTCCCCCTGGGCTTTGATGGCGGCGTCCTTCTCGGCGTTCGCCCCCTGGGGGACGACGAGGAAGATGTGGCGCACCTTCACCTGCTCCTCGCCGGCGAACTCCTTCGGGTGGGTCTGGTAGTAGTTCTGGACGTCGTCGTCGGTGACCTTCACGCGGCTGCGGACCTTCTGGGTGAGCACCGCGTAGCCCTCGAAGTTCTTGCGCAGCTGCTCGCGGAAGCCCGGCAGGTCGAGGCCCTGCTCGGCGAGCGCCTGCTTCAGCATGGCGTCGTCGAACTTGTTGCGCTTCTTGATGTCGTCGATGGCGGCGTCGATCTGGGCCTCGCTCACCTCGACCCCCTGGACCTTCACCTCGACGTCGAGGAGCTTCTCCGAGACGAGCGCGTCGAAGGCGGCCTGCAACACCTGGAGGCGGGCCTTCTCCTTCGCCTCCCCCGGCCGCATCTCGGCCACCTTGCGGTAGGCGGGGCCGGCGCGCTCGATGATCTCGGAGAGCGTCACCACCTCGCCGTTCACGGTGGCGGCCACCCGGTCCACCGAGTGCCGCGAGTCGTCGGCCCGGGCGGGCGCGAGGGCGAGGAGGGGGAGGAGCGAGAGGAGAGGGATGCGCGTCACGGTTTCACCGAGGCGACCGCCGCGGGGTCGATCTGGATCTTCGCCTTGGCACGGAGGGCGGCCACGTACTCCTCCTGGGCGTGCGCCCGCTTCTCCCGCAGGAGGCGCTGGGCGATGAGGGGGCGAGCCTGCTCCAGCGTCCGCTTGGAGGCGGCCTTCTTCTCCGTCACCTTGAAGATGTGGAAGCCGTAGGGCGAGGGGATGACCTCGGAGATGGCGTTGAGCGGCAGGCGGAAGCAGACGTCGAAGACCTCCGGCATGCCGCCCCCCTTCGAGAAGTAGCCGAGGTCGCCGCCGTTCTTCCCCTCCGGGGCGATGGAGGCCCGCTTGGCCAGGTCCCCGAAGGCCTGCGGCTTGCGCCGGGCCTCGTCGCGCACCTTGGCCGCCTCGTCGCGGGTCCGCACCACGATCTGGGAGGCCCGCACCCGGTCGGGCTCGTCGAGCGCGCCCGGGTGCTCGGCGTACCAGGCGGCGACCTCCTCGTCGGAGACCTGCACCCGGGGGAAGACCTCCTCCTGGAAGAGCTTCTCCACCGTCATCTGGTCGCGCAGCCGCGCCTTCAGCTCGGCCGCGGAGAGCCGCTCCTGGGCGAGCAGGTCGTCGAAGGCGGTCCCCGGGTACTCCGAGCGAAGCTGGAGGAAGGCCCGATCCACCTGGTCCGAGCCGATGGAGATGCCGCGGGCCCGGGCCTGCTGCAGCAAGAGGACCCGGGCGACGAGGTCGTCGAGCACGCTCTGGCGCAGGACGCTGTCGGGGCCGGTCGCGTCCGCCCCGTCCAGCCGGAACTGCCCGAGCTCCCGCTCGAAGGCGGCGCGCGACACCGGCTCGCCGTTCACCACCGCCACGGCGGCCACGGCCTCCCCGGGCTTGTCGCGACCCCCCCGGCAGCCGCCCGCGAGGGCGGCGCCGAGGGCGAGGGCGATGGCGGAGGAGCGCCGCAACCTACTTCTGCGCCGGCGCCGACACCGGCGCCGAGGCGGGTGCCGCGCTCTGCGCCGGCGGCGCCGGGGGCATGGCGCCGTGCGGGGGCATGCCGCCGCCCATCCCGCCCATGCCGGGCATCCCGTGACCCATCATGGGGCCGCCGCCGGTGGAGATGGAGACCTTCTCGAGCTCGGCGTCGTTCACGGTGACGTGGGCGTCGTCCCGGAGCTTCTTCACGAACTCGTCGAACTCCTTGGTGCGCTTCTCGCGGAAGAGCCGGTTCTGGATCTGGACCTTCATCTGCTCGAACGGGCGGTTGATCTCGTCCTGGCGCCCCGTCACCCGCACGATCCAGAAGCCCTGCGGGGTCTCGAGGATCACGGTGTCGTCGGGCTTGAGCTTGAACGCGGCGTCGGCGAAGGGAGCGCCGAACTGCTTCGCGTACTCGTCCTTGGTCTTGAAGCCGAGGTCGCCGCCGGCCGCCTTGGAGGCCGCGTCGTCGGAGCTGTCCTTGGCGAGCGTCTGCAGCGCCACCTGGGCGCCGGCCGGGTTCTTCTTCTCGCCGGCCTTGAGCTGATTGTAGGCCTTCTTCGCCTGGGACGACTTGGCGGCCCGGTTCTTGTCGGTGGCGGCGATGAAGTCGCCGGTGAGCCGCAGCCGGGCCGGCTTCTGGAACTCGTCCTTGTGCTCGTCGTAGAACTTCTGCGCCTCGGCGTCGCTCACGTCCTTCGTGGGGTCGCCTTCCGAGAACTTCCTCTGCACGAGCTTCTGCACCATGGCCTTGCGGAGCGTGTTCTGCACGTCCGGGTCGTTCGCCAGCCCCTCCTTCTCCGCCTCCTTCGAGAGCAGCTCGACCCGCACCAGGTTCTCGAGGAACTCCTTCTTCCGGTCGAGGGTGCTGTAGCGCTGCCGCACGAAGGGCGACTGCTCCTCGAGGCGGGCCTTGAATTCGTCGGCGGTGACGGTGATCCCGTCGCCCTGGGCCACGGCCGGGCCGCTGCCCTTCTGCATGCCCGGGGGAGTGGGCTTGCAGGCGGCGGCGAGTACGGCGATGGCGATTCCGGTCGCAGCGAGTCCGCGCGTCATCGGATCGAGCTCCTATGTTGGGGTTGAAATGGGCCGCCAAAGAAACCGCCGGCGTCTCGCCGGCGTTCCCCGAACGGGCGGCGGGAAAAAATCACATACGGACGCGGGGATCAAGCGCGCGAAAGGGCCCCGGGGCCCCGAGGTAGGACCTTTCCCCACCTCCCCGCATGAGGCGCCTCCGGTCAGCTCCGGGCACAGGAAGAGAGGTCGGCGAGGACGCGCCTCGCCGCCTTTAGTAGGAGGCGCCCCTCCGCCGCCTCGCCGGCCGGGCTCCGGGGTGCGGGCGCGGCGGTGCCGGACGGCTTCGCCGTCCCCCGCGGCCGCGGGGGCTCGAGCGCGGCGACGAGCTTCATGTCTGGGGTGAGCCGGAGCGCCCCGCCGCTCTGCTGCACGTGCTTCGCGAGCAGGAAGGGGTCCAGTGCGGCGTCCGGGCCGAGGGCGAAGACGAGCCGCCCCGGGCCGGCGTCGAGCCCGCGGATGGCGAAGGCCCGCAGCCGCACCTTCACCTCCATGAGCTCGAGGAGGGCGACGAGCTCCTCGGGGGGCTCGCCGTAGCGGTCCACGATCTCGTCGCGGGCCTCCTCCAGCTCCTCGTCCGAGGCGGCCTGGGCGAGCCGCTTGTAGAAGTAGAGCCGCTGATGGACGTCGGGCATGTAGGCGTCGGGGATGAAGGCCGGGACGGGCAGCTGCACGTCGGGGTCGATGTCGCGCCGCGGCGCCTCCCCGCGCAGCTCGCGCACCGCCTCGTCCATGAGCTCGGTGTAGAGGTCGAAGCCCACCGCCTCGATGTGGCCCGACTGGTCCTTGCCGAGGAGGTTGCCGGCCCCGCGGATCTCGAGGTCGTGGGTGGCGATGCCGAAGCCGGCCCCGAGCTCGGTGAACTTCTGCAGCGCCTCCAGGCGGAGCTTGGCGTCGCGCGTCACCGGGCGCCGGGCGGGGACGAGCAGGTAGGCGTAGGCGCGCTCGCGGCTCCGGCCCACCCGGCCCCGGATCTGGTACAGCTGCGAGAGGCCGAAGTGGTCGGCCCGGTTCACCAGGATGGTGTTGGCGCTCGGGATGTCGAGGCCGCTCTCGATGATGGAGGTGGAGAGGAGCACGTCGAGCTCGCGCCCCACGAAGCGCGTCATCACCTCCTCGAGCTTCCCCTCCCCCATCTGCCCGTGGGCGACGCCGATGCGGGCCTGGGGGACGAGCTCGCGCAGGAACCTCTCCATGGCGTGGATGGACCGGACCCGGTTGTGGACGAAGAAGACCTGGCCGCCGCGGCGCAGCTCCTGCTCGATGGCCTCCTTCACCGCGGCCGGGTCGAACTTCAGCACGAAGGTGCGGATGGAGCGCCGGTCCTCCGGGGGCGTGGCGATGATGGACAGGTCGCGGACCCCGGCGAGGCTCATGTGCAAGGTGCGCGGGATGGGGGTGGCGGTGAGGGTGAGGACGTCGACGAGCTTGCGGAGCTTCTTGAGCCGCTCCTTGTGCGTCACCCCGAAGCGCTGCTCCTCGTCGACCACCACCAGCCCCAGGTCCCGGAAGGAGACGTCGCTCGCCAAGAGGCGGTGGGTGCCGACGAGGACGTCCACCTTCCCCTCCGCCGCCGCGGCCAGAGTGCGGCGCACCTCGTCGCTCGACTTCATCCGCGACACCGCCTCCACCCGCACCGGGTAGCCGGCAAAGCGCTCCCGGAAGGTCCGCTCGTGCTGGGCGGCGAGCACGGTGGTGGGGACGAGCACCGCCACCTGCTTGTGCGAGAGCACTGCCAGCATGGCGGCCCGGAGCGCCACCTCCGTCTTCCCGTAGCCGACGTCGCCGCACACGAGCCGGTCCATGGGGGGGCGGGTGGCCTTCCCGGCCCCGTCGCCGCCCCCCTCCTTGCCCATGTCACCGAGCACGTCGGCGATGGCCTTCGCCTGGTCGGGCGTCTCCTCGTAGGGGAACTCGGCCTCGAAGGCGCGGAAGACCTCGTCCGGCGCCGCGAAGGCGAAGCCGGGGTGGGCGGCGCGCGCGGCGTAGATGTCGAGGAGCTCGGCCGCCATCTTGAGGAGCTGCTCCTTCACCCGCGCCTTGCGCAGCGCGAAGGAGCTCCCGCCCAGCCGGTCGAGCCGCAGCCCCTCGGGGGAGGCACCGGTGAACTTCTGCACCTGCCGGAGCTTCGCCACCGGGAGGTAGAGCCGGTCCGCGCCCTCGTACTGCAGGACGAGGAAGTCGCCCTCCACCCCCCGGATCTGCATCTTGGTGAGCCCCTGGTAGCGGGCGATCCCGTGCTCGACGTGGACGACCAGGTCCCCCTCGTTCAGGTCCCGGAAGCTCGCCGCGAAGGCGTTCTCCACCCGCGCCTGCCGGGCGTGCTTGCGCACCCGCCGCCCGAAGATCTCCTCGTCGGAGAGGAGGGCCACCCCGCCTTGGAGGTCCACGAAGCCGTGGGAGATCTCCCCGAGAACGAGGTGGGCGTGGACGGACGGGTTCCACAGGCTCCGCAGCTCGCCGGGAGGCGAGGCGTGGACGCGAGTCGCCTGGCGGCGGTCCTCGAGGAGGCGCCTCAGCCGGTCGGCCGAGGAGGGCGATCCCGTCGCCACCACCGCGGCCACGCCGCGGCTCCGCCACTCCTCGAGCCGGCGCGCCAGGGGCGCGAGCGCGCCCTCGTCGCCGTGGGCCTCCTCGATCTCTCCCCGGATCGAGGCGGTCTCGCCGAAGGCGAAGCGGACGGGCTCGGCGGTCCCGAGGAAGACGCGGTGGCAGCGGATCCGGGGAGAGGCGGCGCACCTCGCCTCCGCCTCGGAGGAGGAGAGGAAGTGGGCCCCGGGCGGGAGCGAGAGCTCGCCGCGCTTCTCCGCCGCCGCGTGCTCGCGGGCGAGCTCCAGGTCGAGCTCGGCGAGGGCCGCCGACACCGCCTCGGCGTCGTCGAGCCACAGCAAGGGCGCGCCCGGCAGGTAGTCGAAGAGGGTGCCGAGCCCGCCCCGGTGGAAGCCGGGCAGGAGCGCCTCCATCCCGAAGAAGGGGGTCCCGGCCTCGATGGCGTCGAGCACCTCGCGCACCTTGCTCGTGGGCCGGTCGACCCGCTCGGCGATCTCCCGCACCGCGCTCCGGGCCGCCTCGCGCCCCTCGGCGGTAAAGAGCACCTCCCGCGCCGGGCAGAGCACGAGCTCGCCGGCGTCGCCGAGCGAGCGCTGCGACACCGGCTCGAAGAACTTGGCGCTCTCGATCTCGTCCCCGAAGAGCTCGAGCCTCACCGGCCGCTCGTAGAGCGGGCTGAAGACGTCGAGCACCGAGCCCCGGATGGCGAAGGCGCCAGGGTCCTCCACCAGCGGCACGCGCGCGTACCCCATCTCCACAAGCCGGGCGGCGAGCGCGTCCCGGTCGACGGACATTCCCTTCCCGAGGAGGTCGAGGTGCCGCTCGAACACGGCGCGCGGCACGGTGCGACGGGCGAGCGCGCGCGCGCTCACCACCACCGCCCGGACCGACCCCCCTTCCAGGTGCAGCGCGGCGAGCGCCGCCAGCCGGTCCATCTCCAGCCCCCGGTCCGGCGACAGGTCGTCGTAGGGGAGGATAGGATCGGCCGGAACCCGCAGCACCGCCCGCGGGCCCTGGGAGCCGAGGAAGAAGCCGAGGTCGCGGGCGAGGAGGTCCGCCTCCTCCTCCCCCGCGGCGACGGCGAGGATCGCCTTCCTCCCGCTCTCGGCGAGGAAGCGGGCGGCGAGCCCGCGGGCGGCACCGGAGAGGCCGACCACCTCCGCCGCCCCCGCCTCGAGGGCGCGCAGCAGCTCCTGCCAGGGGGCTGGCCGGGTGACCGGCTCGGCCGGCTTTGGCATGGCGCGCGACTCGGACACTTTCGGGGAGCGATTCGTAACAGGAACGAAGCCTTTTCGCAGGTCTGAGGCGTGCTAGGGATGGACTTCCTTGCCGGGTGCCGGGAGCCGTGACTAAACTCCAAGGGTCCAGCGCGGATTCGCCGATGAGCCGTCCTCCTTCCCACGTCGCCTGGGTGACTCTCGCTCTGCTTGCCGCCGCCTGCGGCGGGCAGGAGGCGGCCTACTCCGCCCAGGGCACACCGCTCGCGGCCACGCTCGCCCAGGCGGCCGGCCCGGGGACCTCCGAGCTGCGCTCCGGCCAGCTCGCCGCCGCCCGGGTTCAGTTCGAGGCGGTGCTGAAGGCCGACCCGGACCGGATGGCGGCGCTCAACGACCTGGCGGTGAGCTACTACCTGGAGGGGCGCTTCGAGGCCGCGCGCCAGCTCCTCGACGAGGTGGTGGCGAGGGGCGGGGAGCAGGAGCAGCAGGCGGCCCTCGTGAACTTGGCCGAGCTCTACGCCCTCGAGGGGTACCTTTCAGCGGCCCAGGCCCACCTGGAGAGCGCGCGCGGGATCGACGCCGCCCGCCCCGAGCCCGTCTACGCCCAGGCGCTCCTCGCCGACGGCCGCGGCGATCCGGAGGCGGCGGCGCTGACGCGCCTCGCCCTGCGCCTCGACCCGGAGGGGGCGGCGCGCCGGACCCTCGCCTTCGTGTACCCGGAGGAGAGGAGCCATCTCGACGCGCTCGTCGCCGAGGCGAGCGGGGACCGCGCCGGCGCAGCCGCGCGCTGGCGGGAGCTCCGGTCCGGGCGCTTTCCCACCCTGGCGCTCGCGGCGCAGCGCCACCTGGAGGAGCAGTAGACGAGCGGGATGTCGGCGCAAGGGACCGCTCTGGGCAGGCGGGAGCGCGAGATCCTTCGCGCCATCGTGCAGGACTACATCCAGACGGGCGATCCGGTGGGGAGCCAGCCGCTCCTCGCCCGCCACGACCTCGAGGTGTCGTCGGCGACGGTGAGGAACGTGATGGCCGACCTGGAGGCGCGCGGGCTCCTGGAGAAGCCGCACGCCTCGGCCGGGCGCGTCCCCACCCCGGCCGGCTACCGGCTCTACGTCGACCTGCTCGTGAAGGTGCGCCAGCCCTCCCCCGCCGAACGCGAGCGCATCGAGAAGCTCACCCACGACGCACCGGCGGTCGACACCCTGCTCGGCGGCACCGCCGAGCTCCTCCACTCGCTCTCGCAGCACGCCGGGGTGGTCTCCACCCCGCGCCCGCTCTCCGATCCCACCCGCCACCTGGAGTTCGTGCGGTTGCGGGAGAACCGCATCCTGGCGGTGTTCGTGTCGCACGCGGGGATCGTGACGAACAAGCTCGTCCAGCTCGACGCCCCGCTCACCGACCAGGAGCTCGAGGCCGCCGCCGCCTACCTGAACGAGAAGCTCCTGGCCACGTCGCTCTCCGACCTGCGCGAGGTCATCCTGGCCGAGATGCGGGCCGACGAGAGCGCCCTCCGCGGGCTCCTCGAGAAGGTGCTCCGGCTGGCGGAGCAGGTGCTGCCGGCTCCGGGCGCCGCCGCCGGGACGGTGCTCGTCGACGGCGAGGAGAGCTTCCTCGACGCGCCGGAGTTCGCCGACGTCGGGAAGGCGCGGGCGCTGTTGCGCACCTTCGCCGAGAAGGACCGCATCCTCCGGGTCCTCGACCGGGTCCTGCAGGCCAACGAGGTCCAGATCTTCATCGGGGCGGAGAGCGACCTCGCCTCCCTCTCCGACGTCTCGGTGGTGGCGGCTCCCTACGGGCACGACGGCCGGGTGCTCGGGGCGCTCGCGGTGATCGGGCCGACCCGGATGAACTACGCGCGGGTGATCCCGCTCGTCGACCTGACGGCGAAAGAGATCAGCCGGGCGCTCTCCAGCACGCCGGAATCCTGAGTCCCGTCGGCGAGTTGAGTCGCGGGACCGTTCCTTGCCGTGGCCCGGGGCGTATGCAATATTTTGAGGTTCGATGGCCGACCACGGCGAGAAGGGCAAGTTCGACGCCGACATCCCCTCCTCGGTCTTGGAGGAGGCGCTCCGCAGCGTGGAGAAGCACGGTCCCGCCCCGGCGGCGAAGGCGGAGGGCGACGGCCCGGTCGAGGTGGAGGCCCCCGCCTCCGCCGCCGCGCTCGAGGCCCAGCTCACGCTCTCGCAGGAGAAGGCGCGGGAGACCCTCGAGCGCCTCAAGGAGGAGCACGAGCGCTACCTGCGCGCCGCCGCCGACCTCGAGAACTACAAGAAGCGAGTGGTCCGCGAGAAGGAGGAGCTCCAGAGGTTCGCCGCCGAGCGGGTGGTGAAGGACATCCTGCCGGCCATCGACAACCTGGAGCGCGCCCTCGCCGCCGCTGCGGCCGACGACGCCCTCTCCGGGGGGGTGCGCCTCGTCCTGAAGCAGGTCGAGGACGCGCTCGCCCGCCACGGGGTGGAGGCGAGGTCCGCCCTCGGGCAGCCCTTCGACCCGCGCCACCACGAGGCCCTGAGCACGGTGGCGGCGCCCGACCGGCCGCCGGGAACGGTGGTGTCGGAGCACGGGCGGGCCTGGCTCATGCACGGCCGGCTCCTGCGGCCGGCCATGGTGGCGGTGTCGGCGGGAGGGAAGGGAGCGCCGGCGGCGAAGGAGGAGGCGGGCCCCGGGGGGCCGCCAGAGAAGGGCGGGGACCAAGACAAGCCATGAGCAAGGTCATCGGCATCGACCTCGGGACGACGAACAGCTGCGTCGCCGTGATGGAGCAGGGCGAGGCGGTGGTGATCCCGAACAGCGAGGGATCGCGTACCACGCCCTCGATGGTCGCCTTCACCGAAGGAGGAGAGCGCCTGGTGGGGCAGATCGCCAAGCGCCAGGCCATCACCAACCCCGAGTCCACGGTGTTCGTGGTGAAGCGCCTCATCGGCCGGAAGTTCGAGGACCGGGAGGTGAAGCGCACCGCCTCGGTGGTCGCCTACCGCATCGTCACCGCCGAGAACCTCGATGCCTGGGTGGAGGTGGGGACCAAGCGCTTCTCGCCCGCCGAGATCTCCGCCATGATCCTGGCGAAGATGAAGCAGACCGCCGAGGACTACCTCGGCGAGCCGGTGACGGAGGCCATCGTCACCTGCCCCGCCTACTTCAACGACGCCCAGCGCCAGGCTACCAAGGACGCCGGGCGCATCGCCGGCCTGAACGTGCTCCGCATCATCAACGAGCCGACCGCGGCGGCGCTCGCCTACGGCATCGACAAGCAGAAGAGCGGCAAGAGCGAGAGGATCGCGGTCTACGACCTGGGCGGCGGCACCTTCGACATCACCATCCTCGAGCTCAACCAGGGCGTGTTCGAGGTGAAGGCCACGAACGGCGACACCTTCCTGGGCGGCGAGGACTTCGACCAGCGGCTCATCGACTGGCTGGCGAAGCGCTTCCAGGACCAGAACGGCATCGACCTCTCGCGGGACCGCATGGCGCTGCAGCGGCTCAAGGAGGCGGCCGAGCGCGCCAAGCACGAGCTCTCCTCGGCGACCGAGACCGAGGTGAACCTGCCGTTCATCACCGCCGACGCCACCGGCCCCAAGCACCTGGCCGAGACCGTCGACCGGGCCACGCTGGAGAGCCTGGTGGGCGACCTGGTGGACAAGACCATCGAGCCCTGCAAGACGGCGCTCAAGGACGCCGCGCTCACCGCCTCCCAGCTCGACACCGTCATCCTGGTCGGCGGCATGACGCGCATGCCGAAGGTGCAGGAGGTGGTGAAGCGCTTCTTCGGCAAGGAGCCCCACAAGGGCGTGAACCCGGACGAGGTGGTGGCGGTGGGCGCCGCCATCCAGGGCGGCGTCCTGAAGGGCGAGGTGAAGGACGTCCTCCTGCTCGACGTCACCCCCCTCTCGCTGGGCGTGGAGACGTCGGGGGGCGTGTTCACCCGCATCATCCAGAAGAACACCACCGTCCCCTGCAAGAAGGGGCAGGTGTTCTCGACTGCGGTCGACAACCAGCCCCTCGTCAGCGTCCACGTCCTCCAGGGCGAGCGCGAGATGGCGGCCGACAACAAGACGCTCGCCCGCTTCGAGCTCGTCGGCATCCCGCCGGCCCCGCGCGGCGTGCCGCAGATCGAGGTCACCTTCGACATCGACGCCAACGGCATCGTGCACGTCTCGGCGAAGGACCTGGGCACCGGGAAGCAGCAGCAGCTCCGCATCACCGCCTCGTCCGGCCTGGGCGAGGCGGACATCCAGCGGATGATCAAGGACGCCGAGGCCCACAGCGCCGACGACAAGCGCAAGAAGGAGGTCGCCGACCTGAAGAACAACGCCGAGGGGCTCATCTACACGACCGAGAAGAGCCTGGAGGAGTACTCGAGCGCGCTCAAGGCCGAGGACCTGGCCGAGATCCGCGCCGACCTCGAGGCCTTGAAGGCCGTCCTCTCCGGCGACGACGTGGAGAAGCTGAAGGAGGCGCTCCTGCGCCTCGAGGGCTCGGCGTACCGCATCGCCGACGCCATCTACGCGAGCCAGGGCGGCGGGACGGCGCCGCCGAGCTAGGCGCCCGGAGAAGAGGAGCGAGGCGCTGCGCCGTTTGCCAGCCCAGGCGGCGGCGTTATGTTGACCACTGCCAAGCACCCAGATGAACGCGCAAAAACGCGATTACTACGAGGTCTTAGGAGTCGGGCGCGAGGCCAGCGCCGAGCAGATCCGCAGCGCCTTCAAGCGGCTGGCGATGGAGTTCCACCCCGACCGCAACCCGGGGAACCCGCAGGCGGAGGACCGCTTCAAGGAGGTGGCGGAGGCCTACGACGTCCTCTGCGACCCGGAGAAGCGCGAGCGCTACGACCGCTTCGGCCACTCCAACGGCTTCCAGAGCCCCTTCGACGGGTTCGCCGGGGCGGGGAGCATCAACGAGATCTTCGGCGACATCTTCGGGGAGATGTTCGGGGGCGGAAGGCGACAGCGGGCGCGCAGCCGCGGCGCCGACCTGCGCTACCACCTCGAGATCTCCTTCGAGGAGGCGGCCTTCGGCAACGTTGCCCGCATCGAGATCCCGCGCCCCAAGCGCTGCGAGTCCTGCCGCGGCAGCGGGGCCAAGCCCGGCACGCAGCCCCGCACCTGCCCCACCTGCGGGGGCTCGGGCGAGATCCGCCTCAGCCAGGGCTTCTTCGCCATCGCCCGCACCTGCCACCACTGCAACGGCGAGGGGAGGATCGTGGTCGAGCGCTGCCCGGACTGCGGCGGGGCCGGCGGGGTGGCCGAGAAGGTCAAGGTGGAGGTGAAGGTTCCACCGGGGGTGGACACCGGCACGCGCCTCAAGCTCCGCGGCGAGGGCGAGCCCGCCCCCACGCCCTCGGGGGAGCCGGGCGACCTCTACGTGGTGATCCAAGTGCGCGAGCACCCCATCTTTCAGCGGCAGGACACCGAGGTGATCTGCGAGCTGCCCGTCTCCGTCGCCCAGGCGGCGCTGGGCGCGACCGTGGAGGTGCCCACTCTGGACGGCCCCTACAAGCTCAAGATCCCCGCCGGCACGCAGCCCGGGAAGACCTTCAAGCTGAAGGGCAAGGGGATCCCGGCCCTCGGCGGCGGCGGCCGCGGCGACCAGCACGTCCAGGTGCAGGTGGAGATCCCGACGCACCTGTCGAAGGAGCAGCGCGAGCTGCTCGAGCGCTTCGCCGCGCTCTCGGGAGAGGAGACGAACCCGCGCTCGAGCAAGTTCTGGTCGAAGGTGGGCGAGATCCTCGGCAAGAAGTAGCGCCGGGCGATATCGCCCTCCTGTGCAGCGCGCATCACCCCATCGGCCTAGTCGCCCAGAGTCCTTGCCAGGCCCCGGCGATCCGCGCGAGAGTCCCGAGCCGCATGCATGGAACCTGCGGACGCCTCGCCGTCCTCGCGGTCGCGCTCGCCGTCGCGCCACCTGCCTCCGCCGCGAGCCGCATCTCGCTCGGAGCCGTCCAGAACGACCGCGGCTCCCGCATCCTGAGCCAGCTCGAGTCGGCTCTGTGCGAGTCCTACGCCTGCGTGCCGCGCCGGCAGGTGGTGACGGACGGCAAGGTCGACTTCGCCAAGATGAAGGCCCACAAGGTCTCGGGCTTCCTCTTCGGCTCGGTGACGAAGAAGGGCGGGAGCTCGGAGCTGTGGCTCGCCCTGGTGCGGACGTCGAAGCACCCCTCGCGGACGTGGACCTTCTCGCTCACGCCCTCGGGGGCCCTCGACCCGTCGGCGCTCGACGCGCTCCGGGCGGACCTGGCCGAGCTCCTGGGCGCCCCCGCCGTCGAGGCGGCCCCGGCGGCGGCCCCCGCGGCGGGCGCTCCTCCCCGCATCTCGATGGGGGCGATCGGCGGCCCGGGGGCGGGCCCGGTCACCCGCGAGCTCACCTCCGCCCTCTGCTCCCGCTACGAGTGCGTTCCCCGCTCGCAGGTGACGAAGCGGGGCAAGGTGAGCTTCGCGGCGATGCAGCTGCACTCCGTCTCCGGGTTCCTCTTCGGATCGGTGACGAAGAAGGGCGCCTCGTCGGAGCTGTGGCTCGCGCTCCTCACCGAGTCCCCGCAGCCGACCCGCACCTGGAAGCTCCCCTTGGGGAAGAGCGGAACCCTGTCCGAGGCGGCGCTCGCCGAGGTGACGGACGGGGTGGACCAGGAGCTGAAGCGCCCCGAGGCGGCACCCGAGGCGGCGAAGCCCGTGCCCCCCGCGGCCGAGGCCGCCGGAGCGGCTGCGGCGGCCGAGGCGGCCGCGCCTCCGCCTCCCCCGCCGGCACCGGAGCCGGTCGCCCCGCCGCCCCCCGCTCCCGAACCGGCCAAGGCAGAGGCCCCGCCTCCGCCCAAGAAGGCCGCGGAGGCGCCGCCGAAGCAGTACGTCCTCGCCGTCGACCTGGGCGCCTTCTTCACCAGCCGGGACCTGGCCTACACGAACCTCGCCAGCTCGGCCACCATCCTCGGCTACCAGGCGACCATCATCGCCGGCCCCTACGTCGGGCTCGAGTTCTTCCCCCTCGCCTTCGCCACCGACGGCCTCGCGGCCGGGCTCGGCATCGTCGCCGACTACGGGATCTCCATCGGGCTGAAGAGCACGCTCCCGCCCCCGGACACGAGCCAGACGGTCGCGTCGACCCTGTCGATGCTGCGCGCGGGCCTGGAGTGGCGCATCCGGCCCTTCTCCGACTACGAGTTCGCCTTCACTCCGGTCGTCGCCTACGAGGCGCAGAAGTTCACCACCTCGAGTCCGCCGCCCGGGCTCCCCGACACGAACCTGTCCGGCGTCGAGGTGGCGCTCGATCTCGAGTTCCCGGTGGGGAGCGTCGTCACCATCCTGGCGGGCGGCGGCTACGTGAAATGGCTCCAGACCGGGGACCTCGTCGGGCCGAGCTACTTCCCGAGCGGCTCGGCCTACGCCATCGAGGCCGACGCGGGGCTCGACGTCCGGATCTGGGGTCCGCTCTCCATCCGCGGCCTCGCCGTCTACAGCGCGACCCAGTACAGCTTCAGCGGGAGCCCCACGGCCACCGGCGCGCAGGATCGCTACCTCGGCGGCCGGGCCACCCTGCGCGGCGAGTTCTGACGGCCGCCTCGAGAATCCACCTCGCGCGCCGCCGCTTTCCCCGCGGGCGGGGGTCGAGTAGAAATGCGGGACCCATGCGACGCGCGTCCCCGGTAGCCGCCCTGGCGCTCGCCTTCCTGGCGCTCGCCTGCGCCAGCGCGCCCCCTCCGGTCCCGCCCCGGCAGGAGGGGCTCCCGCCGCCCGTCGCCACGGCCCCCTCGCCGGAGGCAGCCCGCGAGCTGCAGCGGCTCCGGGCCGACGTGCCCGGGCTGCCCCCGGAGAAGGCGGCCGAGGCCTTCGAGAGGCTCGCCCGCCGCTACCCGGCCGCCTCGGAGGCCGCCGAGGCGCTGCTCGAGGGTGCCCGCTGGAGGCAGAAGGCGAGGCAGCCGGCCCGCGCCGTCGAGGACCTCGGCGAGCTCCTCTCCCGCTACCCGCTCTCGCCGCTCGCCACCCAGGCGCGCTTCCAGTACGGCCTCGCCGACCTGGAGGCGGGCCGCACCGAGGAGGGGCTGCAGACGCTGGTGCCGCTCTTCGGCGACCTGCCGCGCGACCAGAAGGGGGAGGCGGCGAGCCGCATCGCCGCCTCGGCCGAGACGGGCAAGGCCTGGAAGGCGGCCATCGAGTGGCGGGGACAGGCGGCCGAGTGGTCGCAGGGGGTGGACCGCGACCGCGAGGTGGCGCGCGCCGTGGAGCTCCTCGACACCCACCTCTCCTTCGCCGAGGTCGAGCAGCTCGACCACGAGCTCGCCAAGGACTCGCCGCTCGCCCCGGCGGTGAGCATGAAGCTCGTGCGCGTCTACCTCCACCTGGGCGAGGCCGCCCGGGCCGAGGAGGAGGCGCGCCGGCTCGTCGAGCGCTGGCCGCAGAACGCCTACGCCGCCGAGGCGAAGGCGCTCCTGGAGCGCTTCGAGCGCCGGGGGCGGGCCGACCCCCGCCTGGTCGGCGTGGCGGTGCCGCTCTCCGGGAAGTTCAAGGGCTGGGGGGACGCCATCCTGCAGGGGGTGCAGCTCGCCCTCCCCGAGGGCAGCGGCTTCAAGATCGCCGCCAAGGACACCCGGGGCGAGAGCGACGGGACGGCGCAGGCGCTCGAGCAGCTCGCGGCCGAGGGCGCGGTGGCGGTGATCGGGGCGGTGACGAACGCCGAGGCCCAGCGGGCCGCGCTCACCGCCCAGGCCCTCTCGCTCCCGCTCGTCTCCCTCTCCAAGGTCGAGGGCATCACCGAGGCCGGGCCCTACGTATTCCGCCTCATGCTCACCTCTTCGGCCCAGGCGGCCGCGCTCGCCGACTTCGCGGTGACGAAGCGGGGGCTGAAGCGCTTCGCCGTCCTCTACCCCGACATCCCCTACGGCACCGAGCTCATGGCCGCCTTCTGGGCCGAGGTGGAGGCGAAGGGAGGAGAGTTCCGGGGCGCCGGGATGTACGAGCCGGATCGGACCACCTTCGGGCCGCTGGTGAAGGACCTCGTCGGCAAGTCCGCGCTCGAGGACCGCGCCGACTGGGCCGAGACGGTGCGGGAGATCGTGAAGAACGTGAAGGACCCGTACCGGCGCGCGAAGGCGCTCGAGAAGGCGCGGAAGGACCTCCCCCCCATCGTGGACTTCGACGCCATCTTCATCCCCGACTTCGCGAAGAACGTGACGCTGCTCGCGCCGGCGCTGGCGGTCGACGAGGTGGTGACCACCTGCGATCCGAAGGAGCTCGAGCGCATCCGCAAGACGAGCTCCTGGGACGTGCGCCCGGTGCAGCTCCTCGGCGCGAACGGCTGGGACGACCCCTCGCTCTTCGAGAAGGCCGGCCGCTACGTCGAGTGCGCCATCTTCGTCGACGGCTTCTTCTCCGCCTCCGAGCGCCCGGAGACGAAGCGGTTCGTGCAGTCCTTCCAGGAGCGGTACGGCCGCGTCCCGTCCATCCTGGAGGCGAGTGCCTACGACGCGGCGCGAATGCTCGCCCAGGTGGTGACGAAGGACCGCGCCGAGGGGCGGGACGCGGTGCGCGCCGCCCTCTCCGCGCTGCGGGCCTTCCCCGGCGCCACCGGGGACCTCTCCTTCGACGCGCGCGGCGAGCCCGTCCGCGCCCTCTTCTTCCTCACCGTCGACAAGGTGGGGGTGCGCGAGCTCCGCCCCGACGAGATCGCGGCCTCGGCCGGGAACCCCTGACGAGGACCGATGGACGCCCCTCCCTTCCCCGCCGCGCGCCCGCGACGCTGGCCCTGGCTGAACCTCTTCCTCTTCGCGGCCACGCTCGCGAGCTGCGTCTTCGTGGGAGCGGGCCTCTCGGGCGAGACCGGCGCCGGGGGCCTCGGGGACGTCGTCCTCGCCGGCCTCCCCTACGGCGCCGCCATCATCGGGGTGCTCTTCGCGCACGAGATGGGGCACTACCTGCAGGCGAGGGCCTGGAAGGTCGACTCGACCCTGCCCTTCTTCATCCCCATGCCGGTGAGCTTCGGCACGCTCGGCGCCGTCATCCGCCTGCGCTCCCGCATGCCGGACCGGAACGCGGTCCTCGACATCGGCGCCGCCGGGCCCATCGCCGGCGTGCTCGTCGCCATCCCCCTCTACGCGTGGGGGATCGCCCACTCGGAGGTGAAGGCGGTCGCCGAGGTGGCGGCCTCGAACACCACCTCGCTGTGGACGATCCTCTCCGCGAAGCTCCACGGCGAGGCGCTCCAGTGGGGCGGCACCGCCGACGGCGCCATGGTCTTCGGGGAGAGCCTCCTCACCTGGGGGCTCGAGAAGCTGGTGGTGGGGACCCCGCCGCCTGGCCACGACATCCTCATCCACCCGGTGGGGCTCGCGGCCTGGCTCGGCCTCTTCATCACGGCCCTGAACCTCATCCCCATCGGCCAGCTCGACGGCGGCCACGTCACCTACGCGCTCTTCGGCGGCCGCGGCGCGCTCCGCGCCTCGCGCCTCCTCTCCTGGGCGCTCCTCCTCGCCGGCGTCTTCGTCTCCCTGAACTGGCTCATCTGGTGGGCGCTCACCCGGCTCGTCATCGGGCTCCGCCACCCGCCCGCAGACCGGGAGGAGCCGCTCACGCCCGGGAGGCGCTACCTGGCCTGGGGGAGCCTCCTCCTCTTCGTCCTCACCTTCGTTCCCGTCCCCATCCGCTTCTAGAGGGCGGTTCGGGGAGGCGAGGAGGAGGCGGTCCCTCGGCCCGAGCAGCCCGCGGGGCCGAGGAGCGCGCTCCCCGGTGCCCCGTGCTAGATATCGGTCGAGCGATGAAGGTTCTCTGCGAGTCCTGCGGATCCCTCTCCGAGGGGCGCCTCGTCGGCGCGCCCGACGGGGTGGTGCTCGTCTGCGGGTCCTGCGGGGCCACGACTTCGGTCCCGGTCGAGCCCGCCTCGGCGCCCGTGGCGGCGCCGCCCCCGGAGGGCGAGGAGGAGGCCTGGTCCGAGCTCCGGAAGAGGTGGGAGGACGACGGGGCCCACCGCGCCTTCCTCTCCCGCTTCGTCGACCTGGAGGGGCTGGCCCGCGCCGGCGCCCGCTACCGCGAGGTGCTCGCCGCGAGCCCCTCCGACCCCCCTGCTGCCCGCGCCCGCGACGAGCTCCTCGCCCGCGCCACCGCGCTCGGGCTCGCCGAGCTCCCGCGCGCCTCCGCCCGGGGGGAGCTACCGCGGGCGCTCCAGTGGGGGACGCTCGCGGTCCTGGCGGGCGCGCTCCTCGGGGGCACGGTCTGGGTGGTGTACGCGCTCGCCGGCCTGGGGGCGATGCGCTGATGCCGGTCACGGCGCAGAGCGCGCTCGAGGCGGTGCTCGGGCCGGGCGGGGCCCTCTCCCGCGCGCTACCGGGCTACGAGGAGCGCCCGGACCAGCTCGGGATGGCCGAGGCGGTGGCGGACGCGCTCGCCCGGCGCCGCTACCTCATCGCCGAGGCGGGCACCGGGACCGGCAAGACGCTCGCCTACCTCGTCCCCGCCGTCCTCTCCGGCCGGCGCATCGTCGTCTCCACCGCCACGAAGACCCTGCAAGAGCAGATCTGGTTCCGGGACCTGCCGCTCCTGCGCGACCAGTGCCGGATGGAGATCTCGGCCGCCTACCTGAAGGGGCGGGCCAACTACTACTGCCTCGCGCGCGGCGAGGAGTTCGAGCGCCACCCCACCTTCCCCACCCGCGACGAGGCGGCGCTCTGGCCGCGCATCCGGGACTGGGCCCGCTCCACCGAGACCGGGGACCGCAGCGAGATCGACCTCCCCGACTCCTACCTCGCCTGGAGGGAGCTCTCCGCCACCGGCGAGACCTGCCTGGGCAAGGAATGCCGCCGCTACGAGGAATGCTTCGTCCAGCTGGCCCGGGGGCGGGCGGCGGCCGCCGACGTGGTGCTCGTCAACCACCACCTCTTCTTCGCCGACCTCGCCATGCGCACCTCCCGCGCCGGCGTCGAGGTGCTCCCTCCCTACGAGGCGGTCATCTTCGACGAGGCGCACGCCCTCGAGGACATCGCCACCGAGTACTTCGGCCTGCAGGTCTCGTCCTACCGCATCGAGGAGCTCGCTCGCGACGCGCAGCGGGCGGTCTCCGACCGCCCCGACCTGGCGAGCCTCCTCAAGCGGACCACCGGAGAGCTCGTGAAGGCGGGCGAGCGCTTCTTCTCCGGGGTCGGGCGCGCGCTCGCCGAGACCGCCGGTCGCGCCTCGCCGCCGCGCGGCGGGCGGCGCGCCGAGGACGAGAGCCTGCGCGGCCCGCTCACCCCGGCCATGCTCTCCCCCCTCGAGCGCGAGCAGTCGCGGCTCGACGACGCGCTCGAGGAGCTGCGCGGCGAGCTCGCCGACGGGCCCTCGCCGGCGCTCGCGCAGGTGGCGCGCCGGGCCGCCGACCTCCGGGTGGAGCTAGCGGCGGTGACGGCGATGAAGGAGCCCTCGCGCGTCTTCTTCGCCGAGGCGCGCGGGCGCGGCGTCTTCCTGCGCGCCGCCCCGGTGAACGTGGCCGAGGAGCTCGCCGCCCGCCTCTACCGCGAGACCGACACGGTGGTGTTCACGAGCGCCACGCTCGCCACCCAGGGGCGCTTCGACTACTTCCGCAGCCGGGTGGGGCTGCGGCCCGAGTTCGACGTGGCGGAGCGGAACTTCCCGGGCCCCTTCGACTACCGGAGGCAGGCGGCGCTGGTCGCGCCCGAGGGGATGCCCGACCCGAACGGCCCCGCCTTCCTGCCGGCCGCGGCGGAGGCCATCCGCGGGCTCACCGCCGTGACCGGAGGGCGGGCCTTCGTCCTCTGCACCTCGGTGCGGAACATGGTGGCGCTCCGGGACGCGCTCTCGAGCCTTCCCTGGCAGGTGCTCCTGCAGGGGGAGCGCCCCAAGCACCGCCTCCTCGAGGCCTTCCGCGCCCGCCCCTCGGTGCTCTTCGCCACCCAGAGCTTCTGGGAGGGTGTCGACGTCCCGGGCGAGGCGCTCTCCCTGGTGGTCATCGATCGCTTGCCCTTCGCCCCGCCGGGGGACCCGGTGGTGGCGGCGCGCCTCAAGGCGCTCGCCGAGGCGGGGCAGGACGGCTTCGCCGAGCTCTCGGTCCCGGCGGCGGCGCTGCAGCTCCGCCAGGGCTTCGGGCGCCTCATCCGCTCCCGCAGCGACCGGGGGCTGGTGGCGGTCCTCGACCCGCGCCTCACCACCCGCGGCTACGGTCGGGCCTTCCTGCAGTCGCTCCCCCAGAGCCCGCTCCTGCGCACGGTGGCCGAGGCCCGGCGATGGTGGGAGGAGGGCCCACCGCGCCCCTAGGAGCGCACCAGGCCTTCGGTTGGATTAAGCGAGCGGAGTGCGATAGCTTTTCCGGTGCGGGTTGTGCCTCGTTCCTGGCGCGGAGCCTCGAGCCCATGGTCCAGTTCAACAACGACATCCGCGAGATCGCGGTCAAGGTCGTCTACTACGGCCCCGCACTCTCCGGGAAGACGACCAACCTGCAAGCCCTCTTCCAGAAGATCGACTCCAAGGTGCGCGGGCGGCTCATGACGCTCGACACCAAGGACGACCGCACCCTCTTCTTCGACATGATGCCGGTGTTCTTCCGCTCCGCCTCCGGGGTGAAGGTGAAGCTCAAGCTCTACACCGTGCCCGGGCAGGTGATGCACGAGTCCACCCGGCGCATCGTCCTGCAGGGGACGGACGCGGTGGCCTTCGTCGCCGACGCGCGCCGCTCCGAGAGCGGCCCGACGCTCGCCTACTGGAACAACATGCTGCGCAACCTGGAGGCGAACGGGCTCGACCCCAAGGCACTGCCCATCGTCATCCAGAAGAACAAGATGGACCTCCCCGACCTGCGCGACGACGACTTCGCCGACCTGCGTCAGGGCCTGTCGGCGCCGGTGTTGCCGGCGGTGGCCATCCGCGGCGAGGGAGTCCTCGAGACCCTGCACGCGGTGCTGCAGCTCTGCTATCGCAACCTCGACAAGACGGTGGGACTCGCCAGCCGCTGGCGCATCTCGGAGAAGGAGTTCCTCGACTCGGTCTTCTCGCACGTGGACGTGAAGGGCACCGGTCTCCAGCCGACGGGGACGGCCACATGACCCTGGCGCCGTCCGTGCTCCAGGCGCCGACCCCCCTCGGCGACCTGCTCGACCTCAAGTCGTTCACCGAGGTCTGCCAGTCCTTCGCCGAGCTCTACCGCATCGGCATCAAGGTCTTCGACGCGGACGGGAACAAGCTCGTCGACGTGAAGGTGGGGAACGCCGACTTCTGCGGCTACATCTGGCAGAAGCCCGACGGCCGCTCCCAGTGCATCGCCACCGTCCAGCGGGTGAAGGGCGAGGCGGTGCCGGACGAGGCCGCCCCCACCCTCTTCGACTGCTTCTCCGGGTGCCGCTACGCCGTGCAGCCGGTGCTCTACGAGGGCGACGTGGTCGGGCGCATCGTCTTCGGCCCCTTCGTCCCCGACGACCTCGTCTCCCTCCCCGGCACTCTCACCTCCATCTCCGCCGACTTCGACGAGCGGCTCGCCACCGGCTACCTGCAGAAGATCCGGCGGGTCCCGCGGGCCACCGCGGAGAAGGTGCTCAAGCACTTCGCCGACATCCTCGACGTGCTGGTGTTCACCGGGCACAAGAACCTGCTCACCGCCCGGCTGCACATCGAGGCGGTGCAGGAGTCCTACCGGGAGCTGCAGGACAAGAACAAGCAACTCGAGAACGCCTACCACGCGCTCAAGGAGCTCGACCGGCTGAAGTCGAACTTCCTCGCCACCATGAGCCACGAGCTGCGCACGCCGCTCACCAGCGTCATCGGCTACTCGGAGATGATGCTGGAGGGGCTGGGCGGGCCGCTCACCGCCGAGCAGCGCGAGTACCTCCAGATCATCATGGAGAAGGGGGAGAGCCTGCTCCAGCTCATCACCTCCATCCTCGACATCTCCAAGATCGAGGCGGGCCGGGTGAAGCTCGTCCTCTCCGACGTCGACCTGGCGACGGTGATGCGCGACGCCGTCTCCACGGTGATGCCGCTCGCCCGCAAGAAGGGGCTCAAGCTCACCTGGCAGCCGTCGCCGCTCCCGCGGGTGCAGTGCGACCGCGAGAAGGTCCGCCAGTGCCTCATCAACCTGGTGAACAACGCGGTGAAGTTCACCCCCGCCGGGGGAGCGGTCACGGTGGAGGCCCGGCAGATCGCGGGCGACAAGGTGGGGCTCTCGGTCGTCGACACCGGCATCGGCATCCCCTCGCACCACCTGCCGCGCGTCTTCGACGTCTTCTACCAGGTGGACGGGTCCTCCACCCGCGAGTTCGGCGGGGCCGGGTTGGGGCTCGCCATCGTGAAGAGCTACGTGGAGGCCCACGGCGGCGAGATCGGCGTCGAGTCCATCGTCGGCAAGGGGACGACCTTCACGCTCGTCCTGCCGGTCGTGGCCCGGGCCCCGGCGATCCCGGCGTCGGCGACGCCGCCGCCCCCGGCGACTCCCACCGCGGCCGCGGGGTAGCGGCGCACGTGCGCCCCACAGGCGAGTTCGCGCTCATCGATCGGTTCACCCGCGGGATGAGGGGCCCGGGGGAGGCGGTCGTCCTCGGCATCGGCGACGACGCCGCGGTGCTCCGGCCGCCGCCCGGGCAGGACCTCGTCGCCACGGTGGACGCGGTGGTGGAAGGCGTCCACTTCGGAGCCGGCTTCGCGCCCGAGGACGTGGGCTACAAGGCCCTCGCCGTGAACCTCTCCGACGTCGCCGCCATGGGGGCCCGGCCCCTCTGGGCGCTCTCGGCGCTCGCCACCCCCCGCGAGGCGGACCGGGGGCGGCTCGCGCGCATCGGCCGGGGCCTCGCCTCCTGCGCCCGCCGCTTCGGCGTCTCGGTGGTGGGCGGGAACGTCACCGCGGCGCGGGAGCTCTCCCTCACCGTCACCGTCGTGGGAGCGGTGCCCCGGGGAAGGGCCCTGCTCCGCTCGGGGGCGAGGGCCGGGGACCTGGTCCTCGTCTCGGGCACGCTCGGAGACGCGGCCCTCGGCCTCGCCGCGGGCGCTGCCGCCCCGCTCCTGCGCCGGCAGCGCCGCCCCACGCCCCGCGTCGCGCTCGGCCGGGCGCTCTCGGGAATCGCCCGCGCTGCCATCGACGTCTCCGATGGCTTCCTCCAGGACCTCTCCCATCTGTGCGAGGCTTCCCGGGTCGCCGCCCGGGTGGAGCTCGAGGACCTGCCCCTCTCCGGCCCCTACCGCGCCGCGGTGGCCGGGCGCCGGGACCCGTTCGAGGCGGCCGCCTCCGGGGGGGAGGACTACGAGCTCGTCCTGGCGGTGCCGCCGGAGCGGCTCGGCGACGCGCTCGAGCGCGCGCGCGAGTGCCGGACGCGCCTCACCGTCGTCGGCCGGCTCGAGCCCGGGCGCGGCGTCCGGGTGGTGAAACGTGGGGGCGGGAGCTACCGCCCCCGGAGCGCCGGGCACGACCACCTCCGGCCGCGGGGCTTCCTTCTTGGAAGGCGCCGCAGCGGGGCGTAGGATCTTCCCTGCCTAGGTGCCTCGCGCGGCGGGGCAGGAGATCTCCCTTGTCCCGAAGTATCCGTGAGGACCGCCCCTCGACGCGCCCTTCGGCCCGCGGCGCCGACAGCGCCCCCCACCTCATCGCCCTGCGCGGCCGCCCGGCCGAGCGGGAGCTGAAGGCGGTGACGCCGCTCTCCAGGCGGAGTGTCTCCCTGCAGACGAAGCTCCTCGTCTCCTACCTCATCCTGGGCGTCATCCTCCTCTTCGCCATCCCCTTCGTGCAGGCCTACCTGGTGGCGAGCCGGGTGGGGGCCGGGGCGGTGATCCTGGGGCTCACCCTGGCGGTGGGCTACGGGCTCTCCACCGCTGTGCTGGCCGTCGCGCGCCTGGCCCGCCTCAAGGGCTCGGCGGTCGAGATCAGCCGCGGCGACCTCTCGAAGAGCGTGCTCTCCGACGAGAAGCACGGCTTCCACGACGAGGTGGACGACCTCACCGAGTCCATCCGCACCATGCAGGAGAACCTCCGGGACCTGGTGTCGCGCATCCAGCGCACCGCCCAGTCGGTGGCCGACAGCGCCAACGAGCTGCAGACCTCGGCGGAGGAGGTGAACGCCTCCACCGACGAGGTGGCGAGCTCGATGGCCAAGATCGCCCAGGGCGCCGAGGAGCAGTCGGGGCTGGTGGAGCGCACCTCCAAGGTCATCGGCGACATCGCCGCCTCCATCGAGCGCACCGCCCGCAGCGCCGAGGAGGCGACCAAGGCGAGCGCCGACACCTCCAGCGGCGCCGCCAAGAGCGGCGAGGGGGCGCGGCTCGCCGCCGAGAAGGTGAAGAAGGTCTTCGCCCGCATCGAGGCGGCCAGCGAGCAGGTGTTTGCCTTCGGCGAGCGCACCCGCGAGATCACCCAGATCGTGGAGGTGATCACCAGCATCTCCCAGCAGACGAACCTGCTCGCGCTCAACGCCACCATCGAGGCGGCGCGCGCCGGCGAGTACGGCCGCGGCTTCGCGGTGGTGGCCGAGGAGGTCCGCAAGCTGGCGGAGAACGCCGGGCGTTCCGCCGAGCAGATCTCGGCGGTGGCCGCCGACGTCTCCAGCCGGGCCTCCATCGTGGTGCAGGCGATGCGCGCCTCGGTCTCGGAGCTCGGCGAGGGGCGCGAGGACCTCAACGCCATCATGCGCTCGCTCGACGGCATCGCCCGCGTGGCCGCCACCGGCGCCGAGAAGGTGAAGGTCATCTCCGAGGCCGCCCGGGACCAGCTGCAGGGGTCGGCCGACATGGTCCGGGCCATGGACGACATCTCCGACGTGGCCACTGGCAACGCCACCTCCACCGAGGAGGTGCGCAAGGTCATCGTGGAGCAGACCGCCTCGGTCTCGCAGATGGCGAGCGCCGCGCAGGAGCTCCTCAACCTGTCGCTCGAGCTGCAGAGCGTCGTCTCCCGGTTCCGCCTCGACCGGCCCTAGCCGTGGACCCGCGCCACGTCGTATTCCGGGCCGGCGGCGAGCGCTTCGCCCTCCCCCTCGAGGCCGTCGGGGAGGTGGTGACGCCGCAGCCTCCCTACGCGCACGTGCCGCGAGCCGACGGCGCGGTGCGCGGTGCCATGAGCCTGCGGGGCCGGGTGGTGGCGGTGGTGGAGCTGGCGCCGCTCGTCGGCCTGGGCGGCTGCCGGCTCGCCGAAGGGCAGGGGCAGGTGGTGGTGCTCGACCGCGAGCGCCGCGGGCTCGGCTTCCTGGTGGACTCCGTCCTGGGCGTGGAGCCGGTGGGCCCGCTCGAGCGGCCCGGCGAGGGCCCGGCGGTGCGCGGCCTCGCCACCGTGAAGAACGCTCCGCTGGCGGTGCTCGACCCGGATGCCCTCTTCGAGGCCGCCCAGCGCCTCTTCGGGGGGAAGCTGCCCCAGGCGGGTTGATGGGGTAGGCCCTCCCCCCACAGGCCGCTTCCTTGGAGCGGGTCCGGGGCCGGTGTTAACGTCAATGTCGCAGCCGCACTCGAGGAGGTTTCCGGCTCCATGTCGAAGAAAGTCCTGGTGGTCGACGACGCCATCTTCATGCGCAACATGATCAAGGACATCTTCGCGTCCGGCGGCTTCGAGGTGGTGGGAGAGGCGGCCAACGGGCTCGAGGCGGTGGAGAAGTTCAAGGAGCTCCGCCCCGACCTCACCACCATGGACATCGTCATGCCCTTCAAGAGCGGCATCGAGGCCACCCGCGAGATCGTCAAGGTGGACCCGCGGGCGGTGGTGGTGATGTGCAGCGCGCTCGGGCAGGAGTCGCTCGTCATGGAGGCCATCGAGGCCGGCGCCAGCGACTTCATCGTGAAGCCCTTCAAGTCCGAGGACGTGCTCTCGGTGGTCCGCAAGGTCCTCGGCGAGGCCTAGGCGCCGGGGGCGGGGGCGCCGTGGAACTCGACCTCTCCAAATACCTCGGCCTCTTCGTCTCGGAGTCGAAGGACCACCTCGAGGCGCTCTCCCGCACCCTGGTCGACCTCGAGCGGGCCCAGGCCGGCGAGGTCCCCGAGCTCGTCGACAAGATGTTCCGCCACGCCCACAGCATGAAGGGGATGGCGAGCACCATGCAGTTCGACGGGATCGCGCTCCTCGCCCACCGGGCCGAGGACGTCATCGGCGTGCTCCGCGGCCGGAGCGGCCCCATCGATGCGGAGGTGGTCGACCTCCTCCTCTCGGCCGCGGACTCCCTCCTCGGGATGGTGGAGGCGAGCGCCGGCGGCGGCGCCCCGGGCGCGCCCAGCCAGCCCCTGGTGGACTCGCTCGCGCAGGCCTTCGCCGCCCTGAAGCGCGGGGAGAGGGTCCCGGCGCCCGAGGCGCCGACGGCCGTGGACGCCCCGCCCCCGCCTGCCCCGGCCGCGCCTCCGGCGAGCGCCGGTGCGCTCCGGCTCGCCGTCGAGGTGGAGGTGGCGGGGGCGTGCCCGGTGCCGTCGGTGCGCGGCTACCTGGTCCTGAAGCGCCTGGAGGCGCTCGGCACGGTACTCGCGGCCTCCCCGGGGCACGACGACCTCAAGGCCGGCCGCATCCCGGACCGGCGGCTCACCGCCACCATCGAGACCACCCAGACGCCGCAGGCGGTCGAGCAGGCGCTGGCGCAGATCGCCGACCTCGCCAAGGTGGTGGCGCGGCCCGCCGGCGAGGAGCCGTCCCCACCGGTGGCGGCGGCGAAGGCCGAGGCGCCCGCCGAGGCGCAGCGCACGGTGCGGGTGCGCGCCGAGCTCCTCGACGAGTTCCTGGACGTGGTCGGGGAGCTCCTCCTCGCCACCGCCCGCCTGCGCGCGGTGGGGCGCGCCATTCCCGAGGCGCAGCGTCGCCCCCATGACGACGGGGTCGACCGGCTGCACTCGGTGGTGAAGGACCTGCACCTGAAGGTGATGGCGGCGCGGATGACGCCGCTCACCGTCCTCTCCGACCGCCTTCCGCGCGCGGCGCGCGACCTGGCGCGCCGCGGGGGCAAGCAGGTGGACGTGTCGGTCTCCGGGGCCGAGATCGAGATCGACCGCTCCCTCCTCGAGGACATCGCCGACCCGGTGCTGCACGTGCTCCGCAACGCCGTCGACCACGGCCTGGAGACCCCGGCGGAGCGGATCGCTCTGGGAAAGTCGGCCACCGGCCACGTCGAG
>Ga0335076_10000482_pt1 | contig 36700 bp, 30 predicted proteins | sample Lox_Sample_25_FD_206717 | JGI IMG/M metagenome (GOLD analysis project Ga0335076, IMG submission 206717) | Soil microbial communities from Loxahatchee National Wildlife Refuge, Florida, United States - Lox_Sample_2.5 | ecosystem: Environmental > Terrestrial > Soil > Wetlands | place: USA...
GAGCAATGGCGGCGCCTTGTCGAGGAACGCATGATCGCGCAGACGGCGGAAGCCGACCGGCGCGTCGGCCGCGAAGCGACCGCGCCGGGCCTGCTCGGCCGCGATGATTTGCGCGCGATGCGCCGGACGGCACCGGGAGAGAGCCGATGAGCGCGCTGAGGCTCTACCGCGCGGCCACGACTGTAGCGGGGCCGCTGGTGCGGCTCTATCTCCTCGGCCGGCTCGCGCGCGGCAAAGAGGACGGCGCGCGTCTCGGCGAGCGCTTCGGCACGGCCAGCCACGAGCGGCCGCGCGGGCCGCTGGTCTGGGTGCATTCGGCGAGCATCGGCGAAGCGGTGTCGATGCTGGCACTGATCGATGCGCTCCTGGCCGAACGCGCGGCGCTCACCGTGCTGGTCACCACCGGCACCGTCAGCTCGGCGCGGCTTCTCGCCTCGCGCCTGCCGGCCGAGCGCGCCTTCCACCAATTCGTCCCGGTCGACCGGCCTACCTATGTGCGGCGGTTTCTCGAGCATTGGCAGCCCGATCTGGCGCTCTGGGTCGAATCCGAGCTGTGGCCCAACCTCATCACCGAGACGGCGGCGCGCGACATTCCGCTGCTGCTGATCAATGGCCGCATGTCGCAGCAATCCTTCGAGCGCTGGCGGCGTTGGCCGCGCCTCATCGGCACGGTGATCGGCGCCTTCGATCTCTGCCTGGCGCAGGATGTCGTCCAGGCCGAGCGGCTGCGCCAGCTTGGCGCGCGCCGCGCGCTCTGCGTCGGCAATCTCAAATCCGCCGCCGGGCCGCTGCCGGTCAGCGAGACCGAGCTGGCGAAGCTCGCGGCGCAGGCGGCGGGGCGCCCGCTCTGGCTCGCCGCCAGCACCCATGATGGCGAGGAGGAAGCGGCGGCGGAAGCGCATCGCGCATTGCGGCAGCGCTGGCCCGATCTGCTGACCCTGGTGGTGCCGCGCCATCCCGCCCGCGCCGGCGCCGTTGCCCAGCTGCTGCGCGGCCGCGGGCTTGCCGTCGCGCGCCGCTCGCTGGCCGAGCCGATCACGCCGGCGACTGATATCTATCTCGGCGACACGCTGGGCGAGCTCGGGCTCTTCTATCGGCTCGCCGCCATCGCCTTCATCGGCGGCTCACTGGTGCCGAAGGGCGGCCACAACCCGCTCGAAGCGGCGCTGCTCGACTGTGCGATCCTGCACGGGCCGGATATGAGCAATTGCGCCGCCATCGCCCGCGATCTCGCCACTTCCGGCGCGAGCGTCGCGGTCCGCGACGCGGTGGAGCTCGCCGCCGCCGTCGCCACGCTTCTCGCCGACCCGGCCGAGCGTGCGCGCCGCGCCGCCGCCGGGCTCGACGTCGCCGCCGACAACCGCGCCGTGCTTCGCGCCGTGCTCGACCGCATCGCGCCCTGGCTCGACCGGCTCACGCCGCATGCCCGCTCCGCCTACGCCTGAGTTCTGGGCGCGGCGGGGGTTTCTCTCCTCTCTGCTGCAGCCGCTTGCCTGGAGCTACGCAGCGGGCGCCGCGGCACGCCAGCGCTGGACACGGCCCGAGCGCTTGCCCTTGCCGGTGGTCTGCGTCGGCAATGCGGTGGCGGGTGGCGCCGGCAAGACGCCGGTGGTGCTGTCGCTAGCGGCAAGGCTGCGCCGGCGCGGCCGGAGCGTCCATATCCTGAGCCGCGGCTATGGCGGCAGCGTCGCGGGTCCGCTGCGCGTCGATCCCGCGCGCCACGGCGCGGCCGAAATCGGCGACGAGCCACTGCTGCTCGCCGAGATGGCCCCCACCTGGGTTGCGCGCGACCGCGTCGCTGGCGGCCGGGCCGCGCTCGCGGACGGCGCGGCGCTGCTGCTGCTCGATGACGGCTTCCAGAATCCGCGTCTCGTGAAGGATCTGTCCCTCCTCGTCATCGATGGTTCCTATGGCTTCGGCAATGGGCGCATCCTCCCTGCAGGTCCGCTGCGCGAGGCGCTGGCCGCCGGTCTCGTGCGCGCGGATGCAGCGGTGCTGATGGGCGAGGACCGGGCTGGAATCGCCGCGCGGCTTCGCGGCAAGCCGCTGCTCCGCGCGCGGCTGGTGCCGGACGCAGCAGAGCGCTTCGCCGGCAAGCCCGTCATCGCCTTTGCCGGCATCGGCCGGCCGGCCAAGTTCTTCGACACCTTGGAGGGGACGGGCGCGCACATCGTGGCGCGGCACGGCTTTGCCGATCACCACCGTTACGGCGAGGCCGAGCTCTCGCGCCTTGCGGCCGAAGCAGACGCATCGGGCGCCGCGCTCGTCACCACCGCCAAGGATGCGGCGCGGCTGCAGCCGGGCTGGCGGGCGCGGATCGACGTGTTGAAGGTCGCCGTCCTCTGGGAGAACGAGGCGATGCTCGATCGGCTGCTGGAGCGCGTGGCGAGTGGCTGAGACCCGACTCTCGCATATCCTCGAGGGCGCCGGCGCCGTCGCCCTCTATGCCTTCTTCCGCATCCTGCCGGTCGAGCTCGCCTCGACGCTGGGCGGCTTGCTCGGGCGAGCCCTCGGCCCGCGCGCCGCCTTCAACCGGCGCGCGCACCGCAATCTGCGCCGCGCGCTGCCCGAGCTCAGCGAGGCGGACGAGCGCCGCATCATCCGCGGCATGTGGGACAATCTCGGCCGCGTCGTCGCCGAATACCCCCATCTCGGCAAGTACAGGGTTTATGAGCGCGGCGGCCGCATCGAGATCGTCGGCGCCGAGCATATCCGCGCCCAGGCGGCGGCGGGCAAGCCTGCCATCTTCTTCTCCGGCCATTTCGGCAATTGGGAGGTGCCGACCTTGGCGCTGACCCAGGCCGGGCTCGACGTCGTCGAGATGTATCGCGCCGCCAACAATCCGATCGTCGACCGGCTCATCAGCCATTCGCGCGGCTTCGTCGGCTCCGAGCTCGCCGCCAAGGGCAGCACCGGCGCGCGCCGCATGCTGGCGGCAATGAAGGCCGGGCGCCATATCGCCATGCTCATCGATCAGAAGGCGAATGACGGCATCGCCGTCCCCTTCTTCGGCCGCTACGCCATGACCATGCCAAGCCCCGCCGTCTTCGCCCAGCGCTTCGGCTGCGCGCTGGTGCCGGTGCGCGTCGACCGGCTCAAGGGGGCGCGCTTCCGCATCACCTGCGAGCCGCCGCTCGATATCGTCGAGAGCGGCAATACCGAGGCCGACACGCTCGCGATCATGACCAAGATGAACCAGGTCATCGAGCGCTGGATCCGCGAACGCCCCGACCACTGGTTCTGGGTGCACCGGCGCTGGCCGGATTCCTGATCCCGGGAGCCTGTCCGGGAATATGCTGTTTGCCAGATAGGGTCCTCGACGACACCTTGTAGATTGGACACATGGCGCTCAAACGGATGGACAACGTAGGAATCGTCGTCGATGACCTCGCAGGGACGATTGATTTCTTTCGCGAGCTCGGCCTTGAGCTCGAAGGGCGGGCCACGATCGAAGGAGAATGGGCCGGACGTGTCACTGGACTGGGCGATCAGCGCGTCGAGATTGCCGTGATGCGCACGCCGGACGGCCACGGGCGGCTCGAGCTATCCCGCTTCCTCACGCCGCCTGCCGTCGCGGATCACCGCAACGCGCCGGTTAACGCTCTAGGCTACCTCCGCGTCATGTTCGCCGTGGACGACATCGACGAGACGCTTCAAAGGCTGCGCAATCGCGGCGCGCAGCTCGTAGGCGAAGTAGTCCAGTATAAGGACGCGTATCGGCTCTGCTACATCCGCGGGCCTGAAGGGCTTCTCATCGGACTCGCCCAAGAACTCAGCTGAGCGCAATACGACGACAACGACGAAGGGCGACCAATGCTTGCACACCTGGCAAGCAGTTCTATGAGTTTACGGCCTAGTGTTGCGCGGTCGGCATCGGCCCCATCACCAGCGCCGGATCGAGGCGCACCTCGTACCAGTTGAGCGCCCAATGGAGATGCGGGCCGGTGACGCGGCCGGTCGCGCCGACGATGCCGATCGGCTGCCCCGCGGTGACGTGCTGGCCGACGGTGACGTCGATGCGGTCCATATGCTGGTAGGTCGTGGCGAGACCGTAGCCATGATCGATGATCACGGTGCCGCCGGTGAAGAAGAGATCGCGCTCGGCCAAGGTGACGGTGCCGGCATCGGCGGCGAGCACGGGCGAGCCGCGCGGTGCGGCGATGTCTAGGCCCATATGCGGGGCGCGCGGCTCGCCATTGAGGATGCGCTGGCTGCCATAGACGCCGGAAATCGGCCCGACCGCCGGCCAGACGAACGGCCGCTCGAAGAACGGCAGACTGCTGTCGACAGAGCGCGCCGTATTGATCACGACCTGCTCGCGCTTGATCCGCTCCAGGGTCGCGGCGTCGGGAGTGACCTGCTGTGCCGGCAAGCCGTTGATGCGCTGAATATCGTATTGTCGTGCCGCGACCTTGAGGTCGCGATGCGCGCTGCTGCCATCGGCAAAGGTGACATCGAGCCGCGCTTCGGCCGGCGCGTCACGGCCGAAGCCGAAGATGAAGCTGCCATCGTCGGCGACGCGAACGGCGCGGCCGTCAAGCGTCACCTTCGCCCCCGAATCGGTCTTGCCGTGCACCAGGCTGCCTTGCTCGACCGGGCCCTCGAGCACCAGCGTGCCGGCGAGCGCGGGGGATGCGAGGAGGACGGCGATGACGATGGCGATGAGCGGCAGAAATGTAGTGCATCGCGCAGACATGCAGCGCCTCACAACAGCGACCCCTGATCGGGCGGTCCGGGCTTCTTCGGCTTCGCTGCCGGGCGCTTCCCGTCTGCGGTGACGCCGACCTTGCCGTCATGGAACTCGATGTTGAGCGCGTCGCCGGGACCGATCTCCTCGGCCGAGATCACGACCTTGCCGGCGGCGTCGCGGATGAGCGCGAAGCCGCGCTCGAGCGCCTTGGTGACGGTCTGGTGGAAGGTCTCCAGCCGGCCGCCGACGCTGGCGAGGCGGTGCTGCTCATGCACGATGAAGCGCGCCATCGCCCGTTCGAGGCGAGGCGCCGCATCGTCCAGCCGCTGCCGCGCCCGCTCGACCAGGTTCGTGAGCGCCGAGCAGCTCAGCCGCTCGCCGGCGCTGTCGAGCTTGTGGTGGCGAATCGCGAGGAGCTGGCGGAAGCCGAGGAGCAGCCGTTCGGCGCGATCATCGAGGCGCTGGCGCGCCGTGTCGAGGATGCCGCGGGGATCGGGGAGACCGCGTGCCAAGCCTTCGATGCGCGTACGCCGCTCGCCCAGGAGCCGCGACAGCGCGCCGGCGAGCCGCATCGATTTGCCGTCGACTTCGGCGATGAGATCGAACCGCACCGGCACCGCCATTTCGGCCGCGGCGGTCGGCGTCGGCGCGCGCCGGTCGCTGGCATGGTCGATGAGCGTCGTGTCGGTCTCGTGGCCCACAGCGGAGATGAGCGGGATCTCCGACGCCGCGGCGGCGCGCACGACGATCTCCTCGTTGAACGCCATCAGATCCTCGAGGCTGCCGCCGCCGCGCGCGACGATGAGGAGGTCGGGGCGCGGCACTTTGCCGCCGGGCACGAGCCGGTTGAAGCCCTGAATCGCCGCCGCCACTTGCTGCGCCGCGCCCTCGCCCTGCACCGCCACCGGCCAGATCAGGACGTGACGCGGAAAGCGGTCGTTGAGCCGATGCAGGATGTCGCGGATGACGGCGCCGGTCGGCGAGGTGACGACACCGATGACGAGCGGCAGGAAAGGCAGCCGCTTCTTGCGCTCCTCGGCAAAGAGCCCTTCGGCGGCGAGGCGCTGCCGCCGCTCCTCCAGCAGCTTCAACAGCGCGCCGATGCCGGCGAGCTCGATCCGGTCGACGACGAGCTGATATTTCGAGCGGCCGGGGTAGGTGGTGAGCCGGCCGGTGCAGACGACCTCCATGCCGTCTTCGGGCTTGATCGCGAGCCGGAGCGCCGTGCCGCGCCAGCAGACGGCATCGAGCACGGCATCGGTGTCCTTGAGCGCGAAATAGCAGTGGCCGGAGCCGTGCCGCTTGAAGCCGGAGATCTCGCCGCGCACCCGCACATAGGAGAAACCCTGCTCGATCGTCCGCCTCAGCGCGGCCGAGAGCTCGCTCACGGTATATTCCGGAAGGTTCGGCCGAAGCTCTGAGGCGGACGATGCCGATGCGAGGGGGGTTCCTGCCATCACCCGCTATGATACAAGAGCGCCGGGCCCTAAGGAACCAAGGGAGCGCGGAGAAAGGGCATGCGGGTTCTCATCGTCGGAGCGGGTGGGCGCGAGCACGCGCTCGCCTGGGCGATCGCTGCGTCGCCGGTGTGCGATGCGCTCTTCTGCGCACCGGGTAATCCCGGCATCGCCGAAGAAGCGAGCTGCGCTCCCGTCGCCGCCAACGATACCGAGGGCATCCTCGCTTTCTGCCGGGAGGAACGCATCGACTTCGTCGTCATCGGCCCCGAGGCGCCGCTGGTGGCGGGACTCGCCGACCGACTCGAAGCGGCGGGCGTAGCTGCCTTCGGGCCCAGCGCCGCGGCGGCGGTGCTCGAAGGCTCCAAAGGCTTCACCAAGGATCTCTGCGCCAAGTACGGCATCCCGACCGCCGCTTATGGCCGCTTCCGCGACGCCGACTCGGCCAAGGATTTCGTGCGCCGGCGCGGCGCGCCGATCGTCGTCAAGGCGGACGGTCTTGCCGCCGGCAAGGGCGTCACCGTCGCCCTTACCGTCGAGGAAGCGCTTGCCGCCATCGACTCGGCGCTCACCCTGCGGCGCTTCGGCGCAGCCGGGAGCGAGCTCGTGATCGAAGAGTTCCTCGAGGGCGAGGAGGCGAGCTTTTTCGCACTGCTCGACGGCGCGCACGCGCTGCCGCTTGCCACGGCGCAGGACCACAAGCGCGTCGGCGAGGGCGATACCGGTCCCAATACTGGCGGGATGGGCGCCTATTCGCCGGCGCCGTGCCTGACGCCGGCGCTCGAGCGCGAGGTGATGGAGCGCATCATCACGCCGACGATGCGCGGCATGGCGGCGGAAGGAAGGCGCTTCAAAGGCGTGCTCTATGCCGGGCTGATGCTCACGGCCACAGGCCCGAAGCTGATCGAATTCAATGTCCGCTTCGGCGATCCCGAGTGCCAAGTACTGCTGCCGCGGCTCAAAAGCGATCTGTTGCCCGCGCTCGTCGCCGCGCGCGACGGCGTTCTCGACGGCTTCGATCTGCGCTGGCGCGATGACGCCGCGCTCGGCGTCGTGCTCGCCGCCAAGGGCTACCCCGACGAGCCGGTGAAAGGCACCGAGATCACCGGGCTGGCGGAGGCGGCGCTCGACCCCGCGGTGAAGATTTTCCACGCCGGCACGAGACGCGACGGGGCGCGCCTCCTCGCCGATGGCGGCCGCGTTCTCAACGTCGTGGCGCTGGGTGCCGACGTCGCGGCGGCGCGCGACAAAGCCTACGCCGCGATCGACCGCATCCGCTGGCCGGGCGGCTTCTGCCGCCGCGATATCGGATGGCGCGCCGTCGGCCGGCGATAAGGCGGTCGCCGCCGCGCGCCCCACGGCGCGAGCCGCGCCGCGAGCCCCGGACGCTGCTGCGCATCGCCGGGCTGCCGGCGGTGTCGGCGCTGTTCGCCACCGCGCCCGAGCGGGTCGAGCGCCTCTTCTTCGACGATCGGATGAAGCTGGCGGCCGGCAGCTTCTGCGCGCTTCTCGCCGAAGCGCACAAGCCCTACCGGCTGGTGAAGCCCGAGGAGCTCGAGCGCGTCGCCGGCACGGTGCTCCATGGCGGCATCGTCGCCGTGGCCGAGCCGCGGCCGGTGCCGGCGTTCGATCCGGGCGAAGTGGCGCGCTGGGCCGCCGAGAACAAGCCGCTGCTGCTGCTCGACGGCGTCGGCAATCCGCACAATCTCGGCGCGATCGCGCGCACGGCGGCGTTCTTCGGCGTGAAGCGGATGGTGCTGTCCGATCATCCCGGGCAGGCGATGCCGTCCGATGCGAGCTATCGCATTGCCGAAGGCGGGCTCGAACACGTCGCCGTCTATCGCGCCGCCGGCTTCGCCGATGCGCTGCGCCGGCTGCGGCGCAGTTTCCGCGTGCTCGGCACCGCGCTGGAGGCTGGTCGGCCGCTCCCGTCGCTTGCCGCCGCCGACCGGCCTTTCGCGCTGGTGCTAGGAAACGAGGAGACGGGGCTGCCGCGGGCGACGCTCGCGGCCTGCGACGAGATCGTCACCATCGGCGGCTCCGGCCTCGTCCAGTCGCTCAACGTTTCCGTCAGCGCCGGCATCCTGCTCTGCGCGCTGGAGCGGCTTGGCACCGCAAAAAAGTGATGGAGCGCGTTTTTCCTCAGAGCTACGCGGCGAGCGGGCGCGGACGCGGCGCGTGGCAGCGCGGCGGGCTCACGCGCAGCAACTCCTTCCTTTCGGCGTAGAGCGCCTGCAGCAGGCAGCTCTTGCGCAAGCGCTCCATCGGCGGTCGCGCCTCGAACTCGGCGATGGCGCGCTCGATACGGCGAAGCTCGCCATCATCCTTCACAATCAATGCCGCCATAATCCCCTCCGTTTGCCGCGATGGTGAACCGGGCTCACGCCGCTTCGGCGAGGGCCTCGAGCTCGTCACGGTCCTTCAGCTCGACCTCGCTCCCGGCGCCGAGGCGGATCACACCCTGGCTCTTGAGCTGGCTGAAGATGCGGCTGACCGTCTCCGTCGTGAGCCCGAGATGGTCGGCAATGTCGCAGCGCGTCATCGGCAGCAAGACGCGATCGGCCTCGCCGGAGCGCTCTGCCATGGCCAACAGGAACGAGGCGAGCCGCTCGACGGCGTTCTTGCGCCCGAGCAACAGCAGCTGCGCCTGCGCCGCGTAGAGCTCGCCGCAGATGAGGCCCAACAGGCTTCTGCCAAGCCGGGGCTGCTGTTGCACCAAACGATCCAGCGCCGGGCGCGAATAGCGCATCAAGGTCGTGTCGGTGACCGCCTCGGCGGTGGAATGATGAGTGCCGGCCGCCTCGATCCCGACAAAATCGCCCGGCAACAGAAACTCGGCAATATGGCGCCGGCCATCGGCGAGCATGCGGCAGCTGCGCGCCGCGCCGGCGAGCACCTTGTAGAAATAGTCCGCCGGGTCGCCTTCGCCGAAGAGCGCCTGGTCACGCGGGAGCGAGATGACGGTGCCGATCCGGTCCAGGGCGGCGAGATCGCCGCCGCCGGCCGGGCGGGTGGCAAGCGCGGACGCAACGGCAGGGTTGTCCGCGGCAGTCGCGGTGCGGATGGCGGTGGCGAGCATGAGTCGATCCCCTCGGTGGATGTTTTATACGCGGATGATCGCGGATCACCGATCGGCGCGGAATTAGGAGTAGTACCTAAGGGTTTCTACCTAGCGTGCCGCCGAGCGCTACGGCGCGATCGTCGCCAGAATCGGGGCGGAGGGGGATGGAGATGGCCATGATCACGCGACGGAAAGCCGGCATCGGCTTGATCACAACCGCATCGCTTGCGGCAGCAGGCGCCTGGCCGGCCGCAGCCGCAACCACGGCGCAAGCAATCGAGCTGCCCCAGCCGATACCGGGTGGCGGCAAGACACTGACCGACGCGCTCCGCGCGCGCCGATCCACCCGCGAATTCGCGAGCGAGGCCCTGTCGCTGACCCTGCTGTCGGGGCTGCTCTGGTCGGCCTGCGGCATCAACCGGCCCGAGAGCGGCGACCGGACTGCTCCGTCCTGGCGCCACAGCATCGAGCAGGAGATCTATCTCGCGCTGCCGGACGGCGTCTGGCTTTACGATCCTGCCGAGCATCGCTTGCTGCCGCATCTCGGCGCCGATCTCCGAGCGCTGACCGGAACCCAGGATTTCGTCGGCACGGCGCCACTCAACCTTGTCTACGTTGCCGATGGCGCCCGCATGGGGAACGTTTCCGCTGAGGAGAAGCGGCTCTACGCCTTCACCGATAGCGGCTTCATCGGCCAGAACGTCTATCTCTTCTGCGCTTCCGCAGGGCTCGCCACGGTGTTTCGCGGCTCGCTGGAGCGCGAGAAACTGGGCAAGGCGCTGCAGCTCCCCGGCGAACAGTTCGTGACGTTCGCGCAGACCGTCGGTTATCCCAAAACCTGACTCGCCGCAGCCCGGGGCGAACCCCGCGGCGACAGCAGCAGAGCGTTTCAGAAAGATTCAGCGCGGGCTTCAGGACTTCGCCTGAGGGAAATCCCAAGTTCTGCGCTGGACGCCGCTGCGACGGGACTTTTCGGCAATCGCAAATGGACTTTTCGGCGGACGGGAACACATCGCCGGCGCACTGCCCTCCTATCACGAAACAGAGGCGGGAGGGCAGGAAAGCGGCAGGGAGACTCCAATGCTTGGCATAATCGGCAGAGGACATCGCACTCACCTCTTTTTGCCTGCCGCGGTCGCGGCCTGGCTCTTGGCGAGTGGCGGCGCGCACGCCCAGCTCGCCGGCATGGCGCCCGGTGCGCCAATTCTCGGCGTACCGGGAGCCGCGAGCGTGCCGCCGGTGAACATTCCGCTCGGCGCTACCGAGCTCGGCACGGCGGGGCTCAGCCCGTTGCCCGGCAGCGTGCCACCGGGCCTGACGCCCTTGGGTGCCAGCCCGAACGTCATGCCCGGGCTCGGCACGGGGTTGAGCCCGCTGCCGGCAGCGCCGGCGGGATCGGCTGTTGTCGGCGGCGCGGGAATGATGCCCGGCATGCAACCGGGCACGCTGCCCTGACATCATAGAGAGAAGGAGCGACCGGATGCGCCGCCGAACCGCCATCGTTACCGCGATCGCGGTCCTCGTGGCGGCGAGTGGCGGCGCGCTTGCCTTGGGCGAGCGCTCGGTCAGTCGCCCGGCGGCGACCGCCCAAGCCGCGGCGCCGCCCGTGCCGGTCGTCGCGGAGACGATCAAGAGCGGCAATGTGCCGATCTATCTCGTCGGCATCGGCTATGTTCAGGCCTACAACACGGTCATCGTCCGCAGCCAGATCCAGGGGCAGCTTACCGCGATCCCCTTCACCGAAGGGCAGGCCGTGCATCAAGGCGATCTGCTGGCGCAGATCGACCCCCGCCCCTATCAGGCGCAGCTCGACCAGGCGATCGCCAATCGCGACCGCGATCAGGCGCAGCTCGCCAATGCCGAGGCCAATCTCAGCCGCTATCTGCCGCTGCAAGCCAAAGGCTATGCGACGCCGCAGCTCGTCGATACGCAAAAGGCGCAAGTCGAGCAGCTTCAGGCGGCGGTGAAATCGGATGAAGCCGTTATCGAAGCCGCCCAGGTGCAGCTCGGCTATACCCGCATCACCGCGCCGATCAACGGCGTCACCGGTATCCGGCAGATCGATGTCGGCAACATCATTCATCCGACCGATCCCAACGGCCTCGTCGTGCTGACGCAGCTGCAACCGATCTCGGTGATCTTCACCTTGCCCGAAGCGGAGCTGCCCGAAATCCAGCGGCAGATGGCGAAGGGTACGCTGAAGGTGCTCGCCTATAGTCAGGACAACACGATCGAGCTCGATCAGGGGACGCTCGCCCTCGTCGACAATCAGATCCTGCAGACTTCCGGCTCGGTGCGGCTCAAGGCCAATTTCCCCAATGCCGCCCATCGCCTCTGGCCGGGCGAGCTGGTCGATGTGCGGCTGCTGCTCGAGACCCGACAGGACGGATTGACGGTCGCCGCGACCGCCGTGCAGCAGGGACCCAAAGCCACTTATGTCTACGCGATCAAGCCGGACGGCACGGTGGAGCGCCGCACCGTCAAGGTCGGCCAGACCTGGGATGGCCGGGCGCTCATCGATAGCGGTGTCAAGCCCGGGGAGCAGGTAGTCGTCGATGGGCAGTCGCGCCTCCAGGACGGCACCCGCGTCGCCGTGCTGAACGGCAGCGCGGCGGAAGATTTCGCCCGCGACAGCGCCGAGCAGGCGGAAATTCCGTGAATATCTCCCGACCCTTCATCGACCGGCCGATCGCCACGGCGCTGCTGATGGTCGGGCTGCTGCTGTGCGGGCTCGCCGCCTATCGGCTGCTGCCGGTATCGCCTTTGCCGGATGTCAACTATCCCACCATTCAGGTGACGGCCCAGCTGCCGGGCGCGGACCCCCAGACCATGGCCTCCTCGGTGGCGACGCCGCTCGAGGAGCAGTTCGGCCAGATCCCCGGCCTCGTGCAGATGACCTCGTCGAGCACGCTGGGCTACACCTCGGTCACGTTGCAATTCGAGCTCAGCCGCAATGTCGACGGCGCCGCGGCGGACACGCTCGCGGCGATCAACGCCGCCGGCGGGCAGCTGCCGCCGAACATGACCTATCCGCCGACGATTCGGAAGGTGAACCCGGCGGAGACGCCGATCATGGTGCTGGCGGTCACTTCCGATGCCGTGCCGCTCACCACCGTCGACGCCTACGCCGAGAACATTCTGCTGCAGAAGATCTCGCAAGTGCCCGGCGTCGGTCTCGTCGGCATCGGTGGCCAGCAGAAGCCGGCGATCCGCGTGCAGGTGAACCCGGAAGCGCTGGCCGCGCGCGGTATCAGCCTCGAGACCGTGCGCACCGTGCTCGGCGAGGCCAATGTCGACCTGCCCAAAGGCACGCTCAACAGCCCGCGCGAGACTTACACGCTCAACACCAATGATCAGCTGTTGAACCCAGAGGCCTACAATTCGCTCATCATCGCTTATCAGAACGGCGCGCCGGTCCGGGTGCGCGATATCGGCCGGGCGATCGACGGGCCGGAAAACAATCTGCTTGCCGGCTGGATGAACGAGCAGCGCGCGATCATCATGCCGATCCAGCGCCAGCCCGGCGCCAATGTCATCGCTACGGTCGACCGGATCAAGGCGATGCTGCCGCAGCTCGAGGCGTCGATCCCGCCGACGATCCATGTCGCGATCCTGTCCGACCGCACCCAGACCATCCGCGCCTCGGTGAACGATGTGCAGTTCTCGCTGCTGCTCAGCGTGGCGCTGGTGGTGATGGTGATCTTCCTCTTCCTGCGCAATCTCTGGGCGACGGTGATCCCGGCGGTCACGGTGCCGCTGTCGCTGATCGGCACCTTTGCCGCGCTCTATGTCCTCGGCTACAGCCTCGACAATCTCTCGCTGATGGCGCTCACCATCGCCGTCGGCTTCGTCGTCGACGACGCGGTCGTCGTCATCGAGAACGTCGTGCGCCACCTGGAAGAGGGGCTCACGCCCGTCGAGGCGGCGCTCAAAGGCGCCGGCGAGATCGGCTTCACCATCGTCTCGATCACGCTGTCGCTCATCGCCGTGTTCATTCCGCTCTTCCTGATGAGCGGCTTCGTCGGGCTGCTGTTCCGGGAATTCGCGGTGACGGTCAGCGTGGCGCTCATCCTCTCGCTGGTGATCGCGCTGACGCTGACGCCGATGATGTGCGCGCGGCTGCTGAAGCCCGAGGCGAAGGTCGGGCATGGGCGGATCTATCGCCTGCTTGAAAGCGTCTTCGACCGCATGCTGGCGCTCTACGAGCACGGCTTGCGGCATGTGCTGCGGCACCGCTTCATCACGCTGATGGCGATGCTCGCGACGATCGCGCTCACCGGCTACCTCTATGTCGTGATCCCCAAGGGGTTCTTCCCGCAGCAGGATACGGGCATGATCATCGGCATCGCCGAGGCGAGCGAGAACATCTCCTACCCCGCGATGGAGCAGAGGATGGAGGCGGTGATCCGCACCATCCTCAGGGATCCCGCCGTCGCCTCGATCGGCTCGCAGATCGGTGCGACCGGAACGACGACGCTCAATGACGGCCGCATGTTCATCGCCTTGAAGCCGGAAGCGGAGCGCAGCGCCAGCGCCGACCAGGTGATCAACCGGTTGCAGCCGCAGCTCGCCAAGCTCGAAGGCATCACCGTCTACATGCAGGCGGCGCAGGACATCACCATCGGCGCCCGCGTGGCGCGGACGCAATACCAGTACACGCTGGTCGATGCCGATGCGGGCGAGCTCGCCCATTGGGCGCCGATCTTCTATCAGCGGCTGAAGCAGCTACCCGGCATCACCGATGTCGCCAGCGACGAGGCCAATGCCGGGCCGCTGCTCGACATCACGGTCAATCGCGACGCCGCCTCCAGCTACGGCATCCTGCCGGCGACAATCGACAACACGCTCGACGACGCGTTCGGCCAGCGTATCGTCTCGACCATGTTCACGACGCTCAACCAGTATCACGTGATCCTCGAGGTCGAGCCGAAATTCCAATACAGCCCGGATGCGTTGAGCGACATCTATGTCAGCTCCGCCACCGGCCAGCAGGTGCCGCTCAGGACGCTGGTCAACACGGTGACCACGGTGGCGCCGCTCGCCGTCAACCATCAGGGCCAGTTCCCGTCGGTGACGCTCTCCTTCAACCTCGCGCCGGGGGTTTCGATCGGCCAGGCGGTGAACGCCATCCATGGGCTCGAGGCGCAGCTCGGCAAGCCCGCCTCGCTGGTGACGAGCTTCCAAGGCAACGCCCAGGCCTTCATCTCGTCGCTGGCGAGCGAGCCCGTCCTCATCGCTGCGGCGCTGGTGGTGATCTACATCATTCTGGGCGTGCTCTATGAGAGCCTCGTCCATCCCATCACCATCCTCTCGACCTTGCCCTCGGCCGGCATCGGCGCGCTGCTGATGCTGATGGCGTTCCATTTCGATCTCAGCGTCATCGCCCTCATCGGCATCATCCTGCTCATCGGTATCGTCAAAAAGAACGGCATCATGCTCGTCGACTTCGCGCTGCATGCCGAGCGCAATGAAGGGCTGAGCCCCGAGGCGTCCATCTATCAGGCCTGCGTGCGGCGCTTCCGCCCGATCCTGATGACGACGATGGCGGCCCTGCTGGGCGGCGTGCCGCTGATGCTCGGCACCGGCACCGGCTCCGAGATCCGCCAGCCGCTCGGCTACAGCATCGTCGGCGGGCTGCTGCTCTCGCAGGTGATGACGCTCTACACGACTCCGGTCGTCTATCTCTATCTCGACCGCCTGAGTAATTTTCTTGCCCGCCGGCGCCAGCGTGACGCGAGCGCCGGCGCAGCGACCTTGCCGCATCCTGCCGAATAGTGGGCTAGGGTGGGACCGCTTGAAAGCAAGGGGTGAAGCACCGAACTCAATGCGGGATAGGCTTTCCTTGAAGGAGCGCGGTTCATGACGTCGGTCGAGGCGGAAGAATCGGGCCTGGAATTCGGTCGCTTTCGCGTGCTGCCGCGGCGGCGGCAGTTGCTCGTTGACGGCGCGCCGGTCGAGCTCGGCACGCGCGCCTTCGATCTCCTCATGGTGCTGCTCGAGGCCGAGGGCGAGCTGGTGACCAAGGACGAGCTGCTGCACCGGGTCTGGCCCGGCACGGTGGTCGATGAGAACAATATCCAGGTGCAGATCTCGGCGCTGCGCCGCGCCTTCGGCGCCGACCGCAACCTCATCCTCACCGTGCCGCTGCGCGGCTACCGCTTCACCGCGACGATCCGAGCCTTGGGCGAAGCGCCGAAGGAGGCATCGCCGCCGCCGCCCCGCCCTGCGCCGGCGGCTCCGGCGCTCACCAATCTCCCGGCGGCGGTCTCGGACTTCATCGGCCGCGATCGCGAGCGGCAGGAGCTGCCGGAGCTGGTCCGGCGCCATCGCCTGGTGACGCTGACCGGCACCGGCGGCATCGGCAAGACGCGGCTCGCTCTCGAAGTCGCGCGCGGGCTGCTGCCGGAATTTCCGGACGGGGTGTGGCTCGCCGAGCTGGGGCCGCTCGCCGATCCGGCGCTGGCATCGAGCGCGATCAAGGCGGCGCTCGGGCTTCACTCCGGCGATGCGAAATGGTCGCCGGAGCGACTTGCCGCCGCGCTTCGCGCCAAGCGCCTGCTCCTCGTTCTCGACAATTGCGAGCATGTCGTCGCGGCCGTGGCGCCCGAAGCCGAGGCGCTGCTCCAAGCCGCACCCGGCCTGCGCATCCTGGCGACGAGCCAGGAGCCGCTCGGCATCGAGGGCGAGTGTCTCGACCGCCTTCATCCGCTGGGCCTGCCCGGCGAAGAGGAAGTCCCGGGCGAAGACGCGCTCAAGCACGACGCCGTCCGTCTCTTCGTCGCGCGCGCCCGAACCGCCGATCCGCAGCTGGCGCTCGAGGAGCGCATGGCGACCGTGACCGCGATCTGCCGCAGGCTCGACGGCATTCCGCTTGCCATCGAGCTTGCCGCCGCGCGCGCCGCCACGCTCGGCATCGAAGGTCTGGCGCAGCGGCTCGACGACCGCTTCCACCTGCTCACCGGTGGCCGCCGCACCGCCCTGCCGCGCTACCAGACGCTGCGCGCGACGCTCGATTGGAGCCATAATCTGCTGACCGAGACCGATCGGATCGTGCTGCGCCGGCTCGCCGTCTTCGCCGGCAGCTTCACGCTCGATGCGGCGGCGAGCGTCGTTGCCGACGAGCAGCTCGCGCAATGGCAGGTGGTCGAGCGCGTCGCCGAGCTCGTCGCCCGTTCGCTGGTCGTTGCCGATTCCGCCGAAGGCCGGCGCTACCGTCTGCTCGAGACGATGCGCGCCTATGCGCTCGAGAAGCTCGCGGATAGCGGCGAATTCGCCGCCCTCGCCCGCCGTCACGCCGGCCGTTTCCGTGATCATCTGGCCGCGGGCGTTCCGGCCTGGGAGACGCGGCCTTCCGTGCAGTGGCTGGCGACCTATGCGCCCGAGATCGACAATGTCCGAGCCGCGCTCGATTGGGCCTTCGCCGGCGGCGGCGACGAGGCACTCGGCGTCGAGCTCGCCGCCGCCTCGCGCATTCTCTGGTATCTGATGTCGCTGGTCGAGGAGGGGCGCGGCCGGCTCGAGCGCGCCATCGCCGCGTTGACCCCGGCCACGCCGAAGAGCATCGAGGCGGGGCTCTGGTACGGCTACGGCTTTCTCTCCACCGGCGAGCCGCGCGGGCGCGCCTTGCCGGCGCTGCAGCGCGCCGTGTCGCTGTGCCGACAGCTCGATGATCCGATCATGCTGGGCCGCGTGCTCGGACTCTGCGGCCTGACGCTGACGCGCGCCGGCCGCGTCGCGGACGGAACGGCGGCGCTGGAAGAAGCGCGCGACTTGCTGGTGGCGAGCGGCGGCCGGAAGAGCCTTTCCCGCTGCCTCACCAACCTGGCGATCGCGCGCATGGTCGCCGGGCGCTGCGACGAGGCCCGGCTGCTGCTCGACGAGGCCTTGGCGCTGGGCCGCGCGACCCAGGCGGATTTCTGGGTACTGCGGACGCTCGTCTACAAGGCCGAAGTCGAATTCGCCGAAGGCCGTGTCGACCGCGCCGTCGCCGAGGCGCGCGAGGTGGTGGCGCTGTGCCGCTCGATGCGCCGTACCGGCCTGCGCGGCCATGCGCTGTGCAATCTTGCGGGCTACCTCATCGCGCGCGGCGAGATCGATGAAGCGCGGTCGGCGCTGCGCGAGGGCCTGCCCCTGGCGCGGCAGAGCGAGCTCGGCACCGCCATGGTCGCGGGCGGTTTGCAGCATCTGGCGGCGATCGCCCTCGGCGAGGAGCGCCGCGAGCGGGCGGCGCGCTTCCTCGGCTATGCCCACGCCTTCTTCACCGCCGAATTCGAGGGGCGCATCTCGGCAAAGCTCGAGAGCCATGAGCGGCTGCTGGAGGAGCTGCGGCGTTCGCTGCCCCCCGACCGGCTCGCCGCGCTGATGGAGACGGGCGCGCGCTGGACCGAAGACGAAGCCATGGCGGCGGCCCTCGCGACGTGACAAGAGCCGCCGCTCGCCGAGCCGTCAGGCCGACACGGCGAGATGCTCCGCGGGCCGGGCGGGGGGTGCCATGAATTCGGGGCCGACCGGATCGGTGATGGCGTCGCGCAGGATGCGGTCGATCTCGGCGCGCGTCGCATCGTCGAGCGACCAGCCCATCACCTCGCCGACGGGATCGAGCTGATCGGGACGCCGCGCGCCCCACAGCGCCACCGTCGCGCCCTGATCGAGCATCCAGCGCACCGCGAGGTGAATGACCCGCTTGCCATAGCGGCGTTGTGCCAGGCGATCGAGGGTCTCGACCGCGGTCAGGTATTGGGCGTAGCGCGGCGCTTGGAACTTGGGATCGTTCCGACGCAGATCGTCGCCGTCAAACCGCGTCGCCGGCCGCATCTTGCCGGAGAGCAAGCCGCGGCAGAGCGCGCCATAGCCGAGGATGGCGATGTTATGCTCGCGGCAATACGGCAGGATATCGGTCTCGATCTCGCGCTCGAAGAGATTGTAGGGCGGCTGAACGCTGTGCAGCGGCGCTACCTGGCGGAAGCGCTCCATCTGTGCGACCGAGAAGTTGCTGACGCCGATGGCGCGGATGCGGCCGAGATCGTAGAGCGTGCGCATGGCCTCGGCCGTCTCCTCGATCGGCGTTTGCGGATCGGGCCAATGCACCTGGTAGAGGTCGATATGGTCGGTGCGCAACCGGCGCAGCGATTGGGCGATCTCCCAGAAGATGCGCTGCCGGCTGGCATTGCGGAACACCTTGCCGTCGCGCCATTCGAGCCCGACCTTCGTGGCGATCTGGACCTTGGTGCGCAAGCGGGCCTCGGCGAGCGCCTTGCCGACGATCTCTTCCGAGCGGCCGAAACCGTAGACGGGAGCGGTGTCGATGAGGGTGATGCCGCGCGCCACCGCCCGCTCGATCGTCGCGACCGACGCTTGCTCGTCGGTGCCCCCCCACATCCAGCCGCCGATCGCCCAGGTGCCGAGCGCGACGCGTGAGACGGTAAGCTTGGTATCTTGAATGAGTGCCGTTTCCATGACTACCTCGTCGTCTTGTGCGAAATTTGTGTTGCTCGCGCGTGGATGTGTCGGCTGGTGACCCGCCTCAAGTGCGTGCGTGATGCCGTTGAGGCAAAGGCGAGGCATTGTTTGACGCTCCTGATTCGCGCGTTCCTGCATAAAAAGTGGGCTTGGGAGCCGCTTTAGTCCTTGAGCGGCTGCTGAAGCGTCCTGAAACGATCTGGTTTCGCAGGCAGGACCGCGATCTTTCACGATCGGCAAACAGCTCGTTAACTATTGGCGGGTTTACTTCGCGCGCCTCGCGCCGCATCTCACGGCGGGCCGCGCCGAAAAGCGCGCTCTGACACGTCACTGGTGCATTTCATGCAACGCAAGCACGCCACGAGAACCAGCCCCCGTGATTTCGGTCCGGCGCCGTCCTATGGCAGCCTTGGTCTCCTGGCGCGCGCCATCACCGCGCCGTTGCGCCGCACCGAGCCCAAGCGGCGCCTGTCGCTGGCACTGCAAGGCGGCGGCTCTTTCGGCGCCTTCACCTGGGGCGTGCTCGATCGTTTGCTCGAGGCGGAGGAGCTCGAGCTCGACACGGTGAGCGGCGCGAGCGCCGGGGCGGTCAATGCCGTCATTCTCGCCAGCGGCCTTGCCGCCGGTGGCCCGGCCGAGGCGCAGCGGCGGCTCGAGCGGTTCTGGTTGCGCGTCAGCGATGCCGCCCCGGCGATTCGCTTTGGCCGCGCGGCGAACGACTCGGCCGCGCTCGCCGTCGATCTGCTGACGCGCTTCGTCTCGCCCTATCAGCTCAACCCGCTGAAGCTCGATCCCTTGCGCGATTGCCTCGCCGATCTCGTCGATTTCGAACGGCTGCGCGCGGACTCGCCGGTGCGGCTCGTCATCGCGGCAACGCGCGTCAAGACCGGGCAGCCGCGCTTCTTCCGCGCCCCGGACATCACGCTGGAGGCGGTGCTCGCCTCGGCCTGCCTGCCGCTCTTGCGCCATGCCGTCGAGATCGAGGGCGAATGGTATTGGGATGGCGGCTACAGCGCCAACCCGCCGCTGCGCCAGCTCGTCCTCGAGTCGAGCGCCGACGACATCCTGCTGGTTCAGCTGACGCCGGAGACGCTGGAACGGCTGCCGCTGCTGTCGCCCGACATCGCGCGGCGCATGAGCCAGATCACCTTCAACGGGCCGCTCCACCGCGAGGTCGAGGCGCTCGCCGATCTTCGCGCCATGAGCCGGCGCGACGGGCTGTTCCGCTCGCGCTTCTGCCGCAAGCTGCAGCGCCTGCGCCTGCACCGCATCGCCGCCGAGGACGAGGTCGACGGCCTCGACCGGGCGAGCGCGCTCGCGATCGACCGGGCGTTCTTCCTGCGCCTCAAGGAGAGCGGCCGCGCCGCCGCCGATCGCTGGCTCGCCGGGCTGCCGAACGCGGGCTGAATCGCCTAGCCGCGCCGCTGCTGGAAGAAGCCGCGCAGCAAAGCGCCGGCGCGGCTTTCTTCGATCCCGCCATAGATTTCCGGGCGGTGATGGCAGGTCGGCTGGTGGAAGAAGCGCGGACCGTGCTCGACCGCGCCGCCCTTCGGGTCATAGGCGCCGAAATAGAGCCGGCGGATGCGGGCGAAGGAGATCGCCGCGGCGCACATGGCGCAGGGCTCGAGCGTGACATAGAGATCGCAGTGGACGAGCCGCGCCGCGCCCCTCGCCTGCGCCGCTTCGCGCAGCACCAGCATCTCGGCATGGGCGGTGGGATCGGCGAGCTCCTCGGTGCGGTTGCCCGACGCCACCAAGACCGCGCCCGTCGCCGCATCGACCAGCACCGCGCCGACCGGCACCTCGCCGCGCTCGGCAGCACGCTCGGCCTCGGCCAGCGCCGCCGCCATCGGGCTGCACCCGGCGTCGTTCATCGCGCGCAAAGACCCGTGCTCGGTTGCGACATCAGACAAGTCACCCTAGGATCGCCACCACCATGGTACAACCTGTCATCGGGCTGACGCTCGATTCGGAGCCGCCGGGCGGCTATTCCAAAACGCATGGCTGGTATGCGCTGCGTGAGAATTACTGCGACGCGGTCGCGCGCGCCGGCGGGCTGCCGATTCTGTTGCCGCACGAGCCGGAGCAGGCAGCGGCCTATCTCGACCTGATCGACGGGCTCGTCGTCACCGGCGGCGCTTTCGATGTCGACCCGGCCCTGTTCGGTGCGACGACTCGGCATCAGACGGTCACCACCAAGGATCGCCGCACCGCCTTCGAGCTGGCGGTCACACGCGGCGCAGTCGGCGCCGACAAGCCGGTGCTGGGCATTTGCGGCGGCCAGCAGCTCCTCAACGTGGCGCTGGGCGGCACGCTCATCCAGCACATCCCCGACGAGGTGCCGGGCGCGCTCGCGCATGAGCAGCCGAACCCGCGCACCGAAGCGGGCCATGTCGTGACGGTCAATCCGGGCACGCTGCTGCACCGCATCACCGGCATGGCGGAGCTGCCGGTCAACAGCGCGCATCACCAGGCGGTGAAGGCGCTGGCGCCGGGCTTCGTCGTCGATGCGGTGGCGCCGGACGGCATCGTCGAGGGCATCGAGGATCCGGGCAAGCGCTTTCTCATCGGCGTGCAGTGGCACCCCGAATATTTCATCAGCGAGGGCGACAGCCGCCTGTTCGCCGCCTTCATCGCCGCCGCGCGGCGCTGAGCGCCGATGGCGGAGAGCGCCGAGAAAGGGGAGCGCATCGCCAAGCTTCTGGCGCGCGCCGGTCTCTGCTCGCGCCGCGATGCCGAGCGCTGGATCGCCGAGGGCCGCGTCTCGGTCGACGGCAAGGTGCTGACCAGCCCCGCGCTCGCGCTCACCGGCGTGCACGACATCCGCGTCGACGGCAAGCCGATTCCGGAAGTGGAGCCGGCCCGGCTCTGGCGCTATCACAAGCCGGCGGGCCTCGTCACCACCCATCGCGACGAGCGCGGCCGGCCGACGGTGTTCGAGAAGCTGCCGGCGGAGCTGCCGCGGCTCATCTCGGTCGGGCGGCTCGACCTCAATTCCGAAGGGCTGCTGCTGCTCACCAATGACGGCGCCCTGGCGCGCGAGCTCGAATTGCCGGCACGGGGCTGGCTGCGGCGCTATCGCGTGCGCGTTCATGGCGCGGTCGATCCGGCGCGGCTCAAGGCGCTCGAGGAGGGCGTCACCATCGACCGCATCGCCTACGGCCCGATCCGCGCCGCGCTCGACCGCGAGCAGGGCAGCAACGCCTGGCTGACGGTGAGCCTGCGCGAAGGCAAGAATCGCGAGATCCGCCGCGTCATGGAGCATCTGGGACTTGGCGTGACGCGGCTCATCCGCATCGCCTACGGGCCGTTCCAGCTCGGCGATCTCCCGCGCGGCGCGCTCGAGGAAGTGCCGCGCCGCGTGCTGCGCGAACAGCTCGGCCAGTCCGCGCCGGCGACCGCGAAGGCCAAGCGCCATGCGGATCATCGCCGGTAAGCATCGCGGCCGCGCCCTCGCGGCACCCGAAGGACGCGGCGTGCGCCCGACCAGCGACCGCGCGCGCGAAGCGCTGTTCGACATCCTCGCCCATGGCCGCTTCGCCGACCGGCCGGTGTTCGAAGAGGCGCGCGTGCTCGACGCCTTTGCCGGCACCGGCGCCTTCGGCCTCGAAGCGCTGTCGCGCGGCGCGGCGCAAGCGAGCTTCATCGAGAAGGACCGCACGGCCCTGGCGGCGCTGCGCGCCAACATCACCGCGCTCGGCGAAGAGCAACGCGCCGCGGTGTTGCCGGGCGACGCTCTCCATCCGCCGAAAGCCGGCGCGCCGGCCGCCCTCGCCTTCCTCGACCCGCCCTATGCCGAGGACATCGCCGCGCCGGCGCTCGCCGCGCTCGCCGCTGCCGGCTGGCTCGCGCGCGACGCGCTCGCGGTGGTGGAGCTGGCGGCGAAGCGGAAGTTCGAGCCGCCCGCGGGATTCACGCTGCTCGAGGAGCGGCGCTACGGCGCGGCGCGGCTGGTGTTCCTGCGCTTCGCGCCGGCGCGGTAGCACGGCGACTGCCCTGTCAAGCGAAAAGCGCCGGGAGGGGTCTCCGCCTCCGGTGTACACCGGGGAATCAAAAATCACGGCGCTGATTCCTCGGACATTTGATGATTGGCGAGGTCGGCTTCGCGCAGATCGAGCTCGCGCTCGATGTGGCGCCGCGCTTCGTCCTTGATCTCGCCGTTGGTGAAGAGCTCATTGATGGATTGGCGCTCTGCCGTGATCAACTGCAGCTCGATGTCGTCGTGCAGCTCGGCGAGCTTGCGGCGCGCGCCGTCGCCATCGCTGCCATGCTCGATATGGGTGAGCCGGTAGCGCAGCTGCGCGCGGAACGGCTGGACGACACTCTCGGAGAGTTTGCGCTCGACCGCGAGATGGTCGAGCCGCTCGATCACCGCCTCGATCGCCTGCCGCCGGGCCTTGCGCTCTTCCGCCAGCTCGGTCGCGTGCTCTCGACGGCCGGCATGCGCAAGGCCGAGCCAGCGGATCACCCACGGCAACACCAGACCTTGACCGACGAGACTCACCAGGATGACGGAAAAAGTGAGGAAAATAATGAGGCTGCGGTAGGGAAACGGGGTTCCGTCCGCGGTCGTGAGCGGGATCGCGAGCGCGGCGGCGAGCGAGACAATGCCGCGGATACCGGTGAAGCCGATGATGAAGGCCCACTGCCAGGGGGGCGACGGGTCCTTGCGCCTGATCGCAGGAACGAGCCAGCGCGGCAGATAGATCGCGGGGAAGACCCAGATGAACCGTGCCACGATGACGATGGCGCTCACCAGCACCGTCGGCACGACCAGCTCGACGGCCAGGTAGTCGGAGGTGCTGGCGATGAGTGGGCGCCCCTGCAGACCGGTGATGAGAAACACCATGCCTTCGATGACATAGATAAAGAAGCCCCAGAAGAAGATGCCTTGCAGGCGCGTCGCGGCGCCGATCAGGCGACGTCCATTCCAGCTGATGTAAAGCCCCGTCGTCACCGTGGCGAGCACGCCCGAACCGCCGAGATGCTCCGGCGGCCAGAACGCCAGAAACGGCGTAATGATGGAGAGCGTCAACTCCACCATGGGATCGCCGGACCAGCGCCTGAGACGCAGCATCAGCCAACCGACGCCGATGCCCCAGAGGATCTCGCCGACGATTATGGCGGCGAACTCCCACACCGCCTCATTCAGCGAGAAAGCGCCGACGCTCACGGCGGTCACGGCGAAGCGGTAGAGGATGAGCGCGGTCGCGTCATTGGCGAGGCCTTCGCCCTCCAGCACCGCGAGGATGCGCCGCGGCAGCTGCATCCGGCGCGCAATCGAGAGCGGCGCCACCGCATCCGGCGGCGCGATGATCGCGCCCAGGACGAACCCGACCGGCCAGCCGAGGCCCAGGACGTAGTGGGTCGCCGCCGCGGTGGCGACCGTCGTGAAAATGACCGAGCCGACGGCGAGCAGCGAAATGGGACGAAGATTGAACCGGAACTCGCGCCAGCTCATGGCGACGGCGGCATTATAGATGAGCGGCGGCAGCACCAGGAGCAGCACCACTTCCGGCGCCAGCGTCACTTTCGGCAGGCCAGGCACGAGCGCCAGCGCGACGCCCGCCAGCACCAGCAGAATCGCAGGCGGGATCTTGCTGCGGATGCTGATGACCGCGACCGCGGCAAGGACGATGAGCAGCAGCACGAGAATCTGGATCGTTGGAATCATGGCCGGCCTCTCTGTGCGGAAAGGGTAGCACAGCACCCCACGGGGAAATGGGTCTAGCGCGCCCTCACCCTCCCATTGCTTCGCAATGGGGACAACCCGTTCGATCGCTCTGCGATCGAACCCTGCGGGGCCGATCGCAACGCGACCGGCCGGGTTGCCCCTCTCCCGCGTCGCGGGAGAGGGGCCATTCATCCCCTCGCCCGCGAGAGCGAGAGAGGGAGGGGGCCCGGCCGAAGGCCGGGAGGGTGAGGGTCAGTTTGTGCTAGAACTCGTCGCTCGCCACCCGCATCGAGGCTCGCCATGGCCGATATTCGCATCACCGCCGGCCCGTTCACCTTCGCCGCCCGTTGGGAGCGGCAGGCGGCACAGCGCACTTGCGCCAAGTTCGAAAGCCTGCTGCCCTTCCGCCAGCGGCTCATCCATGTGCGCTGGAGCGGCGAGGCCTGCTGGATTCCGCTCGGCGACCTCGATCTCGCGCTCGGCTATGAGAATGCGACGAGCTATCCCGCGCCCGGCGAGATCATCCTCCATCCCGGCGGCATCAGCGAAACCGAAATCCTGCTCGCCTATGGCAGCGTCCAATTCGCGAGCAAGGTCGGGCAGCTCGCGGGGAACCACTTCCTGACGATCGTCGAAGGCAATGAGCGCCTCGCGGAGCTCGGGAAGATGGTGCTATGGCAGGGAGCGCAGGAGGTTGAGTTTGCCAAGAGGTGAGCCGCCGGCCCATCGCCCCTGGAGCGCCCGCGTCTCCTAGTCTAGGGGGAGACGCTATGATACATTTGCTTCCTATAGGTGTAGCCGCAGCGTTCTGCGCGCTCGCCAAACCTTGTCGGCCTTGCAAATGTCCTTCGGCCTCGACTCGGCGCTGTCGACATGAACCAAACCTCGTCCTTGCGAGGCGATGGCGAAGGCAAGCTGGAGGTCTTGTGGGCAGACGGCGATCGTGTCTTCTGCCGAACCTGGCGCGGGGCGGATGAGGGCACGCGGACCGCGGTGCTGGCGGTGGTTCCGGCTTCGGACCATCCAACGCCGAGCTGCCTTGCTCACCTCGCTCATGAATTTGCGCTCAGGAATGAGCTGGACAGCGGCTGGGCGGCGCGACCCCTGGAATTCGTGCGCGAGCACGGGCGGAACATGCTCGTGCTTGAGGATTCCGGCAGCGAGCCGCTGATCGGGCGACTGGGCCTCCCGATGGAGGTGGAAAGCTTCTTGCGTCTGGCCGGCGCCATCGCCGCTGCCATCACCGGGCTGCACGCGCGCGGCCTCATCCACAAGAATATAAAGCCGGCCAACATCCTCGTCAGTCCCCGGAGCGGCGGGGTCAGACTTACCGGCTTCGGCATCGCCTCCCGCCTCCGGCGGGAGCGCTCGGCCCCCGAGCCGCCCGAGATCATCGCCGGCACGCTGGCCTATATGGCGCCCGAGCAAACCGGGCGGATGAACCGCTCGGTCGATGCGCGCAGCGATCTCTATGCGCTCGGCGTCACGCTGTATGAAATGCTTATCGGTACGCTGCCCTTCACCGCCGCCGACCCGATGGAACTGGTGCATTGCCACCTGGCGCGGCGACCGGTACCGCCCGCCGAGCGCCTCTCCGGCTTGCCTGCCGCCGTCTCCGACATCGTGATGAAGCTGCTCGCCAAGCCGCCGGAGGAGCGTTACCAGACCGCGATCGGCGTGGCCACGGATCTCAGACGGTGCCTCGGCGAATGGGAAAGCAGCGGCCGCATTGCGCGGTTTGCGCCGGGCGCGCACGACCTGCCCGACGTGCTGCGCATTCCGGAAAAGCTCTATGGGCGCGAGCAGGAGATCGACGGCCTGTGCGCCGCCTTCGACCGCGTCGCCGGGCGCGGCACGCCGGAACTCGTGCTGGTTTCCGGATCTTCCGGCATCGGCAAGTCCTCGGTCGTGAACGAGCTGCACAAAGCGCTCGTGCCGCGACGCGGCTGGTTCGCTTCCGGCAAGTTCGACCAGTACCAGCGCGACATCCCCTACGCGACCTTGGCGCAGGCCTTCCAGAGCCTGATCCGTCAGCTTCTGGTCAAGAGCGAGCAGGACCTCGCCGCGTGGCGTGACGCCATCCGGGCGGCGGTCGGCGCGAACGGTCGGCTGATCGTCGATCTCGTTGCCGAGCTCGAGCTGCTCATCGGCCCGCAGCCGCCGGTGGCCGAGGACTTGTCGCCGCGGGAAAGAGAGCCCCGTTTTCTCGGCGTCCTCGACAATTTTCTTCGGGTGTTTGCTCGCCGCGAGCACCCGCTGGTGCTGTTCCTTGACGATTTGCAATGGGCGGACGCGGCCACTCTAAACTTCCTCGCGCACGCCGTTTCGTCCCCCAACGCCGGGCATCTCCTGGCGGTCGGAGCCTACCGTGACGCCGAGGTCGAGCCCGCCCATCCGCTGACGGCGATTGTCGACGTGCTGCGGAAGGACGGCGCGGCGGTCAGCCACATCGCGCTCGGGCCGCTGTCAGGTGACGACCTCTGTCGGATGGTGGCGGAATCGCTGGGCTGCGCGCTGCCTGACGCCGCGCCTTTGGCACAGCTCATTCATGAGAGAACGGCGGGCAATCCGCTTTTCGCCGTCCAGTTTCTCAGCGCGATGGGCGAGGAACGCCTGCTTGCCTTCGATGCCGCCCGGGGCGGCTGGCGCTGGAACATCGACGAGATTCGCGGCCGAGGCCTCACCGACAATGTCGTGGACCTCATGCTGGCGAGGTTGAAGCGGCTTCCCGCTGCGACACGCGAGGTGCTGGAAGGCCTCGCCTGTCTTGGCAACAGCGCGGACATCGCCACGCTGGTCGTGACGCAAGGCGGAACGGAAACCACGGTGAACGCCGCGTTCTGGGACGCCGTGTGCGAGGGGGTCGTGCTCCGCGCCGGAGACTCCTATCGGTTTCTGCACGACCGCGTGCGGGAGGCGGCCTATGCGCTCATCCCCGACGACCGGCGAGCGGAGCGGCATCTGCAGATCGGGCGCCTGCTGCTGTCGCATCTGCCGCCCGAGGCGGTCAGCGAGCGCGTGTTCGAGATCGCGACTCAGCTGAACCGGGGCGTCACGCTGATCAGCGATGCCGGCGAAAGCGAAAAACTTCGGCAACTGAACGCCCTTGCCGGCCGCAAAGCGAGACGCGCCGTCGCCTATGCCGCGGCGCGCCGCTATCTCGCCCAGGCGACCGCGTTGCTCCCGTCGGACGCTTGGCGCACTCAATACGAGGACACGTTCTCGCTCCAGCTGGAGCGTTGCGAGTGCGAGTATCTCACCGGGCATCCCGACATCGCGGCAGAGCTCGCCGCGGTCATTCTCGCCGAAGCTCGCTCGGCCGTCGACCGTGCCGAAGTCTATCGCTTGCGTATCCGGATGAGCGACTTTGCGGGTCGATCCGACGACGCGTTGACGGCGCTGCGCGATGCGCTGCGACTTTTCGGGATAGAGCTGCCGGAATCGGACGAGTCGATAGTGGCGGCAATCGAAACCGAGGAGCGGGAGCTTGCCAACAATTTGCGTGGCCGCGGCATCGCCGAGCTGGCGGATGCGCCGCCTGCCACCGATCCGACCGTCCGGATGATCATCGGCCTGATCGTCGAGGCCATCGCACCGATCTACGCAACGCAACGCTACTTCCCATTGCTTGCAGCCAAAGGCGTCAATCTCTGCCTGCGGCACGGCAATATGGTCGAAGCGAGCGCGCTCTACAACGGATATGCGCTGGTGCTCGTGGGCAGGGGCGATTTCAAGTCGGCCTTCGAATTTTCCGATATGTCGGTCCGCCTGGTTGCGACGTTCGACAACCCCGGCCTCCAGGCGATATTGCTTCTGCGCCACGGCTTCTTCGTCAATCATTGGCGGCGGCACATCGCCACCAGCCTGCCTTATCTGCATGAGAGTTATGCCGGCTCGGCACAGCTGGGCAATTTCCTCTACGCCGGCTATGCGGCGCTGTATTTGTCGGAGATGACCCGCGAGAAGGGAGACCCTCTCGATACGCTTGTGCAAACCTGCCGGGGTTTCGCCGATGTCGGCACCCAGAGCCACAATGACGCAATCCGCGACACGTTCCGCGTTCAACTGCAGTTCGCCGCTTGCCTCAAAGGACTGACGCGCGCACCGACCAGCTTCGAGGATGGGCAGTTCAGCGAGGCCGACACGCTCGCGGGTTTCGCGGTCTGGCGGTTTCACGTTCTGAAACAAACGGTGTTATTTCTCTTCGGCGAATACGACGCCGCGCTCGAGTCTGCGACGCGGGCTGCAGAGGCGCTGCGCGGCGCGGTTGCCATGCCGCTCGTAGCGATGTCTCAATTTTATCGCGCCTTGTCGATGACGGCGCTATACCCGCGCGCCAGCGCCGCCCGGCGGCTCGAGTTCAGGCGGAGTGTTGAAGAGGCGCTGCGCCGGCATCGACATTGGGCCGACAATTGCCCGGAGAATTTTGCCAACCGCCACGCCTTGCTCGCTGCCGAAGTCGCCCAGATCGAGGGCCGGGACATGGAGGCAATGCGTCTCTACGAGCAGGCCATCCGCTCCGCGCACGCTCATGGCTTCACTCAGAATGAAGCGCTCGCCAACGAACTCGCCGGCCGCTTTTATCTCAGCCGCGGCCTCGAGACGAACGGCTATGCGCATCTGCGCAACGCCCGCGCCTGCTATGCCCTCTGGGGTGCCGACGGCAAGGTGCGGCAGCTCGAGCGGGTTTATCCCCCGCTCGCCGACCCCGAAGACCGGCTTCCCACGGCGACACTGAGCGCCCATGTCCCGCAGCTCGATGTGACGAATGTCGTCAAAGCCTCGCAAGCGGTGTCCGGCGAGATCCTGTTGCCCAAGCTGATCGAGACGCTGATGTCGATCGCGCTGCAAAGCGCCGGCGCCGATCACGGATTGTTGGTTCTCCCGCAGGGGGACGGGGAAAGCTACGTCATCGAAGCCGAGGCACGGGTCAGCCGCGACACGGTCGAGCTGGTGCCGCGCCAGAGGTCGACGGCCGCCCCCGCTTCTCCGGAGATGCTTCTGCGTTATGTCATCCGCACGCGAAAAACCTTGATCCTCGATGACGCCTCCAAGCCCAACCTGTTTTCCGAAGACGAGTATGTGCGGCGCCTGCGGCCGAAATCGGTCCTGTGTTTTCCCCTGGTGCGACAGGGACGGCTGGCCGGTCTGCTCTACCTTGAAAATACCCTCACGTCGCATGCCTTCACCGCGGATCGGATCGCGCTGCTCGAACTGCTAGCGGCCCAGGCGGCAATCTCGCTGGAGAACACGCGCCTCTACAGCGAAGTCCAGGAGCGCGAGGCGAGAATTCGAAGGCTCGTCGACGCGAACATTGTCGGCATTTGCGTTTGGGATTTTGCCGGCGGCACCCTCGAGGCGAATGACGCCTTTCTCGCCATGGTCGGATATGACCGCGAGGATCTCGCCGCCGGACGCGTGCGGTGGCTGGAGATGACCCCCGCCGAATGGCGCGCGGATACGCTCGAGGCGATGGCTCAGATCAAAGCGACCGGGAGGTGCAAACCCTATGAAAAGGAGTATTTCCGCAAGGATGGCAGCCGCGTGCCGGTGCTCGTCGGCGGCGCGGCTTTCGCGGGCAACCCCGACCAGGGCCTCACCTTCGCGCTCGACCTGACCGAGCGCAAGCAGGCGGAAGCGCAACTGCAGCAGGCCGGCAAGATGGAGGCCATCGGCCGGCTCGCGGGCGGGATCGCGCACGACTTCAACAACGTTCTCGGGGTGGCGATCAATTTCGCCCGGTTCCTCGAAGAGGACCTCCCGCCGGACTCGCCGCAGCATAATTTCGCGCGCCGCATCCACAGCGCCTGCGTCAAGGGCAAAGACCTGGTCGCCCAGATTCTGGCGTTCGCGCGGGCGCAGCCGCCGGATCGCCGTTCGCTCGACCTGCGCGATGTCTTGCGCGATGCGCGCGAGCTTCTGGCGGGCATGCTGCCGGCGACGACGCGTGTCAGCCTGTCGCTCGCCGAGGAGCCGCTGGTCGTCAGCGGCAACGAGTCCCAGCTGATACAGCTCGTTGTCAACCTCTGCGTCAACGCGCAGGATGCTTTGCGCGGGCAGGCGGGCGACATCAGCATCGGCGCCGCCGCGCTCGCACCCGGCGACGCGGACGGACCGCAGGCGCTGCTGGTCGGGCGCGTGGAGAACGGGCGACGCTATGTCCGGATCGATGTGACGGACACCGGCGAGGGGATTCCGGCCACAGCCCTGCGGCGGATCTTCGAGCCGTTCTTCACCACCAAGGAGCGCGGACGCGGCACCGGGCTCGGGCTCGCCGTGGTCCATGGCATCATTGCCGCGCATGACGGCGCTTGCTCGGTCGCGAGCACGTCTGGCCGCGGCACCCGGTTTTCGGTCTATCTGCCGCTCAGCGAAACCGCCGCCCAAGCGAGCCATCCGGCCACCGCGGCAGGCGGCGCAGGGCGCGGAGGCGGGCGGGTGCTGGTGGTCGATGACGAGGTCAATATCACGGATGCGCTGTCGATCGGTCTCGAGCGCCTGGGCTACGAGGTGGCGGCGGTGAACGATCCGCGGGAAGCGCTGCAGGCGGTCCGCGACGATCCGGCCGGCTGGAGCGTCGTGGTCACCGACAATCTGATGCCGGAGATGGACGGTCTCGCCTTGGCCGAGGCGCTGCGAACGCTGCGGCCGGAGCTACCGGTCATCCTCTACACCGGCGTCGACGATCAGGCCATCGAGGCGGCGGTGCAGCGACAGAGCTTTGCGGCCTTCGTGCGCAAGCCGGCGGAAGCGGCGGCGCTGGCGCAGGTCATTCGCGAGGTGTTGCCGGGGTGAGCGGAGACGGGAGCGCGGCGCTCTCGTCAAGAGATGCTGGCCGCGCCTTCAGCAGACCTTGTTGCGAGCGGGCCAGAATGATAACTATTCTTGCGGCGTTCTGAAGAGACGCAAGCCGAGGGAGACTTACCGATGAACCGGCGAGATTTCATCGCACTCCTCGGGACGGCCATGCTCGCGCCCTCGCCCGCGCTTCCAGCCGAAGAATCGACCATGACAGAGCCACACCGCATCGACGTGCATCACCACATCGTGCCGCCAACCTGGCTCGCAGCGATGGACATCATCGGCCGCACCGATCCGATGATCGGCGGTTGGTCGGTGCAGAAAAGTCTCGACGACATGGACAAGGGCGGCGTCGCGATCGCGATTGCGTCGCCAACCACCCCGCAGGTGACGCCGCTTGGCAAACAAGCCGCCGTGCGGGTCGCGCGCGAATCGAATGAATTCGCCAAGAAACTCATGACCGATCATCCCGGACGTTTCGGCGCGTTTGCCATGCTCCCGCTTCCTCACATCGATGAGAGCCTCGCAGAGGCCGCCTATGCGCTCGACGTGCTCAAGCTCGATGGCATCGGCGTGATGACGAACTACGGCGACAAATGGCTCGGCTATTCGTACTTCGCGCCGATCTGGGAGGAGCTCAACCGCCGCAAAGCGACGGTGTACACCCATCCAACCGACGCCAATTGTTGCGTCAATCTGGTGCAGGGCCTTCACTCGTCGATCGTCGAGTGGGGCGCAGACACGACGCGGACGATTTGCGATCTCATCTTCAGCGGCACCTCGCGGAAATATTCCGACATCAACTGGATATTCTCGCATGGGGGCGGCGTGCTCGTGGCGATCGCCGAGCGCATCCTTGTGCAGGCGGTCAGCCGGCCGCCCTACCAGGGCAAATTCACGCGCGATATCGTTCAAGCAGAGCTCGATCGCTTCTACTATGACACGGCCCAGGTCGCTTTGGCCGGGACGCTCGCCGCGCTGGCCAAGCTCGTTCCCACGACCCAGATCGTTTACGGCACCGATTTTCCCTATCGGACCGCGGCTGAGCATACCAAGGGCGTTACCGCCCTCTTCAGCGGAGCGGACCTCAGGAACATCGATCACGCCAATGCTTTGCGCATTCTGCCGCGGCTAACGAGCACGTGATCAACGTTCCATGCCTACGATGAAATCGCATCGACGCGGCGCATGTCGGTTTCTGTTGCCGAGCTGCCGAAGATTAGCAGTGCCTTAAGGGTCTGCTACGGTGCGCTAAGCCGACACACCGTGTGAACCATCGCCGCAGCCGTCATGGACATGCTCAAAGCTCGGCTTGATTGCGCGCAGTGGGTCACTGGGTGGATCGCCGCCGCTCAGCTCCCGGCAAAATGCGGCCGTCGCTTCTCGATGAAGGCGCGCACGCCCTCGCGCGCATCGGCCGTGGCGCCCATGCCGACGATCATCCGCGTCTCGCGCTCCATCTGCGATTCGAGCGTGTCGTTCATGCCCATCTGGACGAGCTTTTTCGCTCCGCCATAGGCGCGGGTCGGGCCCGCGGCCAGCTGGCGCGCGAGCTTTGTTACCGCGTCGTGAAACTCGGCGGCGGCGACGACGCGGTTGACGAGGCCCCACTCGAGCGCCTCGCGCGCGGTGAGCGTCCGGTTCGTCAGATAGAACTCGAGCGCACGCCGCGGCCCGAGGATGCGCGAGAGGAAATAGGACGAGCTGCCGTCGGGCGTGAGCCCGATCTGGGTATAGGCGCTTGTGAACTTCGCGCCCTCGACGGCGATGACAAGATCCGCCGCGGCGACGAGGCTGACGCCGGCGCCGGCGGCGACGCCGTTGACGGCGGCGATGAGCGGCGCCCGCATCCAGGAAAAGCGCGAGATCGCGAGGTGGAAGCTCGCAGTCATCTCGGTCAGCAACGGCGGCAGCGCGTCGGCGTTCTCGGCGAACGCGCCGACATCGCCGCCGGCACAGAACGCCTTGTCGCCGGCGCCGGTCAGCACGACGGCGCGCACCCCATCGTCGGTGCTGCAGCGCGCGGCGACCGCCTGTAGCTCGCGCATCGCCGCAAGCGTGAGGGCGTTGAATTGCGCCGGCCGGTCGATCGTGATCCAGGCGACGCCGTCACGGAGCGCGAAGTTCAGAGTCTCGTAAGTCATCCGTTGCTCCCGTCATGGGGTAGACCGCTTGACCGCCTGCCGCTGGCGGCGAGGCCGAGGCGAATGAGCGTCTGCTGACCCGCGGCGCACAATGTCCGGCCGCCGCCCGCGACGGCGTAGACCTTGAGATCGCAGACGGTGAGCGTGCGGCCTGATCTGAGGACCGTGCCGACCGCCACGAGCTTCTCGCCCGCGGCGGGTGCCAGCAGGTTCACCTTGAATTCGACGGTCAGGATCTCGCTGCGCGGCGGGAACAGCGTATAGGCAGCGCAGCCGCCGGCATTGTCCGCGATCGCGCTGGTGACGCCGCCATGGAAGTAGCCGTGCTGCTGGGTAAGGTCGGGCCGATGCGGCAGCTCGATCACGGCCGAGCCCCGCGCGAGCTCGACGATGCCGGCGCCAATCGACTGCATGAAGGGCTGCGCCGCGAACATCGCGCGGATTCGCTCGGCGTAGTCGGCGAGGGGCGCGGCGGAGCCCGGCATCGGTCATCCTCCATACGTTGACGTATGGAAGACCATACGGTAGCGTATGGGGTGGTGAAGTCAAGCACGAAACGCGGGACGCCCACCGCGCCGGAGAAACCGCTCGATCGCGCGCGCTGGCTCGAGGCGGCGCTCGACGCGCTCGCCGAGGGTGGGGTCGGGCTCGTGCGCGTCGAGGTGCTGGCGCGGACCCTCGGCATCACTAAGGGCAGCTTCTACTGGCACTTCAAGGATCGCGGCGCGCTCCTCGCGGCGCTCCTCGCGCAATGGCGGGACGGCCGGGTCGCTTCAATCGCCGCGCAGGCTGGGGCTTCGCGCGGTGCGGATGCTGCACCGGCCGTGCGCTTGCGCCGTCTGCTCGATCTCTATCTCGATCACGCCAATCCCCGCGGCATGGCGATCGAGCTCGCCATGCGCGACTGGGCGCGGCGTGAGGCCGCGGCCGCCGCGGCCGTTGCATCGGTCGACGCGGCGCGGCTCGCGACCCTCGTGCCGCTTTACCGTGCCCTTGGTCATGCACGGCAAGAGGCGCAGGCACGCGCGCTCGCGCTCTACGCCTTCATCTTCGGGCAGAGCCTCATCGTCGAGGGCGTCGCGACAGCGGAAGCGCGCGATCTCAGGGAGCGCTGTGCCCGGCTGCTGATCGGCTGAGAGTCGCCGTCCGTCCCGCTCAGGGGGCGGCATATCGCCACGGCGTTGCCGGGTGTGCGGCCTTTGAGCGCGCGCAGCGTGCCGACCTCGTTCGCGCCCATGAGCCGGCTCTAGCCGGCCACGTCGGCGGCGCGGACGGCGAGCATGTGACGCGCTTAGTGCGCGGTGCCGTCAATCGCCGCGGTTCCCAATTTACCTAGCTGGCCGGATGGCCGTTGACGGCGCTAGAGGACCGTAGGACGATCACTCCTGTCGGTAGCAGACGTGCAAGCTTATAACCGGGCGTGCCTCACTTCGGGACGCTAAACGGGCTCTTAGTGCTACCGACAAGACAGGGAGGACATCATGCGAAACCACTGGCTGGTTCTGCCGGCGCTCGCGCTGGCTTGCGCCTTGGCTCCGCCGGCATCGGCGCAGACGCATTACGGACCCGGCGTTACCGACAAAGAGATCACACTCGGCCAGACCATGCCCTATAGCGGGCCGGCCTCATCCTACAGCACGATCGGCAAGGCTGAAGCCGCCTTTTTCCAGATGATTAACGACCACGGCGGCATCAATGGCCGGAAGATTAAGCTCATCAGCCTCGACGACGGCTACTCGCCGCCGAAGACGGTGGAGCAGATGCGTCAACTCGTCGAGGAGGACCACATCCTCGCCGATTTCGGCTCGCTCGGCACGCCGACCAACAGCGCCATCCAGAAGTACATGAATGGCAACAAGGTGCCGCAGCTCTTCGTCGCCACCGGCGCCACCAAATGGGGCGATCCCCAGCATTTTCCTTGGACGATGGGGTGGCAGCCCACCTATCAGACCGAGGGGCACATCTTCGCGCGCTACATCCTTGAGCATGAGCCCAACGCGAAGATCGCCATCCTGTATCAGAACGACGATTACGGCAAAGACTACGTCAAGGGGCTGAAGGATGGGCTCGGCGCCAAGGCCAGTGCGCTTATCGTCAAGGAAGTCACCTACGAGACCACCGACCCGACCATCGATTCTCAGATCGTGTCGCTGCAATCCTCGGGCGCCAACGTCTTCTACAATGTGAGCATTCCGAAGTTCGCCGCGCAAGCGATCCGCAAGTCCTACGACATCGGCTGGAAGCCGTTGCAGCTGTTGAACTCCGTCTCAGCCTCGGTCGCCGCCACCTTGAAGCCCGCCGGCATCGACAAGTCGATTGGCATCATCACGCTCCTCTATCTCAAGGATCCAACCGACCCGCAATGGCAGAACAACAAGGGCTATGAGGACTGGTTGGCCTGGATGAAGAAATACTACCCCGAAGGCGACCGCTCGGACGTTAACAACGTCTACGGCTACACCGTATCGCAAAGCATGGCGCAGGTGCTGAAGCAGTGCGGCAACAACCTTACGCGCGAGAACATCATGAAGCAGGCGGCGAATCTGCATCAGACGCTGCCGATGCTGCTGCCGGGTGTCACCGTCAGCACCGAGCCCACGCAGTTCTTCCCCATCCGCGAGATGCAGCTCGCCCGCTTCGACGGAAAGATTTGGAAGCTCTTCGGCAATGTGATCAAGTCCGAATAGCGATCGTGCGGCGGCCTCGCGGGGGGCCGCCGCCCATCTTGCGTGACGCGGTGCTGGCAGGCTCGGTGATGCCGACTGCGTGGCCGCAGCGGGGGAGAAGCCCCACGCTAGGGTCAAAACTCAATAAATCATCCCGGCGCGACCGCTTTCGAGCGGGCAACGGACATCGGAACCGCGCGGCTTATCGGCTGCACCTGACCCCGGAGCGGAAGTCCGACACTTACGAGCTAGGCGTCTGGTTTGCGCCCATCGCGGTCACGGCCGGCCCAAGGCCGACTTCCCGAAAGCGGACAAAAGATCTCAGGAGCGGAGAAAAGTAAAACTGTCACCGCAATCCCGAGCGGGCTCTACGTTGTTGTTCGGGGCCCAATTTTTGACTCCTTTCAGCGCCCAACCTTCGACGCGATGTCACACCTTGGTTTTCAGCGCATCGAGCTGCATTCGAGCGCCCGCGACCATTGAGGCCAAATCCGACGTTAGCATCACCATGTCGAAGCCACGCTTTACCGCTCCGGCCGCGAACGCTGCGCTGGCGCAGTGCATGACGCACTTGATGCCGGCCTCATGAGCCGCCGCCAAGATCTTGTCGCAAGTGGCGAGATGGAGCGGATCCGGGTTATCGCCACGTGGCGCCAGCCCTAAAGCAAACGAGAGGTCGGATGGCCCGATGTAGATCGCGTCGAGGCCCGGCGTGGCGCAGATGGCATCGAGGTTGGCGAGGCCGTCC